>JADMIO010830128.1_pt1 | contig 101444 bp, 91 predicted proteins | sample 8958161 | NCBI WGS metagenome assembly JADMIO01 (sample SAMN16585339, study PRJNA669376) | soil metagenome | isolation source: Crop rotation soil | place: USA: Cullars Rotation, Alabama | collected 2011 | reverse complement strand
CGCGACAACTTGTCCACGTGGAATTCTAAGCTTAGGATCCCAATGTGCTGGAAAGGCGATCCGCCATTGGCTGTAACAAAAGAAGTATCGCAATTTGAAGAGCGGAATGCCGGTTCTCCCTTCTCCTGGCGGCAGTTATGGACAACAAAAAGTTTATGGGGAATATTATTGATCCGGTTCACCAGTGATCCCGTCTGGTATTTCTGCCTGTTCTGGTTACCCGGTTATTTGCAGGAAGGATCGGGGTTGAGCCTGGCGCAAATAGGATTATTTGGCTGGATGCCCTTTTTGATCGCCGATGCCGGAAGCATTGGCACCAGCGCCTGGAGCGATAAAATGGTACGCAAAGGAGTACAGTCATTGCGGGCGCGCAAGATCATGCTCACATCAACGGCAGCGCTTGCCCCTTTGTGTGCGTTGATCAACTACCTGCCGGGCGCTATAAGCATCCTGCTCGTGTTCAGTTTAATTGCTGTAATGGCGTTGAGCTGGCTGGTATCATTAAGCATAGTAGTGGCGGAAGCCTTTCCTGTGCAAAATGTAGCCAGCGTGCTGGGGATTGCCGGCGGTTTTGGCGCATTAGGCGCTGTGCTGTTTAATTTTTATGTGGGGCAGGTGATCGGCAAATTGGGAGCCGGTAACATTTTTATGCTAATGGCGGTCCTGCATCCGCTTGCCGCTTTAATACTTTGGACCATGGTGCGAAGGGAGAAGGCGGGAAAAGAAAAACAGTTAATGACAAATAAATATTTATGAAGAATAACTTAGGAACCATTCAGGAACCTGCGAAAACAATTCCCATCCGTTCACAGGTAGATGTATTGGTAGTCGGCGGCGGCCCTTCAGGCATAATCGCCGCAACGGCTGCAGCAGAGGACGGATTGCGCGTACTACTCATCGAAAGCCGGTCGTTTGTTGGTGGCAATATGACCATCGGCTTACCCATACTCGGTTTCCTGGGACAGAAAGGCAACCAGATCATAAAAGGATTGCCGCAAAAATTAATTGACCGCCTGGCTGCCCGGCAGGCTGCCAGTGAGCACCGGCCCTGTCCGCTACATATGAGCCTTACGCTGGTTGAGCCGGAGAGTGTAAAAACGGTAGCGCTCGAAATGCTTACCGAAAGCAACGTAGAAGTATTGTTCTATACCTTTTGCGCCGGTGTGGTAATGGAAGGCGATGAATTAAAAGGCATAATTGTAGAAAGCAAAGGAGGCCGGGAAGCTATTATGGCAAAAGTGATCATTGATTGTACCGGCGATGCCGATGTTGCTTATCGCAGCGGCGTGCCCTGTGAATACGGTAACGAGCATGGTGGCGTGCAGCCGCCTACCCTTATGTTTTGCATGGGGGGCGTTGATACAGAAAAGTTGCGACTGAGTATTGCGCAGGAACCAAGAACTTACCTAACTGATTTTATACCGGCAGAATATTTTGGTCAGAACAACCAGTTTGTACTGGTGGGCATGCGCAACCTGGTACAAAAAGCACAATCGGCCGGACTAACGTTGGCCACCGAGCGAACCATTCTGATCACCGGTTTGCGCAAAGGGGAGGTATGGGTGAACATGACCAGGGTAAATGGCGTGAACGGCACTGATCCCGAAAGCCTTTCCTATGGAGAAATAGAAGGCCGTAAACAGATCTACGACATACAACGCTACCTCATAGAATATGTGCCGGGTTTTGAAGCCGCTTACTTTCTGAAAACAGCGCCGTTCCTCGGCATTCGCGAAACAAGAAGAATAAATGGTTTGTACACCATGACCCGTGAGGACATTATGAGCTGTCGTCATTTCGACGATGCCATTGCCGTAGCCAGTTATCCGCTGGATATCCATCACCCGCAGGGCGGAGGCTGTACGCTGGAATGGTGCGGTGATTGTTATGACATACCTTATCGCTCATTGATACCGCAAAAAATAAAGAACCTCATCGTCGCCGGCCGGTGTATTTCCACTACACACGAGGCCATGTCGGCCATCAGGGTAATGGCGCCCTGCATGGCTATGGGCGAAGCGGCAGGTCGCGCGGCCAAACAGGCTGTAAGAAATAAGGTGCAACCGGCCGGTGTGGATGTTCAAAAACTGCAACAGGAATTGATGAACAAGGGCGCTTACCTGCGGATAAACCAGGAAGCACCTAATTTAAGCTGAATGCTTAACGCGCAACGCTGAACGCGAAACACAATGCATAAAAGCGAATTGTTTTGCATTTGGCGTTTAGCGTTTAAAATAAATTACCCGTTATGGAAAACAGGAGTCCCCAAACCAGGAGCTCACGCAGAGGATTTGTAAAGGGGCTGGGCGCGGTTGCTTTGGCGCCCTTCCTCCCTGCGGCCGGTATAGCAGCAGATGCTTTTACGAAAGAGAGCGATAATCATAAAGTGCTCACCTGCAACATCCGGGTAGCCTTACCCGAAGATGATGCAAAGGGGCTGGGTTGGAACACCCGGCGCGCCACTTGTGTGCAGGTGATCAAAAAGCAACGGGCCGATATCATCGGCCTGCAGGAGGTATTGAAAGAACAGGCGGCTTACCTTCAACAGCAAATGCACGAGTACAGCCTGTTTGGTTTTGATGGACCGGAGATGGATGCCAATCCCGAAGGGTATCATGGCATTGCAAAAAATCCCATAATGTTCCTGAAGCGCCGGTACGAATTGCTGGCTGGAGGTACATACTGGTTGTCTGAAACGCCGCTGGTGGCCGGCAGCCTGTCGTGGAATACGGCGCGGGCCCGTCATGTAAACTGGGTACGGTTGCGGGAAATAAAAACAGGAAAAGAATTCCGGGTAGTTAACCTGCACCTCGACCACAAATCGCCCGAGGCCAAAGTACAACAGGCAAAACTAATGGCTATCGAAAGCAGTCAGTACCAACCGGCGTTTCCACAAATACTCACCGGTGATTTCAATTCAACAGCTGCCAGTAATGTATTTGATAGTGTAAAAGCCGCCGGATTCGCCGATAGTTATGCAACCCTGCATGGCGATACAGACCCCGGTGTTACTGCGCATGGTTTTGAACCGGTTGATAGTGCTGCCCAGGCTGGTAAGGGAAAAATTGATTTTATCTTTTGCAAAGGCGCCTGCAAGCCGCTGGAGGCAGCTATAATAAAAGACAAACCCAACAATATTTTCCCCAGCGATCACTTTTTTGTGTCTGCCCGCATAGCGCTTGTATAATTTAGGAAATATCATTAAGATCAACTGGCAAAGAACGTGTTGTGCAATGATGTGGTTGTTCTTCCACACCGTGGCATAATTTTATAATAGGGGTAAGTATGCGCCGACCTTTCAGATTGTACATAAGTCTGGGGATGATACTTTTAACCCTGAACAATGCAACAGCTCAAACGCCTGTAGCAGATACAACTAACTATAAAACAGTTGTTGCAGGGCCCGCCTATAAACGACCGACTACTTTTCAAAAATTCTGGGGGCGCAATCACCGCGTTGAATGGACAACACCCGTACGTGTTCCTGTATTTAAACTGGATACAGCTTTTGGTGGTTTGATACCTTATAAATCCGGTGGTGGCAATGAATCAAAATCCCTCCGCCTGCATACAAAAGAAGGCAAGGAATATGTATTGCGCTCCATCAATAAATCAAGAACAGAAGTGATACCGCCTGTTACAAAAGGAACTTTTCTGGAAGGTATAGTGAATGACGGTATCTCCATGTCGCATCCGTATGGCGCCTTTGCCGTTGGCATTATGGCGGAACATGCCGGCATACCGCACACCCTGCCGAAACTGGTATATCTCCCTGCACAAAAAGCATTGGATACGTTCAACGACAAATACGCGAATGACCTGTATTTGCTGGAACAAAAACCAGACGGCGATTGGCACGAAGCCGATAACCTGGGAAACTTCCGCGTATTTAACAGCACTGAGGAAGTATTGATGAAACTGCAGTTGAACAATACCTATAAGGTAGATCAACGCGCCTATCTCAGGGCAAGGTTATTTGATATGCTCATTGGCGACTGGGACAGGCATGAAGGCAACTGGAGCTGGGGTGAATTAACTGTGCCCGGCGGAATACAATTTGAACCTGTGCCAAAAGATCGCGATCAGGCGTTTTTTTATCACAATGGCATTATCATAAACAAGGTAATTCAAGGTTCGGGGCTGAATTTTATGCAGCATTTCGATTATAAGGTCAGGGAAATTGAAAACCTGAATACATCGGGCCATTTAGACCGCGCTTTTACCAACGCGCTCACCCTGGCTGACTGGCTACACGAAGCGAATTTTTTACAAACTGCCCTGACCGATTCGGTGATCGTGCAATCCGTAGCGCAGTTACCACCGGAAGTTTATGCCCTAAAAGGACAGGAGCTCATTGATAAATTAAAAGCGCGTCGGGATCAGATCCCCGCCTATGCAAAACAGTATTATCTATTTATTGCAAAGGAAGTAGAAATTGCCGGAACCAGGCAGCGTGAATATTTTGAAGTAACAAATGCCGGAAATGATGCAATGGCAGTGGCCGTGTATCGCTTCAATAACCGGGGCATAAAAGCAGATACACCCTATTATCACCGGGTTTTCAGCGAATCAGAAACAAAAGAGATCAGGTTATTCGGAATAAAAGGCGATGATGTGTATGTGGTGAACAGCAATGCAAATCCCATTACCATTCGCATCATTGGCGGACCAGGCAGGGACTCCATTATTCAGGCAAAACACCCCGTGCATATCTACGATGATAAAGGAGGTAATGTTTTTCAAACAAGTTCGGCCCACATGCATTTGTCGTCAGATACCTCCATACACACCTGGCGTTACAATTGGTTCAGGTATGACAAAGAAGGTTTTATGCCGGTGCTGTTCTATAATAATGCCGACCGCATCTTTGCGGGGTTGAACTACCGTTACACGAAACAGAAATGGCGGCAGGAACCATATGCCTGGAGGCAGGAAGTGGGCGTTCATTATTCCATTTCGCAAAATGCACTCAGCGCGTTCTGGCAGGCTTTATATCCTAAGGTTATCGGCAAATGGAACCTGGCATTACGGGCAGACTATGACGTTATTCGCTGGACCAATTTTTATGGTACGGGTAATGAGACCAAATATGAAACGAATGATCTGAATTATTACCGGTTGCGCAGTGAGGAATGGTATGCAAGCGCCGGACTGAACAGGATTTTTGGCAGGAGCAATGTCATGGTGACCGGTTATTACCAGCGGGTTAAAAACAGGAACGACCCCGATCGTTATCTGACAAAAGTATTTCCAGACAATCACAAAGTATACCTGCCCAATACGTATGCAGGTTTGCAGTTGACCTACTCTTATATATCGCTTAAAGATTCGGTGGCGCCGGAAAGGGGTTTTACTTTTTTGGCAAATGCCATCTATGCCAATAATTTTCAGCAAAACGAATTCTATCAACGCTATAACGCCACTGTACAGGCTTATCTCCCGCTCATTGAACATGTGTCGCTGTCGATACGCGTGGGTGGTGAAACCATTGTGAACGATGATGTGCTGAATTCGGGCCAGGCGTATGAACATGCGATCATTGGTGGCCCCCGTACATTGCGTGGTTACCGCCGCGAACGCTTTTGGGGTAAAACCGCCTTTTACAACAGTAATGAATTACGCTATATAACCAGTTTCAAATCATGGCTCATGAACGGCAAAATTGGCGTCTTTGGATTTTTTGACCATGGACGTGTATGGATGCCCGGCGAAAAATCTGATAAGATCCACATTTCCTGGGGGCCTGGTATTATACTGGTGCCGTTCAACAGGTACAATATTTCTGCTACATATGGTATTTCCGAAGAGATCAGGCTGGTTCAACTGCGTTTGAACAAGACGATCTAGTATATTATCTCCTTTGCTATTTCCTGCCATTCTAAAAGATCAATGATTTTTTACAATTCTCTGCCTTGCCGGGAAGCTAGTTTTGTGTAAAACAAATAACAATGAAAGCAGTACCAGGCAGGGCATACCTGATGATCTTACTGATATTACCCGGCTTACTCAATGCTCAATCAGGAAATAATTCAATAAAAACAAACAAAACAAAGGAGATAAATATGAACACGACACAACAAAACAAGGAAGTAGTACGGCAATTATTTGAACAGGGTTTAAATAAACGTGACCAGGAACTGGTGAAAAAACTGGTATCGGATGAATTTGCCGGGTTACAGGGCAAAAAGGGTGGCGCTGCATTTATGGAGCCGGTTCTTCCCCTGATAAAATCTTTTCCTGATATTCAATGGAACATAGTTGAACTGATAGCAGAAGGTGATAAAGTGGTGCTTCACTGGAAATGGCAGGGTACGCAAACCGCCCCTTTTATAACGCTTGCTGCAAGCGGCAAAACAGTCACTAATGAAGGCACAGGTGTTTTTAATTTAAAAGATGGCAAAGTAGTGAGCGCCCAGGTGTTGACAGACCGGTTAGGCTTTTTGCAAGCCCTGGAGGTAGTACCTGCTGATGTAACTGTTCTGTATAATAAAAAAGCGCATAATGGTCAGGTAAACTTCATCGATAAATTTTTGGTGCCGGCTGCAGCCATAAAAGAATTTAATGAACGGATGCAGATAAACAGGAGTTTCATTAAAAAGCTGCCCGGCTTTATTGAGGATGCCGCTTATGAATACACCGACAACGACGGAAATTTGATTGTTGTAACGGTTGCTTTATGGCAAAACCAGGAAGCTTTGAACAGCGCCAAAGAGGCGGTGCAGGCGGAATATAAAAAGCAGGGATTTGATGCGCCTGCTATGTTTAAAAGGCTGAACATTACTGCCGACCGTGGTGTTTATACGCAGCTGCAGGATTAGAAAATCCAGCGTGGTTAATTATACGAAAAGCCCTCCCGGCCATAACGGGAAGGCTTTTTTACCTGGAAAAGGTGGTGTTACTTATTTTTCATTTCCCAACCGGCAAGCTACTGGAAGGTGACAGGTTCGCATGAATCACCGGGTTGAAAATTATCTTTGATTTTATTGAATTTGAAATAAGACAGGCTTTCTCTGATTTTTCAAGGATCATCAGGGCCTTTTCTTTTTCATCATTGTTTTTAACAGTGAGTTCTGGCGACAGGTGATCTCACTGATCATATAACTGCTATCCACTTTCTCCAGTTTGCCACTCGCATTACAGGTAAAGCTGATAATTCGAATTTTTGAATTTTCTGCGATGGTAAGAAAGGTGGTCATCAGGCAGCTGTTTACCGCCGCCACCAGTAAATGCTCGAGCGACCAGATTCCTGGAATTCCCTGGTAAATTCCGGTGGGGTAGCTACTTCAATATCTGACTTTAAAACGGTGAGCTTATCAGCCCTTTTCTGTCAGACTTCCAATTGAGTGTTACTTCGTAATAATGAGTATTGTCCATGGTACGAACGTTTGATACAAAGCTAAAATCGCTTTCCTATAAATTAATTGATGCAAGTTGGTTGTAAACCTGATAGTGATCAGTTGAATAATAAAGCGTATTTTCTCCCTATTTTTAAGGGCGTACAGGGCATGCATAGTGTGCGTATAGTGTATCGACAGCACAGATATTCTATAGAAATACTCTACGACTGTACTTTTTCTATAGGTTATCTGTACAGAAGCTATGTTGCGGTTGTGTAACAGTTGCATCGGAATTGTGTAGGAGTTGCGTATGAGAAGCACCGGACTGTAATCCCTATAAGTCTCCTATAACTCCTCTGTAAGTCCCCTATAACTCTGCTATAACATGGCCAGGATCAAGCTGATGGATTACCTGATAGGTAAACTTTAGATTATATTTACAGGGGAATGCATTCCTTATTTTTATGAATAACAGGTTATGCTCTGGTTTACAATAAAATCAATGCCCCTGGTAGCAGGCGATCCTCTTTATTATGTCTTCAAAAAAGAAAAAGGACTTACCGCCCTGTCCTGATCCTGAAAAATATATTTTGGTAAATTCGAAAGTAGATCCTCATTGGCGGCGCAAACGTGGAACTGTAACTGAAGCAAGATTGAATGCTTGTTTAAAAAAAACGTGGATAACAGTAAAGTTGCCAGTCCGGCGGCTAAAAGAATAGTGCAAAAGCTTCGACCCTTTTTAAGAGAATTGAATACCGGCCGGCTAACGGCAAAGCTCGCCGGCGCTCTGATAAAAGCAATAAACCAACATGGCCAACCTGATTTTTCTTTCCTGAAAGGGTTTGATTTCCAGCAACCGCATCTCGATAAATTATTATATGCACAATTACAATTAACCGTAATGGTAATGATTGTACGATCTCCATTCCTATAACCCCCTATAACATAGAACCCAGGAACAGGCTGGTAACCGATTATTATTTTGAAGCTATCCTGTTATATGGAGATGTTACAAAGGATAATGGGCTGCGGGTTGATAGTATGATCTCCTCTTTATACGCTTTCGAAAGCACTTTTCGTACAACGTGTGTACTTATGTTGCAACTTCCCAACTTCCTTTCTTTGGATGATCCTGTTAAAAGTAAGTTGCCAGGAAGAAAACAGGCCATCGGTTCATCCCAGTCATTTTGGAATGAAGGTGATGATGGTAGGATGAGATCAGAATTTTTAATCGATAATTGGCTGTTTTTTTTAAATATATAATCAAATTGCATCATATATAAATATGACTTAAGATGGGAGCTAAAAATGGCGCACAAGGAGAATTGTTATTGAAATATTATTTAATTAAAGTTTGCTATTTTCACATGAATCAAAGCCCTGTATAATTGCAATAGGCATGAAGGAGATTGTTTTAGCAGAGATCAAGTTTAAAGAACAATACATTTGCGAATGTAATTCCCAAAAATGGAAAATATCAAAGTAAAATCATTAGGTCCAATACGCGAAGCTGATATAGATTTTGGCGACTTAACATTATTTGTTGGGCCACAAGCCAGCGGTAAAAGCATTTTATTGCAACTTTTAAAGCTTGTTATTGACAGACATAATATTACCAGAGTATTACGTACAAACAACTACGATTGGGGTAAAAAAAGTAATACACTTTTAGAGCTATACTTTGGCGAGAATATGTCTTCGATCTGGAGACCCGAAACCAGCGTAGTTTTTCAGGGTAAGGTATACAAGCAAACATCCTTTCTTCCTAAACAAGGCGTAGGAGAAAATTCAAAAGAAGAAAAACTTTTTTATATCCCTGCTCAACGTGTAATCACCATGGCACAAGGGTGGCCCCGTGGTTTCGGAACATTTGATATTAGTGATCCCTTTGTTCTAAAGCAATTTAGTGAAACAGTAAGGGTTCTCATGGAACGTGAAACATCAAATAGTCAAGCCAAGCCTGGGAAAGTATTCCCCAAACCCAGGCGAATCAAAGAACAATTAAGGAAATTATTAGATAAAAGTATTTTTCATGGCGGAGAAATAGAATCTGATAATACCAGTTTGAAAAAGCGATTTCTAATGCAAGTGGGGAAAAGTAAACTTCCTTTTATGACCTGGAGCGCTGGACAGAAAGAATTTATGCCTTTGCTATTATCCTTCTATCATTTGATTCCGCCAGCTAAAGTTTCACGACGAGATAGTATTAAATGGGTAATTATTGAGGAACCTGAAATGGGATTGCATCCACAAGCTATTGAAGCTGTTATGGTTGTTTTTCTTGAATTAGTAGCAAGAGGATATAAAGTTATAATTTCTACGCATTCTCCTGTTTTATTGGAATTAGCTTGGGCTATGAATTATGTAAAAAAGTATAATGGAACCGCTGATGATCTATTTCATTTATTTTCATTGAAAAATAGCCCATCTATGCAGAAGGTGTTTGAAATCATTATAGATAAAAAGGAATTTGCCACCTATTATTTTAAACAACAAACCAATGGCGTTCACGTAAAAAATATTTCGTCCCTTGATGCAGGATCTGATGATGAATCAATAGCTAATTGGGGAGGGTTGTCTGAATTCGGTAGTAAAGCCTCAGATGTTGTTTCAAAACTAGTTGCTAATGAAAAATAAGAAGGTTAAAAAAATTAAGACCAATAAATTCAAAGAAGCAGTAGAAAGTACAGAACATGTTAAAAATTGTTATCAAGATGGGTTACGAGCTTTAGGAGCACATCGAAATAAAGTTGAGCTTTCCGATACCTCTTGTTGTGAAGGTAGTGTTGGAATCGATGCTTGCGTACTCACGAAATTTCCTATAAATAATCGTTGGGATTATACCTTTTCTTACAAAGAAGAGGTGTTTTTTGTTGAAGTGCATTCAGCAAATACTGGAGAAGTTAGTGCTGTATTGAAGAAATTACAGTGGCTCAAGGATTGGCTAAACCAACATGCTCCTGAAATAAACAAACTTAAAGCTAAAAGCAAACCTGCTTTTTACTGGCTTCAATCAAATGGATATCATATTTCAAAAAATTCCCGACAGGAAAGATTAATTGTTCAAGAAGGGCTAAGACCCATTTCTAAGCTGAAATTATAAGACAATTGTTTATGATTATTACGAATATTAGTGACCCATACAGCTCAAAGCAGGCATCTCTCACAACGGAATATTCCCATGCTTCTTCCGCGGCAGCGAGGCTACTTTGTTTTCGAGCATGGCAAAAGCCTTGATGAGTTTGGTGCGGGTGTATTTTGGTTCTATCACTTCATCCACAAACCCTCTTTCGGCAGCCAGGTAGGGTGTGGCGAATTTTTCGGCATATTCCGCTTCTTTCTCGGCCAGCTTTTTGGCCGGGTCGATGGCTTCGGAAATTTCTTTTTTGAAAATGATCTCACTGGCGCCTTTGGCGCCCATGACCGCAATTTCAGCAGTGGGCCAGGCATAATTCATATCCGCCCCGATGTGTTTTGAATTCATTACGTCATAAGCGCCACCATACGCCTTGCGGGTGATCACTGTAACCCGCGGAACGGTTGCTTCACTGAACGCATACAACAGTTTGGCGCCATTGGTAATAATGCCATGCCATTCCTGGTCGGTGCCCGGTAAAAAACCCGGTACATCAACCAGCACCAACAACGGGATATTGAAGCAATCGCAAAAACGGATGAACCGCGCCGCTTTTTTTGAACTGTCGATATCAAGCACACCTGCCAGGCTCATGGGCTGGTTCGCTACAATGCCAATGCTTCTGCCCGCCAGCCGGGCAAACCCGATGACTATGTTGGTGGCGTAGTCGCCGTGAATTTCAAAAAAAGAATCGTTGTCACAAATGCCTTCAATCACGGCGCGCATATCGTATGGCTGGTTATTGCTTTCGGGGATAATGGTTTCCAGCATGGGTCGCGTTTCATCGCCGGTAGTGTAAGGAACTTTGGGCGTGGTGTCTTCACAGTTTTGCGGTATATAGCTCAACAGTTTCTTTAGTTCTGCAATACATTCCATGTCGTTGGCCGCAGTAAGATGCGTAACGCCTGATTTGGTGGAGTGTGCAGAAGCACCGCCTAATTCTTCGGGGCTCACTTCTTCATTAGTCACCGTTTTTACTACGTTGGGCCCTGTTACAAACATGTAACTGGTATTTTCTACCATCAATGTAAAATCAGTCATGGCGGGGGAATATACAGCGCCGCCGGCACAGGGACCCATGATGGCTGATAGTTGTGGAATTACGCCGGAGGCCAGTACGTTGCGATAAAAGATATCGGCATAACCACCCAGCGATCGCACCCCTTCCTGGATGCGCGCGCCGCCTGAATCATTCAGTCCGATCATGGGCGCGCCTGTTTTTATAGCCAGGTCCATCACTTTGCAAATTTTCTCGGCATGGGTTTCTGACAGGGCGCCGCCGAATACAGTAAAGTCCTGGGCAAATACATAGGCCAGCCTTCCATTGATGGTGCCATAACCGGTAATAACGCCGTCGCCATAAAATTGCTGGCTGTCCATTCCGAAATCCTTGGTGCGGTGTAAAACCAGTGCGCCAATTTCTTCAAATGAGCCAGGGTCCATTAGCAAGGTAATGCGTTCCCTGGCGGTGAGTTTTCCTTTTTTATGTTGTGCATCGTTTCTGTGCGCGCCGCCGCCCTGCTTTCCCTTCTCAATTTTTTGCTGTAATATTTCCGATTTTGTTTTCTTCATTATTCAATTATTTTAAGAATCGCGCAAAGGCGAAAATACAGTTCTCGCAAAGGCGCCAAGGCGCAAAGGATCAAAAGCGCAAAGGCACAAAGCCGAAAATATTTTCTCAGCTGCAAGCCTTACATCATTAAGTACGCCCTGAGCGGAGCCGAAGGGTCCAGTTGGTGGGCGCCGGCTCCACTGGCCTTACCTCTTTTTGTTTCCGGAGCCAGTAATGCAACGCGATAAGAGCTGCCAGCTCGGCCTTGCTTTTTTGTTGCGCCAACAGCTTTTCGGGTGAATAATATTTTTGAACGAATTGTGTATCGAACCGGCCCGATAGAAATGCTTCGTGCTCAAACACAAAATTACCGAAGGGTAAAGTGGTGCTTACGCCTGCAATTTTATAATTCGCAATAGCATCTTTCATTTTTTGAATGGCTTCTGTTCGGTTGTTACCATGCGTTATCAATTTAGCGATCATGGGATCGTAATATACGGGAATGGCCATGCCTTCCGTATAGCCGCCATCAACCCGAACGCCTTCTCCGGTGGGTATTTCGTATTGCGTAAGGGTGCCTGTGGAGGGCAGAAAATCATTGAGCGGGTCTTCTGCATATACCCTTAATTCAAGGGCATGACCGTTGATGGTGATATCTTCCTGTTTGAACCGCAATTTTTCACCCCGGGCAATTTTTATCTGTTCTTCTACCAGGTCAATGCCCGTTATCATTTCAGTAACGGGATGTTCTACCTGCAGGCGGGTGTTCATTTCGAGAAAATAAAAATTGTGGTGCTCATCCAGCAGGAATTCTACGGTGCCGGTGCTTTTATAATTACAGCTTTTGGCGACGAGCACGGCTGCTTCGCCCATTTTTTTACGCAGTTCAGGCGTTAATACAGAAGATGGGGATTCTTCCACCACCTTTTGATGCCGCCGTTGAATGCTGCATTCGCGTTCAAATAAATGGACCGTGTTGCCATAATTATCGGCCAGCACCTGTATTTCTATATGCCGGGGAGAAGCCACATACTTTTCAATGAACACCGATCCATCGCCAAAAGACGACAACGCTTCGCTGGTGGCTCTTTCCATTTGTTCTTCCATTTCGCTTTCTTTGGCGGCTATGCGCATACCCTTGCCGCCGCCGCCTGCCGAGGCTTTAATAAGAACGGGATAACCAATTTCGGCTGCTATTTTTTTGGCGACTGCTACATCTTCTATTGCTTTATCAATACCCGGCACCATGGGAATATTATATTGCTTTACACATTCCTTGGCCGCCAGCTTCGATCCCATAATACGCATAGCTTCGGCGCCAGGGCCGATAAACGTGATGCCTGCTGCTTCTACTTTTTTGGCAAAGCCGGCGTTCTCGCTTAGAAAACCATACCCGGGATGGATACCATCAACACCCAGTTTTTTGGCAAAGGCAATGATGGCATCGCCGTTCAGGTACGACTGGCTGGAAGGGGCCGGCCCCAGGCAAACCGCTTCATTGGCAAATAAAACATGGGGTGCGTGTCTGTCGGCTTCAGAATACACCGCTACCGATTGAATACCCATTTTGTGAATGGTGCGCATGATCCGTAAGGCAATTTCTCCACGGTTGGCGACTAATATTTTTTGCATTGTTCTTTTTCTTTGATGATCTATTATTCCAGCACTACCAGTACCTGTCCTTTTTCAACAGCCTGTCCTGCAGTTACCATTACTTTTTTAATGGTGGCGTCGGCATGAATGACAATGCTGTTCTCCATTTTCATGGCTTCCAGAATTAAAATTCTGTCGCCTTCTTTTACGGGTTGTCCTTCACTGACGGCAACTTCCAGTACAAGACCGGGCATGGGTGCTTTGATCTCTTTTACCTGTTTGCCCGAAGCGGCGCCAAATCCCATTTGTTCTAACTGCTGGTCCAATTCGTCCTTAATGGAAACGTCATAGATTTCACCACCTGTTTCAATGGTAAATGTTTTGTTGAGGAGGTTGGCCTTTAATAATCGGGCATTTACCGACTGGTTATCTTTCAGGCAATTAAATTCCGTGGGTGATATAGTTGCCAGGTCAAGGGTTTCCAGGTCGCGCCGGGTAAAAAAGAACACAAACCCATTCACCATTATTTTGTACGTGCTATCCTTATCGGGCATTGACGGGATTTTACTGTAATTTAAGTAATTGCAGCATGCCGCAAAAACAAAAGCGGCCGATGAACAGGGTTCACCGGCCGCAATAAAAACAAGGGTTTAGCGATAGAAACTATTTTTTGATCACTTTTTTAATAATTGTGTTGCCGTTGATGTTTACCTGTACGAAGTACATACCTGCAACCAGCTTTTTCGTATCAGGAGAAACGGTAGTTAATGAATTGTTCAGGGTGTTCACCGTTTTTGTATAAAGCAGTTTGCCGGTCACATCAAACATGTTCACCACTACTTTCGATTGTGCAGGGGTGGTTATGCTTATATCGAATTTGTCGGTGAAAGGATTGTTCAGGATAGCCACTATATTTTCGCGGGCTGTTTCGTTTTGAATGGTCACCACGTTGCTGTATTTGTACTGGCCGTCCTGGTCAACCTGTTTAAGGCGGTAGTAGATCACCGAACCTGAATAATTCTTATCGTCGAAAGCGTAGCTTGAGCCGGTTACCTTATTGGAGGCGGCTACAGTGCCGATTGAAGTAAAGTCGCTGCCATTGTATGATCGTTCAATGTCGAACAACCGGGCGTTTTGTTCTGATGCTGTTTTCCAGGTTAAATGAACCAGCTTGCCGCTCTTTTCTCCTTTAAAATATTCTAAACTAACCGGAAGAGGACCGGCTGTAATGTAAACGGGGTAATCTTCTACCTGGCCATAAGTGGGGTTATAACAGGGCGTACTGATCGTGGTTCCATATGCCGGAGATAACTCCTCAATGACCCGCATGCGAAGCATGGAATTTGTTGTTACGCCGGTTGAGGGTACGGTAAATGAAGTGGAAATAGTTAAATAGGAGGAAGCCTGAGGGACAGATGCAATGTAAAAGATCTCTTCATTAGCGTCATTAAAATCACCATCATTGTTATAATCTATCCAGGCTCTCACCTGCTCATCGTTTGCGGCAGATACTGTGAATGAGAGGGGGTATAAGCCGCCTAGTTGCAATGGAATAAGATCGGTGCAGGCGCCCGATTTGTCAACATACCCGTTTGTATAACCGGCAAGATAATCTTCCCTTGTAATACCCGAAGCAAAGCTTTTATTATTTACAGCAACAGCGGCTAAACCGGCATAATAGTTATTCAATCCGGTAGCACTTGTAACAGGGCTACTGCCGCAAGTGGTGCTAACCGGGGAGGCGAATGTTATAGGATATGATGCTGAAAGAGCATAAGAGTTAACTAAATTACTGCGGCTTGGGAGCGACATGGCAGCCTGCATCCTGGTCTTTTGATCGGGGGTGAACAGCGTGTAACAGTTGGTATAATTCATGAAATTATTTTCTGTTCTAATGCTGTAAGTGGTACCTGTGCAGCTATTGGTTCCCGAGCGGCAGCTAAAATCAATTACACCGGTTGACCCGTTCTTATTAAAGGTAATAGGATCGGTATCGCATATTCTGTCACCATCAGTACTGCAGGTTGTATTGGCGGGGCAGATAGTATTATTGGCTGAGCCTTCGAACGGGTGATACAGGTTCAGCGCATGTCCTATTTCATGCGGTAATGTTTTTGCTCCATCCACAAACTGGGTGGCCAGCATTACAATGCCGTCTATATTTGAATTGCCGCCCGGAAAACGGGCATAGCCGGCAACAAACTGGCCAACAGTGCCATCGTTACCATCGATCCTGTTAACTACATACACATTGTAATAAGTATTGGGGTCCCAGCGGCAAAGGTTTTTTAAAACTACTTCAGCTACACCTGTGGTGGTTACACCCTGGATCCCGTTAGCAGTATAACCTGATAAAACGGAGCCATCGATGCGTTCAATACCAGTGGTAGCAGTACAGTTGGGCCCGCGGGTTGCCAGGGCAAACTGGATCTGGATGTCACCGGCTGCATCGGTACCGGCGGGTGTCATGCCCGACTGCGTACCGGCATACACCCGGTTCAGATAGGCAATGGTACTGAGGATGGTGGCATCATCGGGATTATAAATTGTTCCCACCGCGCCGCCGGTATGTATCACATGCACTACCACAGGGATGGTATACAAGGCGGCCTGTGTGCCTTCTGTACGTAAAGTAGAAGGAGAAGTGGCTTTGCGGGCCTGTTGTTCTTTTATAATGGTTTGAAGCCTGGCTTCGTTTTCGATCACCGCCTGCCGGTATTGGGGGTTGACGCTCATTTCATGTTGATGTATGGCATCAAAACCACATATGGGCTGGGCAAGGGAATATTGGGATATAAGAACGGATAAAAGGATCAGGGTGAACAGGTAATTTTTCTTCATAAGGTGCGTCTGATTGATAACTTTAACATATGCGGAATAGCATCGTATTATTGTGTGGCATTGACATTTTTTTCACCTGCATAATTTTTGGTGATCGTAGTCGTTGCACCAAAATGCCGGTAATTCACCGGGAACGGATTGATTACGTATTTTTATCGGGTGAATATTAATGTCTCCATATCACTGGCAACGCCAGAAGATGCAGCAGCCATAGCTGAGGTGATCAGTGAAGCCGCCCGGGACCTTACCAACAAGCATGGACAGGGGCACTGGAGCGCTGTAGCTACCGGAAAAGGGGTGTTGAATGGAATGACCAAAGCAAGGGTATTACTGGCCCGAACCGACAACCAGGTGGTTGGCACTTTGCGGTTAACTTCTTCAAGACCCTGGGTCATTGACCCTGCTTACTTTACTCCCGTTCCCCGCCCGGTTTACCTGGTTGATATGGCCGTGCGACCTGGTTTTCAACGTATTGGTGTAGGTAAGTCATTGATTGAAACAGCCCAGCAAATGGCCACCGCACTGGCGGGCGACTCCATCAGGCTCGATGCCTATGAAGGGCCTGCAGGGGCAGGCGCCTTTTACCTCAAATGTGGATTTATTGAAATGGGACACATCGTGTATAAAACGGTGCCGCATATTTATTTTGAATGGCTGATAAAGAAGCCATAAGTAAGCAACCTTAAAACAACTGATCACTCAACAACGGGAGGTAACAGGGCATACAGCGCCCGGTTGAACTCTTCTGAAGACGCGTCTTTGCAGATATAACCATCGGCGCCCACTTCCTTCGCGCGGTTCATATATACGCTGCCATTTTGCATGGAAAAGAAAAGTATTTTTATCGATGGCCATTTTTTCTTGATCTGAACGGCTGTTTCAAAACCGTTCATAACGGGCATGTTAATATCGAGCAGGCAAATATCAGGAGAAGGATTTTCTTCTAATATGTCAAGAAATTGTTTTCCATTCTCAGCCTCTAACACAACTTTATAACCAAGGCCGGTGAGCCGGTAATTCACCGCTTTTCGTAACAGGGCATGATCGTCTACTACGGCAATAGTTGATTGATTTCTCATAGATTCTTAATTAATGTTATTCGCGGGCGCGGTCAGAAATTATAAACCAGCCTAATACATAAAATTTGAGGCCAGCTACCAATAAGGATCAGGAAGGAAAGGGTAAATGGGAATGATTATATCAATAAAAACACCTTTGAAGGCTGTTTTGACTAAAAGCAATAAATTTTTGAACCTGAAATGAATAATTACCGGTAAGACGATTAATGGATAATACTTACGTTTGAAGGTATGCCTGTAGTGCAGCCAAAAAATACGGCAGGAACATTGAAAGTAAGAATAGGTTAATTATTGTCCGCTCAATCCCTGGCTATTCCCCGAAGTGGGGTATTTTCTTATTTCTGCCAGCAATCTTTTTACATTCGTTCTAATGACGACCAGTTCGTTACGGGGAGCGTTTTCCTTTAAGGCTTTAAGAAACTTTCTTACTTCAACCATGTATTGCCTATGCAGGTGCTTTAAATATTCTGAAGTACTTTCTTTCATACACACTGTTTCATTTCACACAAAATTATTTTTGGAAGATAATACAAACTATATACCATCCGGCTATAACCGCAGTGAAGAGTTCAATACCCGCCATTAATTCTGCATTGTGGAATAGCCTCCCCATTCGATGTTGCTGCTCCCCGGCATTTCCACTTATGCATGTTAGTAAGACTCTTTAACTTATTTTTGACAGGGAGGAATAATTATGTCAGCAACTGATTTCTTGTTAAAACCTATTGGCTTTGTTCGTTCAACCCTAACCAACCGGGGCAATGCGCCCAGGCAGGGATATGAAGACGCACCGGAGGCCTGGATTGAAATAGAAGAGGCGGCGGCAGCCGCACTGGAAGGCCTGGCTGCCGGCGATGATATTATTGTTATTACCTGGTTCCATCAGTCAAAACGCGATGTATTACAGGTGCATCCGCGGGGAGAAATTACCAATGCCATCACCGGCGTTTTCGCCACCCGCTCTCCCGACCGGCCCAACCCCCTGGGTTTACACCGGGTAACCATATTGCAGCTTCAACAGAATAAACTACAGGTAAAACCCCTGGAGGCCATCGATGGCACCCCGGTGGTGGATATTAAACCGGTGCTTTCGGCTTCGGAAGATGCATAACGGCCTGCCGGAATTTGCATTTCGGTAAGGCAAATCCTCATTTCAGTCAACGCCGGGCGCAACAAGAGGCAATTGGTTGTAGCATTGGTATCATTAAATACCAATCACATGAGTGCGCTCCAAACAAAAACTACCTGGTTCATTCTGCTGCTGGTTTGCTGCGGGAAGGCAGTTGCCCAACCCGGTGAAATAGCGGTTGCCGAACAGGCATTTGCACAAATGGCCGTTGACAGCGGCACCAAAAAGGCATTTTGTTATTTCCTGGACAGCAACAGCCTTATTTTTCGGAATGGAAAAAGTTATGATGCCCTGCCTTTCTGGAAAACAGTTTCAGGCAACAAAGGGTTGTTGTTGTGGAAACCGGTGTACACCGGCATAGCGCATTCCGGCGATCTGGGTTTCTCAACCGGCCCGTTCGAGCACCGGCAATCCCCTTCCGATGCCGTTGAAGAAAGCGGAAACTATAGCAGCATTTGGGTAAAAAATAACAACGGCCAATGGAAGGTGTTGATCGATATGAGTGCGCCTTATCAACCATCGACGTTTCAAAAACAATGGGAGCCTGCTGTTTTTACCGGCCTAGTGCCTGTTGCTACTCAACCCAACTGGCAACCTGTTGAACGTAATTTTATCGATCAATACCGGCAACAGGGCGCCCCCGCCTTTCACCAATATATCACCAACGACTCCTGGTTCAACATCCAGGACCAGCTTCCCTTGCACACGATAAAAGATATTGATGCCGGCTTGCAGCAAATTCCTGCCGGGCTGCAATTCTCCTTAATGGGTGGCGGTATGGCTACCACCGGCGATCTGTTTTATGCATACGGAACAGTGACCCGGAACAACAAGGAAGACAATTACCTGCAGGTGTGGGGACATCAAAAAGATGGCTGGAAGTTGCTGCTGCAGGTATTGAAATGGCCGCGATGACCATGGATAATAATGGTTGCCTACATTTGTGCCGTGTAAAACGCACTTTCAAAAACGAATCCTGAAAGCGGTATGAACGAAAAAAAGATACGCCTGTATACACCCATGTTCCTCTTTCTGTTTGTGATCGTGTTCTTCATGGGCATGTACATTAATAATATGCGAACCGCTACCCTGGTGCTGTTGATGAGCGCTTTTTATTCTATTGTAACCAGCGAAAGCGCCCGCCTCATCTTTGTGCTTGGCCGTAAAAAACACGCGGGGCTGAAAAATACCAAACGCCGGTTACTGTATGCATTGAAGATCGGTATTCCCATACTCATACTGGTGCCCATAGTGCAGGAAGCATTCACTATTGCCATTGGCTATTTCCCTTTGTATAAAATAAAATGGGGCGCCCTTTTCTGGGACTATTTATTCATGGTGGGGTTGAACGTATTGGGCACCCTCATCGTGGTGGGGTTGTTTGAAGGGTTTTATTATATTGAAAACTGGAAGGTGCTGTATGCAGAATCGGAACGGTTAAAACGGATCAACATCAACAGCCAGTACCAGTTTTTGAAAGACCAGGTAAAGCCGCATTTTTTGTTTAACAGTCTTAATACGCTGGCCTCTTTAATTGGCACGGATGCCGAACGGGCCGAAAAGTTTGTAATGGAAATGTCGGCCGTGTACCGGTACCTGCTCAGTAAAAAAGAAACGGAGCTGGCCGTGTTGCGCGATGAACTGCGGTTTTTGAATTCCTACGTGCTGATGTTGAAGACCCGATTTGGCGATTCCCTGCAAATGCAGATCAGGATCGAAGAAAAGGAATTCGACTACCTGCTGCCGCCTTTTGTACTGCAGCTGCTGGTGGAAAATGCCGTAAAACACAACGTTGTTTCGCGCGAAATGCCCCTGTACGTCTCCATCACCAACGATGCGCAGCATAACCTCATCATCACCAATAATATTCAGTTGAAGCGCAAACCCGAGCCATCTGAAAAAACGGGGCTCACCAACCTGATCACCCGGTACCAACTTCTTAAAAAGGAAGACCAGCTTTGCATCACCGACGACGGGCAGGTGTTTAAAATTGTATTGCCGTTAATGGAGACCAGTTTGTATGAAAGCGTAACAATGCCCGACGCAATAAGTGATATACAATAAAAAGCTAATAGGCTTATCTTTGGTGCTTAAGCATAACTGATATGACTGTTGTAATTATTGAAGATGAGACATTGGCTGCAGAACGGCTTACCCGGTTTGTAAAAGAATATGATGCCGGTATTGAAATTAAAGCCTACCTCGATACGGTAAAAAGCGCCGTAGCGTATTTTGAAGAAAACGGGTCGCCAGACCTGGTGCTGCTGGATATTGAACTGGGCGATGGAAAAAGCTTTGATATTTTCAAAGAGGTGGAAGTGAGTAGCCACATTATCTTCGTGACCGCTTTTAATGAGTACGCCATCCAGGCATTCAAATACAACAGCGTTGATTATTTATTAAAACCGGTGGTAAAGGAAGACCTTTTCTTCGCACTGGATAAATACAAAGCCCAGACAAGCGGCATCAGGCCCGTTGATCTCACCGCACTGATAGAACAATTACAACCCAAAGCGGAGAAAGAATACAAGAGCCGGTTCCTGGTTAAAAAAGGCAGCCGCTTTTTTTCTATAGAAGCAAAGAATGTGGCGCACGTGTATACGCGCGAGCGCGTGCATTACATCAAAACCTTCGACGGCGCTGATTATATTATCGAGAACAACCTCGATGTGCTGGAACAACAACTGTCGCCGGAAACCTTTTTCCGCGTAAACCGGCAGTTTATCGTAAACTATACTTCCGTTAAAGAAGTGATCACCTGGTTCGATGGCAAACTGAAGCTGGTCATTCATCCCGCTTCTTACGAAGAAATCATCATCAGCCGGCTGAAAGCCGCCGACTTCAAGAACTGGTTGAATAAATAGCATTCTGGTTGCCGGTTACCAGTCGCCGGTTACCAGTTAAAAATACAAGCTGTCTGATGCTGATCATGTGGTTCAATTGTCAAGACCCGGTAACCGGAAAACCGGTATCCGGTAACTTTAAGCCTGCAACCTGCGACCGCTTATTTCTTTGCAGGCCATTCAAAGGTACGTGTGGTTTGCTCCGTGTACCATTTGGCGTTTACCGGTAAAGCGGCGCCCTCGTTGCTGAAGATATTGGCCAGCGTGTAATCGGCGGCTTCTTTATCGGTCAGCTCGTGGCTCCATTTTACGCGGTTCGAAAGATCGGCGCCGGCTCCGCTGTTTTTATATTCGGCATAAAATGTACTTTGCTCCGTAGCTACATTCGACCAGTTGTTCCATCCTTCCCGTGCAATATGTTTGTCCATTGTACAACGCAGGTACACTGTTTTTGCATAAGCGCGCCATGGCCGGCCAAGAAAAACTTTGACCACCCCGCTATCGGCTGTGAGCTTACAATCCATAAACACATACCCGAACTTTTTGCCCTGCGTGGTGCTGGCGGCTGTAATAAAGGAACTGGATTTGCTGTGGATCTCGCAATTCTGAAAAACGGCAGTGGCCGGACCAAAAATAAAATCGGTTGTTCCTTCAATATAACAGTTCACAAAAAGCTGGCGCGAAGTTTCTCCCCCGGTATAGATCGTATCCTGGTTACCGAGGAAACGGCAGTTTACAAAGATTGCCTGGTCGGCTTCTACATGCAGGGCAACTGCCTGGCCAACCAACCCGGCAGTATTGGAGAAAGTAATATTTTCTGCCCTGAACCGGTTGCCTGCGATTTTAGCGGTGAATGAATTGAAGGTATTGGTTCTGCCCCGGCCTGAATAATCGTTGAACACGATGATGGTTTTATCAACGCTCTCGCCAATAAAGGTCACGTCGGTATTGGTAGCAGGTAATTCGATCTTTTCATTGTACACGCCATTCTTGATGTACAGCGTTATGGGCGCCAGGGGAAATACGCGCATGGCATCGATGGCATCCTGAATGTGTTTGTAATCGCCCGAGCCGTCCCAGGCAACGGTGAACACATATTTGTATTGTTGCGGATTGGCGGTTTGTGCATGCAATGTGGAAATGCCGGTAAGTAACAGAAGGAAGAGGAATGAAAGTTGTTTCATATGCTATTTAAAAACTCTTTTTAGAAAATCATCAATGTAGGTTACGGTTGGCTGAAACCAGGGATCGAACAAACAAAAGGAATGCGGTACGTTCTCGAAGGTCTTTACTTCGGAATAGATGTTGTATTGGTTCAGCACTTTGATAAAATCTTCCCGACCGGCATGCATGCGGGCCACCCCGCTGTTGATGAACAGCGTAGGTGGCGTATGCGCACCAACATGGGTAAGCGGAGAAGCTGCTGACCATAAAGCCAGGCTGTCTTTTCTGGCGTAGCCCAGCCAATAGGTAGCGGCAGAGATCTTTTTGCTGTCGTCACCTTCCCCGGTTTCGGGGTGAGTAAAGGACAATGTTCCGTCAATATCGATCACGGCATGGATGGGCGCCGGTTGCTCTTTTGGTTTGAGGTAGCCTTCAAACTTTGGGTCGCCAACTGTTGTGCCGAGAAATGCCGCCAGCTCGCCACCGGCTGAAAAACCCAACACCGCAATTTTGGAAGTATCGACGTGGTATTTATCAGCATGCGCCACCACCCAGCGCAAAGCCGCTTTGAGATCGGTTATGGCTACAGGATATTGATCATGGGTTGACAATCCATAAGCAGGGGTAAAACAAACATAACCCCGGTTGGCCAGGTGTTCGGCAAGCGGATAGTGTTGGGTGCGATCACCCGAGCGCCAGCCGCCGCCATGGATGATCACAATGGCCGTACTTTTTTGGGGCGACCGGCCGGCAGGATAAAAGGCATCGATGTACAGGGCCATTTTACCGCGCTCCTTATATAAAATACCTTTTTTTGACCTGATGTTTTTTGATTTGAGCTCCGGCACGATCTGTATTTCCGGATTCGTTTTACGGGTACTAATGAACGCGCTCCAGGTGGTATAAGAGGTATCCTGGCGGCCTGTTAATCCTTCTTCAACATGTTTCGCCTGGCAGTAAGCGCGGGAGGAAACCAACAGGAAAAGTATTCCTGAACCAATAGCGAACCATTTACCGGCAAAGCAATTTTGGGCCATTGAATGGGTATTTTAGCGAACTACAAATGTATTGATTTGGTCATCTTTCGGGTTTGAAATATGGTCGTACTGGTTAAAAAACCGGTATTGCTTACTTTTAGGATTTATTTAGGCAAGGTTTGTAATGAAAATAGAAATAAGATGTATTCTACATTATTGGCTACTCACTCCCTGATCCGCTGGCTGGTTTTGATAAGTTTACTGGTTGCCATATTCAGGGCATACCGCGGTTGGTTACAACGCAGGCCCTTTACAAAATTTGACAATACCATCAGGATTGTGGCAGCTACCACCGCGCACATCCAGTTGGTGGTGGGCATTGTGCTGTATTGTATCAGCCCCGTGGTGCGGTATTTTCTGAATTATTTCAAAACAGCGGTGCATCAGCGGGAGATCAGGTTTTTTGGGATGGAACATATTACCATGATGCTGATAGCGATCGTTTTGATCACCATCGGTTCAGCCAATGCAAAAAGACAACCCACCGATCAACAGCGCTTTAAAACAATGGCTATTTTGTTTACCGTTGCATTGATCATCATCTTTGCATCAATACCCTGGCAATTTTCACCCTTAACCAGCCGGCCTTATTTCAGATCATTTTAAAAAGGCAACAAGGCAACGAGGCTTAAAGCAAAAACTGCTCTTCGAAGATGCAGAACAGCGTTAGAACCTGTAACTTGTAATTTATGGATGCAGTCGAATATTTTCAGTTCTACGAAGGAAACAAAATGGGCATTCAAACGGCCGAGGGGCATATTATTATTCCCGCCGTATACGATTTTGTGGCTCCTCTGTCAGACGGACTATTTACCATTACCGAAGGAAATTATACCGCCTACTTCGATACTGCCGGCAATGAAGTGGTGCCTTTCAGCAACAAATACGAGTCGTATGGAAATTTTACCGAAGGCCTGGCGCGGGTAATGATCAACGAAAAATGGGGCTTTATCGATAAAAGCGGGATGGAAGTAATTCGCCCGCAATTTCATTATACAGATGAATTTTCGAATGGCATGGCGATCGTAAGGAACGAGCAGAACCTGCACGGCGCCATTGACAGGCAGGGAAACCTGGTGATTGGTTACCAGTTTGCCGCACTCTCCAATTTTGAACGTGGGTATGCCAAATTCGGCGATCTGCAAACCTGGGGATTGATCGATTCAACCGGAACGATCGTAGTGCCGCAACAGTATATTTCCATCGGCCGCGTGCACAGGAATAGGGTAACCGTACAGGTGCTGGAAGGAGAAGAATACCGGGAAGGCGAGCTTACCATTGGCGGACAGGTGAAATGGAATAACAACATGGACCCCATCAATGCCTTCAACCGGAAAAAGAAAGAATTCATCTCGGCCTGCGAACAACTGGTTACTGCTCTTTACGAAACAGGTTGCCCCTGCGAATATGAACGGTTCAGGAATTTTATTCAATGGAACAAACCGGTAGGCTTTGTTGACCAGGAATTGCTGTGGTCGGTGTTTATGCAACAACTGCAGCACCAGGGGAACGATTTGTTTACCTGTGATTGCTGCGGAACCAGCTACCAGCAAAAATGGTCGCAATTCAGCGCCTTTATGTGGGTATTGAACGTAACCATTACGACAACCGGAACGTTTATCAACAAAGGCGCCCCGGTAAAAACAGCCATTCCGGTGGCGCTTGGCTTTTATGGACATGGGATAGAAGCCTATAACAACAAATATGTGCAGCAGGAAATTGACGAGGTAGTCAATTACCTTAAAGAAAAATCAAATACTTCGTCCTAAGCGTACACTTATATTGCCGGCAGGTGCGCTTGCATATTCCTGATTCGTTGTTTACCTTCGGCGCCGAAAAATGATCTGATGAAAAACCCTTTATTTCTTCTACTGATTAGCGTTTTTTTCGCCTCGTTGAACGGGTCTGCCCAGGATACGAAACCCGATACGGTAAAAGTGGGCATTTATATTACCAGCATTCACGATATAGATTTCAAGCAAAAAGAATTTACGATCAGCTTCTGGCTTTGGCTGAAATACAAAAACCCGGCCTTTAATTTTTACGAGAACCTGGAAGTACCAAGCGCCAAAGAGGTGACCAAATCATTTATGACGGTCGATACTTCAGATGGCAGGGTGTATATGCAAATGAAACTGCAATGCGTAATGAAGGACTCGTGGAAGATCGGCAACTTTCCGTTCGATAAACAAAAACTGCGGCTGTCAATTGAAAACTCGCAATATGATTCCCGCTCCCTGGTTTTTGTTGCCGATACGGTAGGCGATCATTACGACAAACGATTTACCCTGAGCGGGTGGTCGATCGACAGCTGTATTATTGCCACGGGTAAAAAGGCGTACGAGACCGCTTTTGGCGACGAAAAGCTGACGAAGCCGCATACTGAATACAGCAACTTCAGGGTGCGAATCAGTGTTCAGCGCGATGCCATGGGATTGTTCTGGAAGCTGTTCCTGGGTATGTACATCGCTTTCCTGATCGCTTATGTGTGTTTCTATATCCATTCAGATGGCATGGATTCCCGGTTTGGCCTGAGTGTGGGTGCGTTGTTTGCGGTAATTGGTAACAAGTATATCATCGACTCTTCGTTGCCCGAATCAACCTCCTTTACCCTGGTTGATACCCTGCACGGGTTAACCCTGTTCTTTATATTTTCAGTAGTTTCTTCCACAGCCTGGTCGCTGCAACTGGTTAAAAAGGGCAAGGTGAAAGAAGCCCATCGTTTTGATATGATCATGGCGCAGGTGTTGTTGCTGATCTATGTTGTATTGAACATTTACTTTATCAACCAGGCAGATTCCTGATGGGCTGTAAGGTCATTATAGAACGTATATTCAATTAAAAGCCCCGGCGGCCAAAACCAGTCGGGGCTTTTTTTATTCGATTCCTGCTTGTTTAATGCATCATCAGCAGGTTGGTGAGCTGGGCGTCCCTGTTGTAAATATCTTCCCTGAAGTTCAGGTCTCCTTTCCGGTCGACCCAGGCAGTAAAGTAGGTGATGTACACCGGCATGGGCGCCTTAACAGCTACATATTGTTCCCTGCCGCTGGCCATGGCTTTGGTTATCCGGTCTTCCGTCCAGTTGGGGTCATCACGCAGCAGGTACATGGCCAGACCTTTGGGGTCTGCTACCCTGATGCAACCATGACTGAAGGCCCGTTTGCTTTCCTGGAAAAGATTTTTTGAAGGCGTATCGTGTAAATAAATGCTGTGGCTGTTGGGGAATAAGAACTTCACGGCGCCCAGGGAGTTCCAGGGTCCCGGTTTCTGGCGAACCCCATCGGCGAACTTTTCCATATGATGCGATTCCAGGTAATTGGGGTTCTTTTGAATACCGGGCAGAATTTCTTTTTTCAAAATGCTGGCCGGCACATTCCAGTACGGGCTGAATACGATCTGGCTGATGGACCCGGCAAAGATCACGGTCTTGTTTACGTCCTTGCCTACTACCACGTTCATATTCCACAAAAGCGAATCGTCGTCATAGGCATGCAATACAAATTCGGGAATGTTTACGGCCAGGTACCGGCCACGCACATTGGTAGGCAGCCAGCGGTTGCGTTCCATATTCACCATTATTTTTTCTATCATTTGCTGCATGGGCATGTTCAGTTCCCTGACCATGCCGCCGCCGGCAATGCCATCTTCCTTCATGCCATGCCGTCTTTGAAACCGTTGAACGGCGGGTAGTAAAGTAGAATCGTAGGTGGAAGAAGTAGTGTCTGCGGTGGTGAGGTCGCCAAGGTAAAACAGTTTTTTACGCAGCTGAACGATCATGGGTGAGGTATCGCCGGGGCGAATGGGTTTGTTGCCCGGCAGGCTCACGGTAATATGATCAGGCGGCAGCGCTTTGTATTTTTTGAGGTATTCTTTCAGTAGGTTGTATTGCCGGTATACCGGTTCTTTTACTGTAGCCGTGTTGCCCGTTCTCAGCATCGAATCGAGCAGGGCGCTGTAGGAAAGTTTTTTGCGGGGCATTAACCAGTCAATCTTCTGGCTGGCGCTTTCTTCTAACCCGCCCCAAACTTTCTGGGCAAAGAAGAAATAAAGCGTTGTCAGCAGCAGTTCGGTCTCGCTTTTCTGATCGATGGTCTGTCCATTACCAAGATTAATAAGGCTGTCGAGGTTGCGCTTGTAAGGCACCACCAGGTTCAGTCCTTCTTCAGGCAGGTTCTCGAGCCGCACATACAGGTGGCTGGCCTGTTCGGTTAGCCCGCTATCAGTGTACCAGGCAAAGGCATAGTTACGGCTGGTGTAAAATTTATTCAGGTCGGGTTGAAAGCTTTTGAGAGAATCGTACCGGGTGAAAAAAGAGTTGAGGCGGGCCGATGAAAAGGTCAATGTCTTTTGGTCGCTGAAGTTACCGGCAATGTCATGGGCTGTTTGTTGTACCGCTTTACTGATGGAATCTTTTTTGCGGTTTGCTTCAGTCCGGTGGTCTGATTCGTTACATCCCCAAATACATAAAAGGGCAATGAAACAAGTGAATTTTCGCATAAAGTTGGGCAAATAAAAGGGGTAATACGCTACAAAAAAAATGGGGTTCATGAATATGACTGGTGTATGCGCTCTTTCTAGTTCTAGATTTAACTGCCAGTTATACCCGTAAACCCCTGTAATACGTTTTAGAAGTATATCTATTACAAATTTAAAAGGCGTTGTCTGTGCTTTAAGCTATTGAATAATTTGAAAGCAGTTCACAGCGAGGTAGTATGTTAACGCCCTGTTGATCCTGTAAAGGCGAATGAATGAAAGTTAAGTAATGAAGGAGCTGTTTGTGAAAAAAGGTACTTACTAACCCTGACTTTTACAGGTCTTGAAACCCATCTCTCCACCTGTAAAAGCTTTAATTCCTTCAATTCGCATATGCGAACTACTTCACGTGTTTGTTAACCACTTTAGCCAGTTCAAACATAGAGATCTGATCTTTACCGAACAATGGTTTCAGTTTGGTATCGGCGTTGATCATTCTTCTGTTCTTATTGTCCTGCAGCTTGTTCTTTCTGATATATTCCCAGATCTTTTTAACGATCTCAGTTCTTGGTAAAGGTTTGCTACCTATAACTTCAGCTAAAGCAGGGCTGGCAGTGAGCGGAGCCATGAAGGCAGCATTAGGTTTTCTTGCAGATTTCTTTTTAGCTGCTTTTGGAGCGGCTTTCTTTGCTACTTTTTTAGCTGCTTTTTTAGGAGCGGCTTTCTTTGCTGCTTTTTTTACTGCTTTCTTAGCAGCTTTCTTAGCTGTTTTTGCCATAGTGTTTTAAAATTTAAATGTGAATAATGAAGCTTTTTTGTTTGATTTTATCTGGCGCCTGAAGGTTCCATTGACGCCAAACCTATTTGTGAATATATCAAATTTATAAATAACAATGCGAATTAACGATATTCTGCTGTTAAAAAATTTGTGCAACCTTTGGGTTGCATTATATTTGCAACCTAAAGGTTTCCTAATTTAAACGTATGAGAAGAGACGTATTTCAGGCAATAGCCGACCCTACCAGGCGGGAGATCATCAACATGATCGCCCAGCATCCATTGAACGTAAATGCCGTGGCCGAGAACTTTGAAGTAAGCCGAACGGCCATTTATAAACACATTAAAATGCTTACTGAGTGCGGGTTGGTAGTGATTACCCAGTTCGGGCGCGAGCGCTATTGCGAGGCTCGCCTTGAGCGGCTGGGCGAGGTGGCTGACTGGGTAGAACAGTACAGGAAGATGTGGACGGAACGGTTAGATAGCCTTGGCAATTTCCTGGACGAACAGGAGACCAGGAAGAAGCCGGGGAGAAGAAAAGGGTAGTTATTACCTGAATTACTTGTGGAAAAAATTTTGTGTGTTGAGTAAACGCATTGCGAACAGTTACCGGTTACTGGCTTCCTGTTGCCGGGTTTTGCATGTCGCAGCCTCCTATTGCTATCAGGCATCTTGTATTTTTCAGCTGGTAACTGGCGACCGGCTACTGGTACCTGGTAACCGGCAACTGATAAATGGCAACTGGTAACACTGTTATTGACCTAATCCATAACCAGTAGCTCTTTGTTGTATTTGTTGCGGTATTCAATAGGAGAAAGCCCTGTTATCTTTTTGAAAATGGTGCGAAAGGCCTTTACATCGCTATAGCCTACATCATACATAACCTCGTGCACGTTCTTTCTGCCGGTCTCCAGGTCTTTCTTGGCTGCTTCAATTTTAACCCGTTGAATGTATTCCGTAACAGTGTTACAGGTAGCTTTTTTAAACCGGCGTTCGAGGCTGCGGCGGCCAACGGCAAAGGCGCCGGCCAGTTGATCGACCGTTATCTTTTCTTCGAAATTCTTTTCAATGTACTCCTGGGCTTTGCGCACGGTTTCATCCTCATGGCATTTTTGTCCCTGGAAAATGATGAACGGCGATTGCAGGGTGCGGTCGATATCGATCATAAACGCCTTGGCTATAAGAATGGCAATATCGCGGCCTGTATATTTTTCGATCATGTATACCAGCAGGTTCAAATAGGAATAGGCGCCGCCGCTGGTATAAAGTCCGTCTTCGTCGGTAATGATCTTGTCGTCGACCAGCTCTACATCGGGATACAGCGCCCTGAATTCATTGGCGAAACGCCAATGTGTGGCGCACTGTTTCCCTTTTAACAACCCGGTGGCGGCCAGGAAAAAAGAACCAATGCAAAGACTGGCTACTTCGGCGCCCTGGTGATATTGCTGAAGCGTCCACTGTATGAATGGCTGGTTTTCGGCTACTATAGTGGGAAAATGTCCATGAATGGCGGGAATGATGACCAGGTCGGTCTTTGGAACATCTGTTAGCAGGCAATCGGGTTTTATGGTAAACAGCCCATCGCGCTGACTTGTTTCCTTCGACAGCCCAACCAGCTGAATGTTAAATAAAGGGGCTTTGCCCATGCCGGTGCGCAGGTTGTTCACTTCGGCCAGTATCTGGTGCGTTCCTTCTATATTCACCAGGCTGGTATGCCCTTTAGGAATCAGGATAGAAACGTGTTTCATTTATGTAATGTATTTAATGTTTTTAACAGCATATCCGGCAGCTCCGACAAACAGGGAGAATATCACGATAAACCGTGAAAACCCTGGGATATGATTATAAAGTTTTATGGTAGCTTTCCCCTTTATAAAGATAAAAAACAATTGTCGCAATCAGCCCCTTAATTGGTCGCAATTACACCCTTTAAAATTCAATGCAGGTAAGTATTTTTGAAATGCGATTGAGGCAGGCTGTTAGTGATCGACCGACATTGTATGAAAACAGGCAGGTGCTACCACAGACGAGATCTTCCGACCCACCAATGTAAACTTTAAACATACAAACAGCATAACAGAAGCACTATGGTTGAGGTTTTCAAAACAAATGTACAGGAGTTCTCAGAAGCGCAAAAGCTGGTAGCCTTATTGCGGAAGCACTTTCCCGATACCAGGATCAACTTCGACCTGGATGATTGCGATAAGGTGCTGCGGGTAGAAGGCAACAACCTGAGAATAGAAAAGGTCATGCACCTGGTGATGGAAAAAGGTTTTGTATGTATTGTGCTCGATTGAGATATCATAAAAATTTTCAAACTATAAAAACAAAAGAACATGCCAGCGCTCAATCCTTATTTGAATTTTAACGGTAACACCGAAGAAGTATTCAATTTTTACAAGTCGGTATTTGGCGGCGAATTTGCTATGGTTATGCGGTTTAAAGATGTCCCCAAAGAGTATAAAGGCCCCGATCATGAAGACAACAAGATCATGCACATTGCTTTGCCCATTGCCGGCGGTAGTATGCTGATGGGTAGCGACGTACCTGAAGCTATGGGAAAAGTAACCAATGGTAACAATTTCAACATTGCCATTTTTGCTGACAGCAAGGAAGAAGCCGACAAATTGTTTAATGGCCTGTCGGCAGGAGGCAAGGTTACCATGCCTATGTCAGACGCTTTCTGGGGCGACTATTTCGGCATGTTTGCCGACAAATACGGCATTAGCTGGATGGTGAACTTTGACCCAAAAAGAAAATAAAAAACGGAATAATTCTAAAACGGTAATTATTTAAACCTGGATTGTATGAAGACATCAGCTGAATTATTGCAGGAATTTGAATCCGCCACAAGCGCCTATTTAGACATTGTTGCCGGTTTAAGCCAGGAAGAAATAAATACCGTTCCATTTGAAGGCAGCTGGACGGCTGCACAGGTTACGGAGCATTTGTATATGTCGGACGATGCGATGATAAAAGCGCTTAACGGACCCGTGCAGCCTACCAACAGGCCTCCCGATGCGATGGTTGACAACCTGAACGCAACCTTTCTTGATTTTTCTACCAAATTGCCTTCGCCCGATTTTATTATCCCGGTAGAAGGAACGCATGATAAGGAAGCCCTGCTAAGCGCCTTTAAGGCCGGCCGGGAACAATTGGGTAAAGCCATAAAAACGCTCGATCTCACGGCCACCTGTCATTTGCCCATTTTTGGCGAACCTACCCGGCTTGAGCTGATCACCTTTGTGATCGTTCATACCCTGCGGCATACCCACCAGGTAAAACGTATTGTTGAAAAGCTGGTCGAAGTATAAATGAGAAGGTTCAGGGAACTCCTCTTTTTACGGCATTCTTTGTGGTATTTTAGTAGCCATGAAAAAACCACCTGTCTATGCAGTACAAACGAATGCCTATTGAAATGGAATCGCCCGAAGAAAAAGGGTACGATTCCATTTTGTATAATCTGGCAGAAAGCTCCGTAACCGATCTTACTTTCAATGAGCTGAACCTGCAACTGGGCGATCTCAAACTTGAATACATTCCCCATCGCGGTCATACAAAGCTCAGGCAATTGTTAGCTGCCGAAGCCGGCGGCTTACACTCCGACCAGGTGTTACTCACCAATGGCGCAGCAGGCGCTTTGTTTATTGTTAATACGGCCCTGCTTACCCCAACTGATCATTTAATTGTAGTTCGCCCCAACTACGCTACCAATATCCAGGTGCCGGTGACCATTGGTTGTTCCATCACGTATATCGACCTGTTATTTGAAGAAAGCTGGCGGGTGAATATCAACGCTATTGAAGCGGCCATAACACCGGCTACCCGGCTCATCAGCATCACCACGCCCCATAACCCAACCGGTATGGTAATGACAATGGAAGAGTTGCAGGCCCTGATTGCTCTTGCTGAAAAAAGAGATCTCCATCTGCTGGTTGATGAAACCTACCGCGACACCTGTTTTAAAACGCCGTACCTGGTAATCGCTTCCCTGAGCAAAAAAGTGATCAGTGTATCATCGTTGTCAAAAGCATATGGGTTACCGGGGTTAAGAATGGGCTGGCTCATTACACAGGATGAAGCATTGATGGAACAATTCCTGGCTGCCAAGGAAATGATGTACATCAGCAATCCGGCGCTTGATGAGGAAGTAGCCTTTCAGTTTTACGGGCAGAAAGAAAAATTCGCAACGGCCATCAATCAAAAAGCGATGGAGAACTTTAAGCTACTTACGGCATGGTTGCAACAGGAAGCCGCACTTGAATATGTGTTACCCCGGGGCGGTGTTGTTTGTTTTCCCCGGTTTAAACATCCTGACACAATTGACATTCCCCGCTTTTATGAAACGCTGTTACAGCAATATAAGACCATGGTGGGTCCCGGTCACTGGTTTGCCATGCCCGATGCCTATATGCGCATTGGTTTTGGCTGGGCCGGTAAAACCGCCTTTGAACAGGGATTGATGCATGTTAGTGAGGCCATTGCAACCAGTACTTTATAACGACAGAACTCATTGGTATTTTGATAATTTTTAATATCAGGGAGTGATTGGCACCGCAATACAGGGCAGGATGGAATTGTACGCTTGTTTTATTAAATTTAACTAGCCAAACACCCATCTTTAATACAAGCTATATGAGAAAAGCGCTTCTTGCCATATTGCTGACCGGATTGTTCTTCTCTAACTGTTCAAAAAAAAGTAATACCGATCCTGCTCCCGATACAGTCGGGTATTTCATTGTCAATCTGAAAGCGGAGATGAAGTATCCTGAAATTGTAAATGTATTCGGCCAACCCGATGGCGACAAAGGAAGCGGTATTCATATTTATTACTATAACCTGAGCGATGGCACGGCGGTATGGATCGGTTATACCGATAAGATCATGTATGCCTATCATGTCAATAGCAGCGGCCAGGTAATACACACCATCATTTAAATTACTCCAGCACCAATGTCCCGAATGCCGAAGACGCATGAAAATCGGGTTGTATGGTTTGGGGGTTTATCCAGCTGATCCAGTGTAAACGGGCAATTTTCTCGTTCATACTTTTACGTTCTGCCCTGAACAGGCCGGTCATCAGGCGGTTGTTTTGCAACAGGCCCAGCTCTTTCAGCGATGATATGCTGATGGCGGTTTCAACTATATACCCGTTTTTTGTGCTGGCTGTTTTTATGAGGAGTTGTTGGTCGGGCCATTTCCACGAATAATTCATTTTACGGTAAAACGATGCCTGGTAATCGAGCGCTCTGCCGGTGGCATCTATTTCAAGACAATAGTATGTAGATAGCAAAGAATCGTGGGACATAAAAATTTCCACCCGGTCAGAACCGCCTACATCCAGCTTATCATTTTTGTTGATCACGGTGATCACCGAATCATCCTGCACCCGGTATAAACAGTACAGCCATTCGCCGTCCCACAGGGCAGCAAACGAAGTGGCGGGCGCTTTTTCATTTTCCCAGGGAAAAGAAAAGTCAGCAAGCACAACAGCCTTGTTCCAGTTGGCATCATCACCCTGGCCGGTGAGGTGCATGGCATGGGGAGAAATTCTTTTAACGGTATAGGTTTGCGCATGAGCGCGGAAGGCATGGATACAAACTAATATCGTTAATAGGATAAGAAGGGATGGTTTCATACTATGTAATTTAGCTATAATTCGATGTTTTTTCAGACCGCTGGTGTAATAAACATTTGCCGATTGCTGACTGCGGATTGCGTCCCGATAGCTATCGGAATTAATTGCCGGCTTTCGTTCTAACCATGGTAGACGCACTGCCCGTTACGTTGCCTCTGAGCCTGGCTACTTCTGCAGAAGCAACGAGATTAGTTTCCTTATTGAACCGTTTGTTGATATAAGTGGCAATGGAGGCAATGGCATGATCATCGAGGAACCCGCCATGAGCAGGCATTACGCCGTTAAAGGTTTTCCCGTTCACTTTAATTTCTCCCTGCAATCCATGTAATATTACTTTTATCAATTGATCTTTATTGCCGGCGATCCAGTCGGAACCCATCAGTGGCGGATAGCGGTTGTTATCTCCTTTCCCATCGCGTTGGTGGCAGCCGGTGCAATAACTGTTATACAGGATCAGTCCGTTCATTTCACCGCCCATGCCCAGGTTATCTTTCACTTCATCGGGTGTTTTAATATATGTGCGGGATTTGCGTTTTTCCATGGCCGCGAGTTGCGCCGCTCCAAACGCCTGTTTATCGCCTTTGTACATAACGCGCCATATTCTTCCCTTGTTCGACTCTGAAATATACAGCGATCCATCGGGCCCCATGGCAAGACCCATGGGCCGGTATACGGCATCGCTGGTGTTGAACACGGTGTCAACGCCAGTGAAGCCATCTGCAAAAACTTCCCAGTCACCGGCCGGTTTGTCATTCTTAAAAGGAACAAAACATACAATGTACCCTGCCTGCGGGTATGGCGAGCGATCGGTAGAGCCGTGAAAGGCCACAAAAGCGCCCTGTTTGTACCGGGCAGGAAATTGATCTCCGGTATAGAACAACAGGTCCATGGGCGCCCAGTGCCCGGGAAACCCCATTAACGGTACATCAAATTGTGCGGCGCGCCCGATGGTTTTACCATCACCACCATACCCCGGTTGCAAAACATTTTTGCCCTGCAGTTGATCGTAGTACGCATACGGCCAGCCGAAGTTGGCATGTTCGGTAACTTTTAACAACGGTTCAGCAGGAAGCACGGCCGCCTGCCAGGCGGAATATATTTGCGGATAGCGGGTGTGAAAATTATCCATGCCGTTCATGGCCACATACAAGCAATCGTCCTGTGGGTTCCAGTCAATACCCAGCACACTGCGGATGCCGGTGGCATATTTATAACCATCTTTCTGCGTCTGGCCTTTTTTAGCAGCATCAAACCGCCAAATGCCGGCATACTTTTCCAGGTCGGGTGCAGGATCAAGTCCTTTGCCGCCGGGAATACCGGCCGGACCAACCAGGTTTATATCCTGCGCGGCATCTGTGGGTGCGCCAAATGGCACATACATATGTCCATGCCGGTCGAAGGCAAATGGTTTGGCGGTATGCCAGTGTTTCCTGAGGTTTTCATCATCATCGGTAAGAATTACTTCGGTTTTGCTATCGGGCACCAGTTGGCCTTTTGTGAGTTTATTTCTGTAAATATATTTTACGGTAGAAGTATATAAATAACCTTCATGCACGGCAATGCCTGCGGGTAACCCGCCTTCATCTTTATAATCGCCAAAATAGGTAATGATGTCGGCTTTGCCATCGTTGTTGGCATCCCTGATGCCCACGGTGCCTCCGCTGCCATGCATAATGTCGTTGTAGGTTAATTTAACATATATATCCCCGTTGGTATTTACGGTCAAATGCCTTGCCCGGCCAATGCTGTCGGCTACTACCACCGCCTCGAAATTACCGGGTAAGAACAGTCCGCCATTATCGGGATCGCCCGGCGGCAGCGAGGCCGGATGTTTGGGCGATTGGCAGCAGGTCAGTGCAATACACATACAAAACAAATGATGCCAACAGCGGCGAATGCGAAATGGGGGCATGGTTGGAAGTTTAATAATAAAAATTTGCCTTGTCGAAACTGCTATTGGTTCGGCAAGTTCTATTACAGTAGGTTTTTGCGTACTTCAGGAGGGCAACAGTTCCTGTCTGTTACAAAACGAAGGAGGTTGTAAGTGTAGATTAGGAAATTAAATTTATAAAAAAATTCAGCGCGTTCCTTGAAGGAGGTGTTATTTTTTTATCTTTAGTCCCCCGCAACCCTTTTAAACAGTAGCACAATAACACAGTAGCACCGCAGACCTTAAACAACCAAAACTGTATATGGGGCTTGATTCCGTAGAGATCCTGGTGAATGTAGAAAACGCATTCGGCATCACCATTTCCAACTTCGAAGCTGAAAAAATAACCACTGTTGGCGATATTCATACTGTAGTCTGGCGCAGCGTACAGGGCCGTCAAAGTATGCGGTGCAGGTCGCAGCAATTATTTTATAAACTGCGTTACCTGCTCATAAATAAATTCAGGGTGGCCGGCGAAAAGATAGAGCTGGACGCTTCCCTGAATGAAATTTTTCCAAAAGCGAACAGGCGGTTATTATACCGGAAGCTGGAAAAGGAATTACAGCTGCAATTACCGCCGTTGGTATTGACGGCGGCCTGGCGCCTGGTTTTAACAATTACCGGGATTGTAATGATCGGGGGCATGCTGGTGTTGTCGCTGGTGTTGGTAAACGGGTTTGGGCATACCCCGTGGTTGTACGGGCTTCCGGTATTGGGAATTGTGGGGACCCTGTTCTTTTCAAATATCCTCGATCCCATGCGAACCGCCTTTCAGCCTGAAACGGTAAAGGACTATACCCAAAAAGTGCTATCGCTCAATTATGCCACGCTTATGCAGGAAAGCGGCGTTAACAGGAAGGAGATGGAGACCCTGATCAATAATATTATCGCCGAAACAGTGGGTGTGGACCTTCATGTAATTTCACCGGAAAAGAAATTGCAGGATGACCTGGGGCTTGATTAAAAACAGGTTTAAACAAAATAACTGCCTGGTTGGTTATTGTTTATTTCAATACAATAAAAAGATCAACTATGAATGATGTTGCCTTAACTACCGGAACAAAAGAACTGTTTATTAAAATGGCGGTGGATGCATGGAATGCTTCAACCGGCCAGTGCACCAAACTGTTTGATGAATTATCTGCTGAACAGTTAGCGACGGAAACCGCCCCCGGCAGAAATACCGGTATTTATTTATTGGGCCATTTGACGGCTGTTACCGATAGAATGTTGCCGCTCCTGGGATTTGGCGAACGTTCTTATCCGCAATTGGATAAGGTGTTTTTATCTACTCCTGACAAATCGGGCCAGGAAATGCCTTCAGTAGAAGAATTAAAACAATACTGGAAAGAAGTAAATACAAAGCTGTCAGCAGCCATCGCCTCTACTGCTGCCGACGAATGGTTCAATAAACACACTTCCGTTTCAGCAGAAGATTTTGCAAAAGAACCACACCGGAATAAATTGAATGTGCTTATAAACAGGACCAATCACCAGAGCACGCATTATGGCCAGCTTATTTATCTTAAACCCAGAAGTTAAGCCGGATTTCCTAACTTACCTGTTCACGCTATTAAAACCATTAATATATGCAACCTAATATTGGGATCAAACCAGAAAATCTGGGTGCTGTTTCGCACGCTTTGAATGGCATACTGGCCGATGAATTTTTACTGTATACCAAAACCCGCAATGCCCACTGGAATGTGGAAGGCCCCGATTTTCATTCCATGCACCTGTTCTTTGAAAGCCAGTATGAAAAGCTGGACGATATCATGGATGAAGTGGCTGAACGCATTCGCACGCTGGGGCATTATGCGCCTGCTACATTGAAAGATTTTTTAAAACTCACTCATTTGACCGAGCAAATGCGGGAGAAGAACGACAGCATCGGTTTTATTCGTGAGTTACTGGCCGATCATGAAACCATTATTGTTGCCATGCGCGAAAACATCGATCGTTTTGCCAACGAATACAAGGATGCGGGCACCAGCGATTTTATTACGGGGCTGATGGAAGAACACGAAAAAATGGCCTGGATGCTGAGATCGCATTTACGGTAAGTTAGGTTGTAAATAATTTTAGCAGTATAAAGTAAAAGCCTTCCTGACCAAAATCAGGAAGGCTTTTATTATTTGAGCAGTATTTTATAATTGTTAATCGTAGTCAGATAACCGCACGGCGAACACACACCGGTTGTCTGTACTGTATTTTTCGGTTTCATACTCGGTCAAATTCCACAAATACCCGGTGCTTTGTTCAAGATAAAGGTCTTCTGCGCCATGCGGCCAGCGATAACGAACGCCGGCAGCAGCGCCATCGTTGTACCGCGTTAACCTGGCCGTAGATCCTTCATAACTGCTGTTACCGGTTGTTGACATAAAGGTTTTGGTGCCGGCCCGGTAAACACCCTGAATGCCGTTCACATTGGTATTGTCGTTATCGATGGGGGTAATTACTTCCGGGGCCGGACTGGTTACAATTTGTCCGGATGAATTCAAATGAAACCCATACACTTTGGGGACTGCAGTGCTGGTAGATTCAATGTACTGCCCTGTCCACAGCATTTTGTCGGAAGCAGTAGCGCCTTCGCCCAGTTCAATACAGGAGAAGGGCGAAGCATTGGTAATTTTGTAATAGCCTGTTTCCGGTAAAATATAAGCGTAGTTGAATGCTTTCAGGGTGCCGTCGGTTTCTTCACCGATCCTGTTTTCTGTATCATCGCCGGCTGCCGAAATGAATTTGGTGACATCAAATACGCGAATGCCCAGTTTGGTATCGGCTACATACACTTTTGTGCCATAACAGGCAATACCGCCGGCGTGTATGGTTACAGGTGCGTAAGCACCCAACTGTACGTACGGGTTGGAAGATTTATACAGGTCGCTGTTCGACATATTGGCTTTGTTCTGCACCAGCAAAATATGCCGGTAGGTAATGTTGCTCATGCTGGTGATATCAACCAGCGAAACCCGTACGCCTTTGTGCTGGTTATTTACACCTGCAATATCATCGGGACCAATGGCATACCAGGTAACCAGCAGAAAATTTCTGCCGCCATAGGTAAAACCGGTAATGCCCTGCGGACGCCAATCGGTTGTTTGTTCATCGCCGCTGTTCCATTTAAACCCTTTTACCTGGTTGGCGGCTGGAATGTTAAAGCCATACACGGAGGTATAACCGCTGCTGGTGCCCACGCGGTTAAGACTTAGCTGGTCGGGCGTTTTATACCCATACGACGACAAACTGCTTACAAAGCTGCTTTCATCAGTATAGGTAACGCTAACATTAGTGGCTGCCGCATTGAGGGCGATAGGTCGTTCTTCAGTAGTAGGTGTTGTTTGTTCACCAGGCTCCGTTTTTTTGGCACAGGCATGCAATGCCAGCATTGCCGTTGCGGCAATACAATAATTACGCAAGCTCATGGGATTGTTTTTAGGTTAAATAAAAGTGGTTGATTAGTCTGACCATAGTTATTGACTCTGCAGGTGTAAAGCTGGTACTATAGATAATGCTGCTTTATTTTTCAACAAAACGCAGCAGCAAAATGAATGCGAAAAAAATATAATAAGTTCAATTTCCGGCAGAAAAGGCATATTTTAAAAAACTATGATCTAAATGAGAAAGAATTATATTTTTGGAGATCAGGAATAAGAACCCCGTACTGCATTATGTTTTTTGCCAACAGTTATTATTACTATATCCCCATTGCCTTGCAGGCCATTTGTGTTATTCACTGTCTTAGAAGGGGCAATAATAGATGGATCTGGATCATTATATTTTTACCGGTGGTAGGCAGTCTGATCTACATCTTCTCGGAGATGATCACCAGGCGGGAGATCGATAATGTAACCTCGGGCGTGGGATCGGTATTCAATCCCGGCGGAAGCATCAGGAAGCTGGAAGAACAACTGCGTTTTACAGATACTTTTCATAACCGGGTGGCCCTGGCCGATGCTTATTTGGCCGCTGGTCAAACAAATGAGGCCATTGCTTTGTATGAGCAAAGCCTTACCGGCGTTTTTACCGAGAATGAACATGTGATAAAGCAATTGATTGTTGCGTATGCCAATGTTGGCCGTCATGCCGATATTATTCCGTTGGCCAGAAAAATATATTCTTCGCCGCAGTTTGCCCGGTCACGCGTGCATATTTTGTATGCGATGGCGCTGGAACAAACCGGTAAAAGCGACCTGGCGGAAAAGGAGTTTCAGCTCATGAATGGCCGGTTTGCCTATTTTGAAGCCAGGTATCAATATGCACAGTTTTTGTTGAGGGCCGGCCGCGATGAGGAAGCAAAACAGTTGTTAGACAATATGGTGAACGAAGGCGGCCATTTAAGTTCGCGCGAACGCAGGGCTAACCAGGAATGGATCAGTAAAGCAAAAGATGAAGTAAGAAAAATAAATACGGTCAATAAATAACCCGCTTCCCTGCTTCCTGTCTTCACTTTCGCGTCGTATTTTGTCAGGGTGCAATTAGTTCAATTCATACAGGATCTTATTCAACAGGGAAAAGTTACTGTTGCCGGCGACATCATTCCATTTACCGAAGAGGACCTGCAACATTCAACAGAAAGGCTAAAGGAAAATCATTTTCTCCAGGAACCGGAATTAACGGGTATAGTGCCGGCTTTTAATGGCCCTGCAGCGCTGTGGGCGGCCGGTTATTTGTACCGGGCCGTTCAACTGGTTATGTTACGCAACCTGGGCGAAGATGCCGTACACGGATTGCTAACGCCTTTTCAGGGCCCTCTGTCGCCGGAGACGGTTTTGTCGGTTGATCTAAGCTTTCGCTATTTGCCCAACCTGCTGGCGCTGGCGAAAGGACTGGCCCCGGAAGATGTGCTGGTGAAACGATTGCAGGAAACGGCTGCACAATGGCCTTTTTCCTCGGTAGGGATGATGGTGAATGGTGTTATAAATGTTGAAATGATCATGAACAATGCCTGTTTGCGCAGGGCTTATATCGATCGCATCATTGAAGCAAAAGATCTGAAACGCTGTAACAATAGTTTGGTAAACGAATATATAAAGGAAGCATTGGGCGATCACGGTGCTATACTATGGCCCGGTTGGGAACCTGAATTAAAAGAATTGTAAGCATGGAAAAGACGGCTGTTATCGATTTTCAGTTAGTCGATAAAGTGAATGCGGTGCTGCAGCACATTAAAAGCACCTTTGTTGGAAAAGATGACATTATTGACCTGATGGGCATTTGCCTGGCAGGCCGCGAGAATTTATTTCTGTTAGGTCCGCCGGGAACTGCCAAAAGCGCCCTGGTGCGCGAGCTGGCGCGGTTGTTACACGGTAAAACATTTGAATACCTGCTCACCCGCTTCACAGAACCTAATGAGTTGTTTGGTCCCTTCGACATTCGGCGACTGCGCGATGGCGACCTGGTGACCAATACCGAAGGCATGCTGCCCGAAGCGCATCTTATTTTCCTAGATGAATTGCTCAATGCCAATAGCGCTATTTTAAATAGTTTGCTGATGGTGTTGAATGAGCGCATTTTCAGGCGTGGACGGGAAACAAAAAATTTACCTGCCCTGATGATTGTGGGCGCCAGCAATCATTTACCCGAAGAAGAAGCCTTGCAGGCTTTGTTCGATCGCTTCCTCATCAGGGTGCATTGCGATTATGTTGACCCGCATCACCTCAACGATGTGCTTGATGCCGGCTGGTTACTGGAACAAAAAAAAGCGGGTGACCTTCCGGGTATAGCACCGGAAGAGGTCAGGCAGCTGCAGGGTTTTATAACCACGGTTGACATGCAGGAGATCCGCCCTTATTATATTGACCTGATAGAAAAACTGCGCAATGCAGGCGTACAGGTCTCTGACCGGCGTGCGGTGAAACTGCAACGCCTGATCGCAGCCAGCGCTTTGCTATGCAAACGCATCAAAGCTTACAGAAGCGATATGTGGGTGTTGCGGTATATCTGGGATACCGATGAACAGCGGGAAGTAATTGCCGGCATTGTAAATGCCGAATTGGAAGAAGAAAAAGAACAGGAGCAATTGCATCCCAGGGCGGCCATCAACAGCGCGCCCAATGCCGATGATATTTATAAAGAAGTGATGCAAATGACCGGGCAATGGAAAGACCCTGCCACTACCGGCGCCGAGCGGTCGGTTATAAAGGACCGGTTGCGCTACCTGAATGGCCGTTGTGAATGGATCCCGAATGCCGATCAACGGAATTTTGTATTGAAGCCGATCGATGAATTGTGGCAACAAATAATGCATGGGGAATGAACGAATTGATCATAGTACTGTCGCAAACCGATAAAGCAGCGCTGGGAGCGGTACGCTGCCTGCCGGGTTTGCAGGCAGCGGAAGCGGATGGATTTATCTGGTTGCGCGGCATTGGGGCATCGGAACAAATTGATCTGCGAATAAGGCAGCTGCCGGGATTGCATACGTATACGATGGATGCCGATCATAATTTATTTCCACCGGGCGGGTTAACGCCGGTGAGCAAATTATCATCCTTGCATTGGGTACCCCTGCCCGATTACATTACCATAAAACTGCCGGTGTCGGCGCTGCCGGGAAAGATCGGTCAGCAACATACCATCAGGCTGGCGCCAACTGACCAATCACAGCCCGGGAATGCTTTATTAACTGACCTGGATAGTTGGAAAGCATATGGAGAAGAAGCGCCGCTGGTGCGGTTGCAACCAACCCGTTTTGCAGTTTCCCAAAAAAATAAGGTGTTGATCATTGGCACCCCGTTGCCGGCCCTGCCCGGAAAAGAATATGTGTTACAGGATACTTTGTTATTGCCATGTGGCTATTCATTCGATCCACCAGTGATCAGCGCGCTGGTAGTTGCCCGTTTGAATTCCGGAAAAGATGCCTTGTTGTTGTTTGATACAGATGGTTCCTGGGAAAAGATCCCCGCAGCATGTTTTGTTGCAACAACAAGAAGCGCGATACGGCTTACAAAAGGGAGGGGCAATGGATAATTACGCAAGGAACGTGGTAAATTATTTCAGGCCCCCGGAAAAATATTTCTGGCGATGGGCCGAGATCGGCCAGGTGATCGAGTGGCGGGATGGCGATACCATTTGTTACCGCGATGAGTTAATGGATATTCTTAAAGAATTATCACCCGATGGGCTTCCTTCCCTTGGATCAATACTGCTGTTAATAAGCGCCTGCCGGGAAAAAACCGATACGCCTGCTGCGCAGGGAGGCGTCACTTATGGAATGCTTCGGGTACTGGATTTTTTTGAAAAGAATCCTTCAACGCTGAAAGGTTTGAAAGAAGAAATGGTTTCGGCCATTCATTTTCTGCAGTATGTAGCGGCGTTGCCATTGGAATTGCGGAGCGGCTCCAACAGGACCTGGTTGCTGTATAACATATTCAGTAAAGTAGAGGAGAAAATTTCGGAAAAGACCGCTGCCAGCATTATAAATCATTTTAACAGTGGAAAGTTTGACAGATATATTTTCAAGGATGCATTATTAGGCCATATAGGGGAGTGCTTTAAGGAGGATTTGAAGTGGTTGCAAAAAGCGTTGCATGCATTCCCTACTGCACAAGAGCTGGAACGGGCCGTTCGTACCGGTATAAAAGACCTGCCAAATGCTGCCACACTGGAAGTGCCACAACCAGTGAAGGAAACTTTGTTACAACAACTGGCGCAGGACCCCAAAACTACCGGAATGGCACAATTGACAACCAGGTTAATTGCCGCCCTGAACATCCCCATGCATGCGCATGGCAGCAGCGACCAGTTGTTTGGCGGCGTATCGGACATTACCAACCGGGGCAATTTCGATCGCCTGTTGTTAAGCGAACTGGCGCAAGATGACCTGTCGCTGATGGCCAGGCTGGCCAATAACGAGGCCCTGTACCTGCGCCGGGAAGAATTGCCATCAAACCCCGAAAAGCAACGGATATTATTGATTGATACAACGATAAAAATGTGGGGCCTGCCCCGGGTGTTTGCCGTGTCAGCAGCGTTGGCCTGTGCGCATAATAACAAGGCAAAGGCGCATATTCTTTCCTATGCTTTGTCAGGAAACAGTTATGCCGAAATTGACCTGGCAAGCAAAGATGGTGTTATCCACTCGTTGGAACAATTGGATGCAGCTTTACACAGTGGCCGGGCATTGACCCTTTTTATGCAGCAGCAAATGGTGCACGACGAAGATGAGATTTTCCTGATCACAGAAGAAGAAAACAGCCATCATGGGCTGTTTCAGTCAATATTGTCTTCATTAAAAAGACCGGTTAATTTTTTAGTAACGGTAAACCGGGCCGGACAATTACAGTTTTATGAATTTATCAATGGCCGCAGGAAGCTGTTAAGCGAAGCCAGGTTCAATTTGCAGGAGTTGTTATTTCCTGCTGACAACAATAAAAAGCAAACAGAACCGGAAAGGAAAAAGTTGTTGCCCCATGCGCCGGCCATTATGCAACAGGATACCTGGCCTTTGTATTTTCCCGCTTCAAAGATCAGGTTCGACCCAAAGCATTTTATCGAGATAAGAAAAGGCCATGTCGTTTGCGTAACGAAAGATCAACGGGTATTATACTTTACCGACAGAACGCGGGGTGCGCAGGAGATATTTGAATATATGGAACCGGGGAATTATTGTTTTGGTTCAACCGATGAAACGAATATTTACGTGCTGGTGTATGCGGGCCCTACAAAATACACCCGGTTATATACAGTTAACCTGGAATTTAATTCGGTAGAAATTACCAGGTTGCCTGACACAATGACCTACATGACAGAGATGGTTTTTGATGCCGGCCACTTTTATGTAAAAGCAAATGGGAATTTATATTCTATAATAGCCGCTACAGGTAAAGTGTTCCCCGGAAAAGATATGGCCGGTTTTTTTAATAATGCCCTTGCCCGGTATAAAAGCGAAGTTGCCAATCTCAATATCTTAATGCGATATATAAATAATGGCTATACGACTGTTAATACGGTGAAAAGTTTCTATATAAATGAAGCCGGAGACCTGGGTTTTGATGACAAACATATTTCTTTCCGCATACACGGCGATATAGCCATCATTGATCATAACCGCCAGGACCCCCAAAAATGCCACCGGGCCATTGAAGCACAATGGGCGGAATTGCCTTCAATGGGCATCACCAATCCGCAGCTTAAGTTTAGAAGATTTGTATTTAAAGATGGTAGTGAGGTGCTGGCTGATTCAAGAGGCTTTTTGCATTTGCGCAGTTCCGATAAAAAGATCCCTGAAATAACAATTATTACCATCATGGATAAACCAACTGCCTGCTGGGCGGCTGATGGCTTTGTTTGCGGTCCAGATTATTTCACGGGAGAACCTACAACGAAACGCCTTGCGGTGATGCAATTTTATATGAGATATATTATCCCATTTATAAAAAAGCTTGCATAAGATGGAGCTTACACTGAAATATAACGAACATGCCATTCAGCCGTTACACGGCGCGTTTATTCGCGGTAATACTCCCGGTCAATGGCTGCAGGAAATAAATAGCTGGAACATACCGGTTGAGCAATTGGGGTGTTTTATCATTTCACAAAATAATAACCCGTTCCATGCGGCGGGTTTGTTTGTTGTATTCAATAAGGAGCCATTGCCTAACGGGTTGCTGGTACGGCATCCCTATACATGTAAAGGCGGGAAATTGTTTATTCCTGTAGATGCGGAATTGTCGCCGGCGATCACTGAACAGGAGCTGCAATCATTACTGATCTGGGATTACCAGGTCTTTCATCCTGCCATTGGATTTACCGGGTTTGAGAAGTCAGATCGCATTGCCCTGGCCGATCTGTTGCAATACCCCGAACCCATCTTTACAGATTGGAGTTATGCACAACCGGGACAGGCGCCATGGGTCCCATTACATCAAATTAATGTACAGCGGTTAACGACTGAGGAGCTTTTTGAAACAATAAAAGAATCCATCGGCAGCAAACCGCTCGATGAAATACCTACGGCGAATAAAAAAGATTACCCGGTTTGGTTGAACAACCCGATCAGTGAAGCTTTGTTAAAGGGCATTCTTTTTCTGGTCCGTAAATTAAGTTCCCTGTTGCCGGCGGGAGCTTTCAGTAGTGGTGCGGGCGGCAGTGGTAATAGCGGAGCTGGCAGCAATGGAAAGGAAAGACCTGGTTTGTTGCACCAGATCATGAACTGGATGGCCGATAAAATTGAAGACCTGGAAAGGCAACGCGACAGTGAATTAAAACGCTTGTCGGACCTGTTTGAAAAGAATACCGATGAGGCGTTGCAGTACGCTATCCCGTTAAACAGTCCTTATATGAACCGCGGCACTGCACAGCCTTCCGGCCAGTTAACCAAACGGCCATTGCAATTCAATTTGAACCGCCTGGGTGGCGGGCAGGCGGTAGATGGCTGGAACGTAGATAAATATTACAATGATCTGCGAAGTAAATATGTAAAAGCGGCGCAACAGGCAATAGAACAAAAAGATTATAAAAAAGCCGCGTATGTGTATGCGCATTTGCTGGGCGATTATGATGCTGCCGCCAACACATTGCGGCAGGGGAAACACTTCAGGGAAGCGGCGGTATTGTATAAAGACCATGTGAAAAGCATCCCATTGGCGGCGGCCTGCCTGGAAGAAGGCGGCCTGTACCAGGAAGCCATTGAATTGTATACTTCGCTTAACAAGCACGAGAAAGTGGGCGACTTGTATACCCTGCTTGAACAGAAAGAGCGTGCGTATAAAGCTTATGAGGAATGTGCCAGGCAGGCGACCTCCAATAAAGATTTTTTGGAGTCGGCAAGGATCCTGGCTGATAAAATGGGTGAGCGGTCAAAGGCCAGAACGTCATTGATAACCGGATGGCATTCTTTTAAACAGCAGGAAGCCTGTTTGGAAAAATATTTTGACCTGGAGGCGGAAGACGACCGGGAACATTTGCCTGCTGTAATAAAGAAGTTCAGTACGAAGTATGACCCGGCGAAAAATGTAACCGGCTTTCTACATGTTATGGATAAGGTAAACAAAAAATATCCATCACCTGAATTGGAAACCACCTGCCGGAATATCGCTTACGAAGTAGTAAGCAAACAGGTGGACGAAGGAAATGCCGGTAGTCTGCATGCGCTCAGGGATTTTGTGGATGGTGATCAGTTGTTGTCTTCGGATTGTTATCGCTTCATTCATACATTTAAACATGTACCGAAACCAAAACCTGAAGCCAATCAAATTCAGTTGATGAGTGAGGTGGTTTGGAAAAAGGCCATTCCCTGGCAAAATCAACTGTTGGTATGGGGGGTAAAGTCAACGTGTTTGGAACTGGCAAGGATCAATGCGGAAGGACGTATGACACATTTTAGCTGGAACGAAGACAGGAAGGGAAATTCACCATTCCTGGTAATAACCGATCCGGACTACACTAATGATATCCTTCTTTATGCAACTTACATACAATTCATCGATAAATGGTTGCCGAAGGATAAGTATTGCCAGGACGAAGGGAAAGTTTTTCAGCCTGGGTTTTTGCCGCGCAATGTGATAGGTATAGGTATGCATGAAAGGGATATTATTTCGTTGCATCCCGAGCATGGTGATGTATTCTTTAACCGGTATTCAATGGGCGGCGAATTGAAGGAGTCGCATCGTTGTGTATTTAATGATGAGGTTTTTCATCTTCCGGCTACCGAAGCTCGCGAAATGATCTATTGCGCTGGGTCCTTTTATCTGCCTTACGAAAACAACATGCTGCGCATTTCAAAGACCGGCGAGATGGATGCGATTTACCATATGCCCATGCCTGTTGAGAAATTTGTGGTGCGGCAACGTCAGGATGGACTGATCATAATCGCTTATGTATTTGATGATCACATTAATATCGCGAATTATGGCGATAATAATGACTATGAAGCCTCAATCATTATTCATGAAATAATTCCGGTAGATGCCTATTTTATTTCAGATGACCGCCTTGTTGTTGCCGATAAGCAGAAAGTGTTGGTGTATGATTTTGAAATTCCGGAGTATTCATCCCCCGAAATATACTGGCAGTTTGAAACGGAGAATGATGTGGTAGCCGTGTTTCCCGGTTTCCTTCGCAACCAGCTGGGTATCCTGGATGCTAATGGACAAATCACCTGGCATACTATCCAGGAGCTATAAAAGAAAAAGGTTTAAACCCAAGTTGCTAGTTGCTAGTTAATTTATCAAAAGTAAAAGCAATGACAAACAGGGCTACTTTAAGGAGGAAGCCCTGTTTAGTCGTGGCATGAATACCTCTGAGAGATTTGGCTCTTATTAAACTAATTGTCGTTTCTATCCTTTTTCTCATAGTCTTTTTTATAAATTTTATATGAGGTGCATCCTTTCTACGACTGTTACCGCGCCTGTCTACCATTAATCGAATCAGTTCTGCATCCCATGCATCATCTTCTGCCCTGTAATCTGTATAACCAGCATCCATGTAGATATTACTTTCCGGGGCTACCTGGAAAGGTAATTTGCGCAAACTTTGGCTGTCGTTTTCTCTGCCAGGAACTATGCAAAACTCCACTGGTATGCCATTGAGTGTAAGCAACTGAACGCGAACCCCATAGAAAAAACGGCTATGGGTAGAATGTCTTCCCAGAAAAGCTTTCTCCTTGATTATTTTGCATCGCGGTATGCGGACATTCTCGCATACTGATATAGGAAAAGAATCCAGTATATAGTCCGTGGCCCCAGCCATATCCTTTAATGCCTGCCCTGTCTCAAAGAACATTGTCATCAATAATTCTGACAACCGGTGTAAACGTCTGCAAAACCTACTTTTATCCAACATCCGCGGAACATACCCTTTGAGTTGCATAAAGCGCCTTGCGTTATCAAGATGGCCACCAAAATACAGTATCGATACAAATGCCGTGGTAATCACCTCGCTATCACTCACTTTAACCCGGATATCTTCCTGATGATGAAGACCTTTGAGGATATCATCCACAATACAATAAAGTGATATAATTTTGCCATCTGAGAGCATAAGTTTAGTATTTAGTTGTGTGGTAACTCTAAATTACTTAATACTTATGCTCTTTGCTTTTAACTAGCAACTTGGGTTTTAAGCTTTCACCCCAATCAAAAACATGGTAGTTGCCGGATAATCGAATTGTTGTAGTTGTCCGTTTTCTACTATGAACAATTCGGCTTTTCCTTTCCAGCGGTTATTGACGATCCATTCATTGGTAAAAGCTTTTGACGAAGGGTGAATGGTAAAGCCTGCTTCCTGTAAATGCGCCTTCCATTCAGAAAAATCCCAGAAGCAGAATGTTTCATGCATTTCACTTTGCCAGTTGTCGGTATAATCTTTTCTGCTCAGAAATTCCATGGCATCGCGTAAGGAAAGGATGATGTAGTTTTTATTGTCGATGGTAGTGGTTGAGTAATTCAGCACATAGCCTTCCTTGTGCCTGAAGTCCCGCGCAAAACGAAGGAACCGCGCATAGGTTGATAAGCCTGCGAGATAATGAGAAAATTCCTGTTTGTCGGTGTATTCTTTATAGGGGTCTTCATTACTGCCATCCGAATCGTTCAGCCACAGATAAATCGTTTGCTCCTTGTTACCGGGACCTACCACATCCCGGTTGATCCACACGCCGCCGGGCGCCAGTTCTTCATACCTGTTTTGAATGAATTGCAGCAGATCGTTCCGGCTGCCGTACGATTCAATTTCGTGGGTAAGCGAAGAAGTATGGATCGTATTCATGGAATTGCGTTCGAATATCAGTCCGGTCACGGCATTTTTTTGCGAGAAGAATACAAACGGGTTTACAAATTCGCCGTTTTCTTTTCGTTGCTGACACAGCACATACAGGTAGCGGGAAACTTCAATGCCATAAAAATCCGATTCGCGCAGGCGTTCATCTTTGCAGGCCAGTTTGATCCACGACCCTACGGCGCAACCAATATCGCCAATGCGACCGGGTTGAACATATTGCGCGGTATCATGATATTTCATTTCGGCAATATCATCCATCTGCCGAACGTATACATTGTAATCGCGGGTTTCGGTTAAATCGCCATCGCTGCTGATCATGGCATCCCTGAAAAGCATTTGCACTTTTTCGCCGCGTTTATATTTACGCCATACATTGTAAGCCGAAGGATGCATGTGTTGCTGCACAAATGCATCGGTTTGCCAGGCGGCGCAACCGGCGATGTGTTCTACAAGATCCCAGGGCATGGGAGTATGGTGTTGCCAGCTAGTAATGTCTTGCAATTCGGCGGGCAGAATGGTAAAACCAAGGTGATGATACATATTCAGTACCGGGGTAGAACAAATGACAAGCGTATTTTCCGGGGTACAATGAAACTGTCCTTCACTATCGTGCTGAATACGTTTGATGGTGTATTCGGCAAAATTGGGTACCTGTCCAACATCGTCAACGCCATATATGTAAGTGGGAACGGCCAGTGCATTGCCAAAGGCTTCAATGGCGATGGCGCGCAGGTAAAAAGGAAGCGGGTTACGCCGGGTATTGGAATGGTTGGCCGAGGTAACGGCAAATAACACGGCTTCAATTTTGGAGGTATTGCCAATGGTATTGACAAAAACATCTTTTTCGGATGCCACCCCGTTTTGAACAAGCCGTTGAATATACTGGAACTGGAATTGGGTGAGCAACTGGTGGCGGCCGGGAATCAACAGGTACATGAAACAGATTTGCACTAAAGATACAGTTCAACCCCGATTGGTACAACCCCCGAAAGTTTTATATTGCACCCGCATGACGGTATCCGGTTCAGAAATCAAAGTTGCAGTTGACGCCATTGTTTTTGGCTATTCCAAGAACGAAGGCGTATCGGTGTTGCTTATACAACGGAAATATCCCCCTTTTAAAAATGCCTGGGCAATACCGGGTGGGTTTGTGTTGCCCGATGAATCGCTCGAGGAGGCGGTTCGCCGGGAATTGCGGGAAGAAACAGGCATTGAAGTAAATTATCTCGAACAATTATATACGTTTGGCGATCCGCAGCGCGACCCGCGTAAACGCGTTATTTCGGTGGCCTATTTTGCGCTGGTGAAAAGCAGCCAGTTTCAACAGCTGAAAGCCAGTACCGATGCTGAAAATGCGCAATGGTTCAATATAAAATCCCTGCCATCGCTGGCATTCGATCATAAGAAAATCCTGAACCTGGCTATTGAGCGGGTACGTACCAAGATCAGGTACCAGCCCATTGGGTTTGAATTACTCGACCGGAAATTTCCTTTTGCCGATCTGGAAAAACTCTATATTACTTTACTCGACCGCGATATCGACCGGCGCAACTTCTCCAAAAAAGTGCTGGCCCTGGGCATTCTCGATGAAACCAATGAGTATGCAAAAAGTGAAGGGAAGGGCCGTCCCAGCAAAATGTATCAATTCAACAAAAAGCGTTACCAGGAGTTGGTGAAAGAAGGGATCAATTTTGAGATTTAGCAATTGTTGATCCTGTGACGAACATCATTGTTATGATGAAGCGGGTCGTTGACGTGACGCCGGGCATTTCTGTTTTAGTTATGAACATAATTGAAACAGCAATCCCTGTTTCTGGTGCGGTAATGCTCATTTCTTATCTGCAAATTGTAATTGCTAAGGTGCCGGTGGTCACCGGTGCGTTGGCAATGCCCATTGCAAAACCGGAATTTCAAATAATTAAACCGGTAGGAGGAATTCCCTTTTAAGTGTTTCCAATTTCCAAAAGTGAAATGGCCATACTTGTTTTCGGGTAGGGTCTGTTGCTCACTGCCAAGGACTCATTATGCCTTCCTGCGATCATTGCTGAAAAAGAAATGCCCGTAGTTGTTATAGATTGCCCTGATGCTGAAAAAGGAATGGCTATTGCTGGTGTGGAATGCTTCATTGCTGTTTTGGAATTGCCTGTTCCCGGTTTTGTAGTGCACATCGCTGAACAAGGGGAGATCATTTCTGCTTTAATTATTCCCTTTTCCAGAGAAGAAATGAGTATTTCTTAATTAAAGATGGGCGTGCCTGTTTTCATAACAGGCATATCTGTGCAAAAAGCTAAAGCCATTTTGCGGTTATTGATAATTGTCAAACGGCATTATGGCAAGTGGAAAAAAACCTTGTTTTTATGACGAGAATCAGTCCGCGAATAAGTAGTTCTATGTAGAAAACGCGTCAAAAGCGTCAATCTTTTGAAAGACTTGGAAATGGCTCCCCGGCCGCCTTACATTTGTTCTGTGCAAAGGAAACCAGGATGTATAACCGCTTTCCGGCTATTGCAGCACGCATTGTGTAGTAATAACAGGATCCTCCGGGAAGACAGGCGCAACAGCCGGTAACTTTTGCTCCAGCTTCATTGGCCAATGGGTTGAGTAAACAATTTTTTTAACCATTTAAATTTCAAGTTATGAACAAGATAATTTTTCCATTTAGAAAGATCCGTGACGGCGAATTAGCTAAAATAGCCTACCGGATCCTGAACAGCGTAAAAGGCAACACCTTTTTTCCTGACACCACCCTGGTGCAGGCGCTTGAAAAATGTTTGACCGAATTCCAGGCTTCATTAAATGATGCAGGTGACGGCGGTCGTACATTGATTGCGATCAAAAAGGATAAACGCAGGGTTTTGATTGAGACCCTGATCAGGTTGGGCTTTTACGTATCCCAGCTCAGCAATGGCGACCGCGCCATGCTGTTAAGCAGCGGCTTTGACCTGGCAAAAGGAAAAGGCGAACCGAGACAGCTTTCTACCATCGATAGTCTGGTGGTAACAGCCGTAAACCCCGGTGAAGCCAGTATCCTGGTAAAACGGGTGGATGGCGCACGCGCCTATATTCACCAGTATACCACCGATCCGCCATCGGCTACTACGGTGTGGGTGAGTGAAACAACCGCTCATCGAAAGCACACCTTTATAGGGCTGAAGCCGCTGGTGATCCATTGGTTCAGGGTAATTGCTATCGGACTGAATGGCCAAACAGTTACCTCAGACCCCGTACCCCGCTTGATTTCGTAACAATTGTCATAGGGTAAAAAGAAGTTTACCCAACATGACAAATAAAATAAAAAGCCTCACTGGTGCAAAATGAACGCCGGTGGGGCTTTTTTAATGAACCGGACTCAGGATTTGTTATTTTGCGTAATAATAACGCAAAATTTGGTTATTCCGGAATTGCTGATTAAATTTGCGTATAAATAACGCAAAATGAAAGCAACAGGTGTTATTATAGCAAGATTTCAAACGCCGTACCTGCACGACGGGCATAAATATTTGCTCGAAGAAATTCGTTTGAAACACAATAAAGTAGTGGTGGTATTAGGCGTATCGCCCGTAAAAGGAAGTCGCCGTAACCCGTTTGATTTTTATACCCGGGAAAAATTATTGAAACAATATGCGCCGGCGTTAACGGTATTGCCGTTGAGCGACCACCCTTCCGATGAAACCTGGAGTAAACAATTGGATGCCTTGTTACAAAATACCTTTCCGCAGGAATCGTTTATACTGTATGGTAGCCGGGATTGTTTTATCCCCTATTACAGCGGACAACTTCCTGTGACCGCCCTGCCTGAACTGGGTGAGCATTCGGCAACCGCCATTCGCAATGAGAACAGCGATAAAGTGCTTGACACCACAGATTTCAGAATGGGAATAAATTATGCTTACCAGAATACTTATTCAAAAGTATATCCCACGGTTGATATTGCGGTATTGAAGGATGGCGACACGCAGGTATTGCTGGGAAAAAAGCACCATGCCCCGCAATGGCGGTTCCCGGGTGGATTTGCTGACCCAACCGACGAAACCTATGAAGCAGCGGCCCGCCGGGAATTGCAGGAAGAATGTGGTGATATAGAAGTAAACGCCATGCAATATGTTGGGTCGGCTAAAATAAATGACTGGCGTTATCGGAATGAGGAAGACAAGATCATTACCCTGTTCTTTAAAACGCAATGGGTGTTTGGGCATGCAAAGGCAAATGACGATCTGAAAGAACTGGGCTGGTTCCCGGTAAAAGAACTACCTACAATGATGCAACAGGGAGCCATTGCCAAAGAACACCATGTACTGGTTGACCTGTTATTGAAAAACATAAACGGATAATTTTTATCGTACCATATAAAACCCTTGAATAATAATTTAAACATTAGATCATATGAAAACGCAGGAGAACATAGTATTACTGGCCGATGCTTATAAATATTCTCACCATAAATTATACTATCCCGGCACTACAAAAATTTATTCCTATCTCGAAAGCCGGGGCGGACAATTTGAGGAAACTATTTTCTTTGGTCTGCAATATTTTTTGAAATATTACCTGGAAGGCAATGTGATCACCAAAGAAAAGATCGATGAAGCAGAAGCTTTTTTACAACAGGTATTTGGACGTACAGACGTTTTTGACCGCAGCAAATTTGATTATATCCTGGAGAAATACAACGGCCGGTTACCGGTGCGTATAAAAGCGGTGCCCGAAGGAACGGTAGTACCGGTGAACAATGTGTTGATGACCATTGAGAATACCGATCCCGAATGTTTCTGGTTATCGAACTTTTTGGAAACGCTGTTAATGCAGGTATGGTATCCGAGTACAGTGGCCACGCTTTCACGCGAAGTAAGAAAGATAGTAGAAGAGTATTTTGAAGAAACGGCCGCTGATGCGTCAAAAGGAGCTGTTGATTTTGTACTGAATGATTTCGGTTTCCGCGGGGTAAGTTCAATAGAAAGCGCCGGGTTGGGTGGTGCGGCCCACCTGATCAACTTCAGGGGCAGCGACACCATCATGGGTAGCGTGCTCGCCAAACGGTATTATGATGCGCAAAAAGTATATGGGTTATCGATCCCCGCCACCGAACACTCTGTTTGTACTTTGCTCGGTGAAGAAGGTGAACTGGAAGTATTCAAACATATTTTAAGAACATTTCCCACCGGCGTGGTAGCCTGTGTATCGGATTCATTCGACATCTTCAGGGCATGCAGCGAGTACTGGGGAAAGGAATTAAAAGACCTGGTGTTAAGTCGCGATGGGGTACTGGTTATTCGTCCGGACAGCGGCGACCCGGTATTTACCCTGTTGAAAGTGTTTGATATTTTATTGACCAAGTTCGGTTATACCATCAATAAAAAAGGCTACAAGGTATTGCCGCCACAGGTACGGGTGATCCAGGGTGATGGCATCAATGTGCAGACCATTCGTAGTATTTATGGCGCTTTAAAGGTGAATGGCATCAGTGCGGAGAACCTGGTGTTAGGCATGGGTGGCGCCTTATTGCAGAAAGTAGACAGGGACACGCAGAAATTTGCCTTTAAATGCTCTTATGCCGAAATAAATGGTAAACCCGTAGATGTGCAAAAGCACCCGGTTGAAGTGGATGCACATGGTAAACTGGTACAATCATTCAAAACATCAAAAGCCGGACAGTTAAAATTAATCCGCACCGATGCCGGTTACCAGACAGTTAGAAAAGAAACCCATACCGGGTATGAAGATCAGATGATAACAGTTTTTGAAAATGGGCAGATCATCAATGTGGTAACGTTTGAAGAAGTGCGGGAGAAGGCGGTGGTGAGGGAGGTTCAGATAGTAGACTGATTATCAGTTCTACTAAATTATTAATCTATCCTGAGATTTATTTACGCTACCTGGAGTTAATCGCACTTTTGCCAATTATTCATAAATGATAAACATCAAAATGAATACAATGCAAACAAATGAGATTACATATTTATTTAGACCTGTAAATGAAGCAGAACTTGACTTAATTAAGCAATCGGGTTGGACAAAGTTTCCGCCAAGACTTCCTGAGCAACCAATTTTTTATCCTGTAATGAATGAGGATTATGCGATACAGATTTCAAAAGAATGGAATGTTCCTGCTTATGGTGTGGGATATGTGACAAAATTTGCAGTTAAAACTGAGTATTTGAAGAAATTTAAAGTGGAGAATGTAGGTGGACAAATTCATAATGAACTTTGGGTTCCATCAGAAGAACTTGATGAATTTAATTCAAACATTGTAGGATGCATAGAAGTGACGAGAGAATTTAGGAAATAAAAACGGAGTGATAATGGAGAATATTTGCTGCAAAGACTAATAACGAAAGCAATATTGGACTTTTTCGGAAAAGGTTTAATTAATTAAACATGAAAACAACTCCTGTTCACGGCGCATTATTTGGTGTGGCAATAGGCGATGCTTTAGGCGTTCCTGCCGAATTTAAGAACCGTGAAGCATTAAAGCTTGATCCTGTCAGGGATTTTATAGGCTACAAAAGCCACAATCAACCACCCGGCACTTTTTCTGATGACAGCTCATTGACGTTTTGTTTGGCAGAATCGTTGTGTAAAGGATATGACCTGAATGATCTGGGTAACCGTTTTATTCAATGGCGTGATCATGCTTATTGGACTGCTGGCAACGAAGTGTTCGATATTGGCATGACCACAGCCAGGGCGATTGATCGCTTACGGGGTGGATGCAGACCTTCTTCGGCTGGTGATTTTGATGAAGATTGTAACGGCAATGGTTCATTAATGCGTATTATGCCGCTATTGTTTTATATCCGTGATCTTGATCTGGAAAAGAGATATTCCATTATTAAAGACGTTTCGTCGGTAACACATGGTCATATACGTTCTGTGATCGCCTGTTTTTATTACCTGGAGTTTGCACTTAAATTATTACAAGGGAACGATAAAACAAATGCCTATAATAACACGGCAAAAACAGTCCATGAGTTTATTGTAAGTAAAAGAATTGTTCGGGATGAAATTAACCTGTTCGCTCCTTTGCTAAAGGAAGACATAGCAAAGGCTGATATAAATACTATTCCTTCTTATGGCTATGTAATAAACACGTTGAAAGCTTCCATGTATTGTTTTCTGACAACTGAAAGTTATCAGGATGCAACCTTAATGGCTGTTAATCTTGGCAACGACTCAGATACCACTGCAGCTGTAACGGGAGGTTTAGCAGGCTTGTATTATGGCTTTGAGGCCATCCCCGAAAAATGGCGGAAGGAAATTAAAAGAAGTGAGGATATAAAGGAGCTCTGCGATCGATTGGCGGAAGCAATGGGTGTTGCACCCAACGATTAAAAATAAGCAATGGCGCAAGTATACCATTACAGAATACTATGGGACTTGCCACAGTAATTGAACGTTTGTAATTTTAAATAGCGCCGAAAATGAATAAACTCTACGAGGATGGAACTGATATATTTCAAATCCTTGACGCAATCGAGAAACGAACTGGTCTATTTATTCTCAGTCGAAATTTAGATTATCTATATAGCTTTATTTCTGGATACAAATTTTTCGCTAACCAAACTAAGACTGAAATTAAAAATCTTGACAGATTTGATCAATTCTCTCGCTTTCTAAAAGAAGAATTTAATGAGGAATATGAAAACACCATGGGCTGGTTTGGGCAACTTCATTCTAAATTTGGTTCTGAACAAGGATTTATAAGATTTTTTGAGTACCTGCATAAGTTTCGTAATGAAAAAAAATAATCTTGTTTCCGGTATTACATATAATAGCAGAATATTGTTTTGCCACGTATGTAATTCCTTTGCAAATTGCATAAGCGGCTAATCGAAATAAAAAGAAAGGCAAAATTCAGACAAACGAAAAATAGTTAATAAACCATCCACAATACTTTATCCAATAATTGTAATTTTAAACCACCATGTTCCTGTTCAAAGTTGAAGAAAGATTCATGATAACAAGGCTTGGGCTGGTTCTGGTTCCCGGCCTTGGTGATAAGCAAGCTAAAATTGGTGACAAGATAAAAATTATCAGGCCTGATAATTCAACGATCGAAACAGTAATCAAAGGAATCGCCGTCAATCCCAATAGGGACATTTTAGTGGGTAGTGAATTGACAAAAGAAGATGTGCCGATTGGCTCAAAAGTCTGGTTAATTGCATAAAATACTATATATGTTTAAAGCATTACTAAAACTGTTTGGCCGTTCAGGCCGGGCAAAGAAAAAAGATGGACTTTCAAAAGAAGTGCAGGATCAAATTACACACTCTATTGAAGCTTTTAAAAATAGAACCATTCATAAATCATTGACCGGACAAATTATTGACTCAACCCCGGATGAAAATCTTTTGCAGGTTGTTTTTGACAATCTGTGTGAAAAGCTTTCATCAGATTATGAAAAGGAATATCAAACTGTAATGACATGGAATAAGTCAAGACAGGCAATTTATGTGATCTGGCTGTTAGAAGCAGAGGTGAATAACGGAGGCTTCAATCAATTCTACTTTAACTCAAGCGGACAATTCTATGAACTTTTGCCTGATGCATTAAGACTTATTGGCGCCCACAAATTCGCTGAATTAACGGCGGGTGCAAATGATATTTACAATAAAGAATATAAAAAAATAACCGGGCATCAGGATGGAACATTGGAAGGCTTTAGTAAATCATATGAGGATAATCCACTTAATGATTATGACGATAAATTTTTTGACTTGTATAATGACGAAGACCTACTCCAATTACAGCTTGATTACATAAGGAAAAATAAAATAGAATTTGAGGATCAATAACCTTATTAACATGGAAAAACACCTTAAACAAACAAGCAAATTCCTAAGCCTCGTCTTACGCCACGAACCGGAATAAACAATAATATGCATTCTATTTGTCAGCCAATAACGGTTGGCTTACCGATTATGTTCCGACTGCTTTTATCAATTTTTCATATTCCACAATGCCCTAAACGCAGCCTAACTGAAGAAAAATTATATTTGGGTATTAACTTTTATCGCATGACAAGGCAAGCCATTATTGAGAAGACTTTAAAGGCTATTAATCAGCTACCTGAAGATAAAGCAGAAGAAATTCTGACTTTGCCGACTTTGTTATTAAACGGTATGAGGAACACAAATTGACCATTGGAATTCAACAGCTATCATCCAATAGCCAGACCTTTGATTTTCTGAATCATGAAGAGGACAATTATTCAGAGGCGGATTTAAAAGAGGTCTACAATGGTAAAGGGTGATATTGTTCTGATTAGACTCTTAGGAAAACTTGGCGCAATTGAATTGACTGACCTGAATAACCAACTTAAGATATTATTTGATCTTCCTTAATGATAGGCCTATACAGGCATCACATTCGACATTTAGAAATGTTTCGACGATTTTATCTTTCCCAAACCTTTTCCTCCCTGCCCTGTTACTATATGCATGTCCTTACAATTAAGTATCCTTGATCAAACCCCCATTCGCCGGGGAAGCAATGCCGCAGCAGCCTTGCAGGAATCGATTGAACTGGTGCGCCTGGCAGACAAATGGGGCTATACCCGTTACTGGCTCAGTGAACACCACAATACCATCACACTGGCGGGTGCGGCGCCTGAAGTTCTGATCGCCCGCCTGGCGGCGGAAAGCAAGCGCATTCGCCTGGGGTCAGGTGGTATTATGCTGCCCAATCACAGTACGTTGAAAGTGGCCGAGAATTTCAAATTGCTCGAAGCCCTGTATCCGCACCGCATTGACCTAGGCGTTGGCCGCGCGCCGGGTGGCGACAGGATCACCGCACAATTATTAAATCCTTCCAATACGTTTGATCCCCAGGAATACATTCAACAGATCAGCGATCTGCATGACTTTTTAACCGATAATCCCAGCTATAACAATATACAGGGCAAGGTGCGCGCCATTCCACAGATCGACACCGTTCCCGAAATGTGGATGCTCACCAGCAGCGGCGAAAGCGCTTACCTGGCCGCCCACAGCGGTATGGCGTTGAGCTTTGCACAGTTCATCAATCCCGTTGGTGGTAAGGAAGCCATCACTATTTACAAACAACGCTTTAAACCATCCGCACAATTAAAAACGCCAAAAGCAAGTGTGGGGGTGTTTGCCTTTTGTTCAGAGGACGAACAAAAGGCCGCACAGGTGCAGGCGATTATGGATTACCGGCTGTTGAGTTTTGAAAAAGGCCGGTACGATGAGATCCCTACCTATGAAATAGCAAAGCAATATAATTACAGCGCCAGCGAATCGCAACGCGTGCTGTTTAACCGGCAACGTACCATTATCGGAACGCCTGATATAGTAAAAGAAAAAATAGAAGCGCTGGCGGCAGAGCTGGAAGTGCCGGAAGTTATTCTTTCCACGTTTGCTGAAAGCAAAGAAGACCGTTTTCACAGTTATGAATTACTGTCACAATTATTTAACATAAAGGGTACTGACTCCTGACATACTGTTGTCACCAGCCGCTTTTAGCTTTGTTTCATAAATTCAAAAACTGAATACTATGAAACAGACAACACCTTTTACCATTATCATTGACCAACCCGTTTTAGATGATCTGAAATTCCGGTTGCAACAAACCCGCTGGACAGATGAACCTGACAATGCCGGCTGGAATTACGGCACTAATCCGGCTTATTTACGTGAACTGGTTGATTACTGGTTACATACATATGATTGGCGCAAACAGGAAGCTGCGTTAAATCAATTTCCGCAATTCAAAACTACTATCGATGAGGTTGGAATTCACTTTATTTATGTACGCGGTAAAGGACCCAATCCCCAACCCATTATATTGACACATGGCTGGCCCGACAGCTTTTACCGGTTCTATAAAGTGATTCCTATGTTAACCGATCCTGCCAGCTTTGGTGGCGATCCCAACAGATCGTTTGATGTAATTGTTCCATCCATCCCCGGCTTTGGTTTTTCTGACCGGGTTGCCTCTAACGATGACCGTACGGCCGATCTATGGGCAAAACTGATGACTGAAGTATTAGGCTATAAAAACTTTGTTGCTGGTGGTGGCGATCAGGGTACTGGCATTACCAAATCCCTGGCTAACCGTCATGGAGCGTTGGTGACCGCTATTCACCTGACTGATGTTGGTTATCCCAATGGCACAGAAGACTGGTCGACCATGTCACCGGCCGAACAGGAATTTGGTAAGATCATACAACACTGGTGGTATACCGAAGGAGCGTATAACATGATCCAGAGTACCAAACCACAAACGCTGGGCTATGGCCTGAATGACTCACCGGTTGGACTGGCCTCCTGGATCATAGAGAAGTTCAATAGCTGGAGCGACAACAAAGGAAATATTGAAAACGTTTTTACGAAAGATGAACTAATCACCAATATCATGATCTACTGGGTTACGCAAACCATCAATACTTCCATTCGTACCTATCTTGAAAACGGACGCGCTGCCTGGTCGGGCGGATTGGCTTCTTCAAAACATGTGGATGTACCTACAGGTGTAGCAACGTTTCCCGGCGAAGCACCTTTGCCAATTGAATGGGCGCAGCGCATGGTAAATGTAAAACGGTTTACCAAAATGACCGAAGGCGGCCACTTTGCTCCATTGGAAAAACCGGAAGCCTTTGTCAATGAATTAAGCAGCTTTTTCTGGGAGTTGAAAAATGAATAAGCACATCATGATCTTCATCAACTTATTTGGGTAAAATTCATTCATGCGTCAGAGGCTGTCATTTCCGGCAACCTCTTTTGTTATGTTGGTCAATGAATTATCCGGCTATGTCGGTTGCTGCAAATTCATGCTGCAAATAAAAAGTTACATTTAAACGTTTGGTAGGCTGTCCGTAAACAAAGCGGTTAAACAGACTGTTTTATCAACGTAATCTTATTGTACATTTCATATATGAAAATTAAAGTAATTATAACAGGCGCCAGTGGTATGGTGGGCGAAGGCGTGTTGCATGAATGCCTGTTACACCCCGACGTAGAAGAAGTGTTGGTGATCGGCCGCAGAACGGCCGGCGTGGTTCATCCTAAACTAACGGAAATACTACATACAAATTTTTTTGATCTATCGCCCGTCAAAGACAAACTGAAAGGCTATAATGCCTGCTATTTCTGTTTGGGCGTATCATCTGTTGGTATGAAGGAAAAGGAGTATCATCATCTTACGTATGATCTTACCATGCATATGGCCACTATACTGGCCGAACAAAATCCCGGCATGACCTTCTGCTATGTATCCGGCTCCGGTACCGATAGCACGGAACATGGTAAAATGATGTGGGCCCGCGTAAAAGGACAAACGGAAAATGACCTGATGCGGTTGCCTTTTAAAGCCGCGTTCATGTTCAGGCCCGGTTTTATGCGCCCGACAAAAGGATTGAAGCATACATTGAAAGGATATATGTTCTTTGCATGGTTGTATCCTGTATTAAGACCTATGTTCCCCAATTTTGTATGCACCCTTAAAGAAGTTGGCCAGGCGATGATCAATGTAACCCTGCGCGGTTACGAAAAGCCGGTGCTTGAAGTAAAGGATATTGTGCAGCTGGCCTAGGCTTCGTAAAGCTTTCCGTAAAAAAAATCCCGCCTGGGCGGGATTCAAAAAGCGTTAGCTGCTTTTTATTTACTCGTTGGTTAGCATGTAAAAGGCGATTGGGGGTCTAGGAATTTCATGTGCAATGTTGGTTATATAGAGAGCTGTCTATTGAACAATTAATAATTTACGCGACTCTTTATTTCCCTTGTTATATACATTCAGGAAATAAACGCCGTTGGCCAGCATGGGCAGTTTCATTGAAATAGTATTTCCGTTATAATCCGATTGTACCGGGATCCTGCTTCCGACATTACTCAATAATTCAACGCGAATGTTCTGCGGTAATACATTTTCGCGGAAAGTAATATTCACCAGCTGCCGCGCCGGGTTAGGACTTGCCACAAAACCGGTTGCTATATTGCCACTCAGTTTGGCCGTAACAGTTTGCGAATAGGTTATTACATTACCGGTGCTCACCTGCTTTAAACGATAATAAGAAACGGGGTATACTGGATTGAGGTCCTTCGTAACATATTTCTGTGAACTGCCTGCATTGCCAACAGCTGCAATCGTTTGAATGGCTTCCCAGTTTGTTCCATTGGCCGATCTTTCCACGATATACTTTTCTGAATCTTTTTCTTCATTGACAATCCACGTTATGGATACTGCACCATTCAGTGCAGGCGTGGCTTCAAATGAAGTTATTGTTAAAGGAAGCACAGAGCACAAAGCGCCGCCGGCTGTTTCTGCTGATACAAAGTAAAACGACCCTGCGCTGTTCGTGAGGTCACCCGGTTTGTTCTGGTTATTATAAGAAGTGGCGATCCAGTTGGCGCTTCGGGCAGTGTTGGAGATCCTGAACTCATCCAGATTTCCGTACAAGCCTTCATCGGCTGTATATTGCGAACGGCCAAAATAGTTTGAGTTATCGGCGCCAAGGCTGCTGGGGCGATTGGTCATTGATGTATTGGTGACATCAACAGCCCCATCATAATATAAAGTACCGGTATTGGTTGAGGAATTGATGGTAACTGCATAATGATGCCAGGCCCCTATACCCGTACCACTGCCTGAAGATAGCCGTTGCTCGGTACCATTTCCATTGATAGTAATAGCAAATCTTTTTATATCTGTAGTTGTATTATTTATGCTTGGACAAAGGAACATATTGAAGGTGGTATTTCTTCCAAAATCAAAAATTCGTTCCCAGTTAGTAGTAACGGCATCGAGCCAAACCCAGCCTTCAAAAGTGAAATCCGTTACAGCGCTGAATGTGTTGCCGGGTACCTGCAAATACTTTAAGGTACCCGAGTTCGACGCAACAAACGTTGGGCCATTAGCGAGGCGGCGGCCTTCACCGATCTTACTGCTGGTGCTTACTAAATTGGCGGTATTATTGTCGGTAAGATTTCGCGCATTGGAAGTGGCATCGGTAACACTGCTATTGAAATGATATACGCCTATATAATTGGCATCCCATACTGCTGTGTTGGATGGATCGGTTGTAACACCCGTTTTACCGTAGAACATATATATAGTGGTATTAACGGCGTTGGTCAGCGATGGCAATTTTACCCAGGCAACATATTCTCCGTTGATAGCTGAATATCGCTCGATCTGCATAGGTAATATAGTGCTGCAGTCGTTGAGGGTAAATACAATATCATACCCGCTTGTACTTTGAACATGCCCGCCATTGCCGGTTGATTTCAGCAGGGGATCAGTAAAACTGATCAATACGGGAAAATTGGTTACGGTTCCCGAGATCCTGGAACCCTGTATGGTAATTGTTTTTCCATACAGGTAACCGGATAGTTGTGCATGCAGTTGTTTGGTTACCATAAAAGGTACGAATAGACAGAAGAATCCCTTCTTCAAAGTGCTACTCTTTACTTTGAATTGTTTCATTGCCTTAACCATTAAGACTTCTGCTTTTTACGGAATTATGTGCATCAAGGAAAAGCGAAGTCAAACAGTATAACCGAACAGATAGTGGAAAAATTGTATAAAACTGGTAGAAATATAAAGGGAAACCTTTATTTTTTGATATATGTCAAGCAGTAGGTAAGTGTAAGGATTTTGTTTAGCAACCCCTAGGGAAATGCTTTAGCTTACATTAAGTAATTATATTATCTGTAAGATATTCGAAGTATCTATATTTTCAATCGTTTATAATACATTTATTAACATATTAGCTTTTGATCATCGCCTGTATCACTGGTAAATGCCTGATCCGTTGACCACAGGCCTTATATACTGCATTAGCAATAGCGGCTGCTGCGGGGCCCTGGGCCGCTTCCCCGGCACCCATCGCTTTTTCTGATGGTTGATCCAATACCACTACTTCCACCTCAGGAACCTGGTTAAAACGCATTATAGGATAAGATACCCAGTCGCGGCTGGTGACATGCTGTGCATCAAACTGAACCTGTTCCATCAGCGTCCAGCTGGCTGATTGTATCAACCCGCCTTCTGTCTGGTTCATCAATCCATCGGTGTTAATGACTTCACCGGCATCGATGGCTGCCCACATTTTTTGTACCTGTACTGTTCCACTATTGGGTAGAACATGCGCCTGCGCGGCAACAGCGCAATACGATGCGGAATTCTTATACCGCGAAAAGGCGAAGCCAATGCCGGTATTCGCAGCTGGTTTTACTCCTGCAATCAATTCCTGCACTTTACGGATAACCGCTTTTGCGCGTTCATCGGTTAAATGCATCAGGCGGAATGTGAACGGGTCTTTCCCCGCTTTTTCTGCCAGCTCATCCATGAACGATTCAATAGCAAATATATTCGCATAAGCGCCCAGGCTGCGCAAGGCGGAAGTCCGCAACGGACCATTGAACATATGGCCGTTCACCTGGAGGTTAGGAATGGTATAATAAGGTTCGGAATTGCGAAAAGCGCCACCGCTGTTACCGGGTTTTTCTTTCAAAGGCGTTTCAATGTATTGTGCAGCCAGCAGGTTGTTGGCATTGCCCCCAGGGCGCATATTGTGCGTATCGGACCAGAAGTCATACTGCCAACTGTTTATCTTACCTGTATTATCCAGCTCTGCGGCTACTTCCATGATCATGGCGCTGCCATAGGGTTCCCAACTATGTTCATCGTCACGGGTCCATTGCAGTCGCACATGTTTACCCGGGTACGCCATGGCCAGCAAAGCTACATCGGCCGTTACATCATCGGCGCCATTGTGCCCGTAACAACCCGAGCCGGGCATACCTGTCACCTGGATCTTTTCTTCCGGCAGTTGCAATAGTTTTGATAAAGATTCACGTATCGGATAAATGCCCTGTGAATGCGACCACACCTGCAACCGGTCGTTATCATAGATCGCCACGGCACACGAAGGGCCTATTGACCCATGCATATAATACGGTTTGAAATATTGTGCTTTTATGAAGGAAGAAGTATCCGCAGGCATACTTCCTTTTTCATTATCCCGTTCGGTTTGTGCCGGTAATGTTTTTAACCAGGCCACCAGGTTTTCACCGGCAGGTAATGGATTACCCGCCGACCATTGGCTGTGTTGTTTCAACCACCGTTGCGCTTTGATGGCCTGGTATTCTTCGCGCGCTATTATTCCTACAAAACTTCCATTCACCACTGTTTTCAATACGCCCGGAATATTTTTTTGTAATTCCTTTTCATCAAGCTGCAGCAGTTTGGCTTCATACGCCGGCGGACGAACAATACTTGCATATACCATTCCGGGAAAACGCAGGTCCTGGATAAAGTGAGGTTCGCCACGCACCATTTTATTGATATCGCTGCGCGGAACCGCTTTACCCACCAGCCGGTAACTTTCCTTTGGTTTTAAGGCCACCGGCGCCTGCACCTTATCCGTTATTTGTTTGCCGTTCAACAGCTGGTTGAAGGTGATGGAATGATCGCCGCTGTGCGTGCTGATAATCCCGTTATTCATGTTTAATTGATCGGCGGTGGTATTGAGCTGTTGTGCGCCCAGTTGCAACAACCTGGCTCTTGCTGCCGCTGCTGCAAAGCGAACGGCCATGGCGCTTTGTTCAATAGAACCACTGCCCACGGTGTATCCTTCATCGGGGGTACGACCGGTATCTGCCAGTACGATCTCAACGCTTTCCATGGGTAGGTCCAGTTCTTCGGCCGCCACCTGCATAATGGCGGTGCTGATGCCCTGCCCCAGTTCCAGCTTTCCGGTAAAAATGCGCACTTTCCCGTTTGCCAGCACTTCAAGCCAGGCATTGATGTTGGGAAACCGTTTAATACCTTCAGGCAGTTCCTGGATCATGGGCGAAGACGCATCCAGAAAAGGATTTCTCAGAGTGAACCCGATGGCCAGGCACCCCGTATTTTTAATAAAATTTCTTCTGTTCATACCTTGTACAATGGATAAATTAAAAAGCTTTGCGACCCGATTTTAGATCGGCAGCGCGTTTAACGGCTTTTATAATGCGGCTTTGGGTGCCACAGCGGCACAACGAACGTTGCATTCCGGCGCGTATAGCCTCATCATTTGGTTGAGGATCTTCATACAACAACGCAACCGCCGATATTACCATGCCATTTAAACAGTACCCGCATTGCGCCGCCTGTTCATCAACAAAAGCCTGCTGCACCGGGTGCAGGGTGTTGTCTTTTTGGGTGAGCCCTTCCAGCGTAACAATGGTTTTATCTTTTACGGCAGAAACAGGCAGCATGCAACTAGGTTCTGCTTTTCCATTCAGCAGCACCATACAGGCGCCGCATTGTTGTAAGCCGCAACCGTACTTTGGGCCGTTCAGAGCCAGTTGGTTTCGCAATACATATAACAACGGAGTAGATGGATCAACCTCGACGGTGTGTATTTTCCCGTTAACACGCAATTGAATAGTAGTTTCCATAATACCTATAAGTTAGGAAAAATGGTTCGAAATGCAGTTGGTCGGGAAGATGGATGGAATATTACAGGAATGAAATATTAAAATGAAGTTAATTACCGGCTTTAGCACCTGTAGCTGCAACACGTACAGGGCTAAAGCTTGTGCCGGTAATAAATGATCAACAACAAATTGATTAGATGGTAAAGGTTATCATGCACACCTTTTCAGTGAGCTTCTTGAGGGCTCGCATCGTTAGTTATTTTTTTATCTTCCAGTAATCCGTTCGATTTTACCCACAGCGTAAGTGAGACCAGCGAAGTGAGGATTAACAGGCTCGACAGGTTGTATTCGCCTTTTAAATACATGATCGCACTTACAACAGCGGTAACGGCAATGCAGGCCAGTTCTAACAGCAGGTAGAGAATTTTCATTTGGTACGGTGATTTTATATGAATGAATACGGATTACGGAATTATCGTTCCCCATATGCCGGTGGGACATAGGAATACAAACACGGTGGTTAATCGTGAGAAATTGGAATTGGGCAGAAAGTCAAATGTGCGTAAGGAAATTGGAAACAGATCAGGGGCAGTAAAGGTGCAAGGAATACTGATACGTTGCGTGCATTACAAATTTGGTAAGCAAATTTTAATAGTGCAAGCTTTTGCCTGTGGTTTTATTAGATATTTATTTTCGTTTTATGTAGTGGGCTGCTTACAACTGAACAATATTGTAAATAGGAACGGGTGGGTCAAAGGATTGTTCCTCTTCGCGCTGGTTATAGATCTTACGTACTATTTCCATCCCCTTTACCACTTTTCCGAAAGCGGCATAGCCCTGCTTATCGGGATTGTTCTCGCCGCCATAATCAAAACCGGGTTGATCGCTCATGCAAATAAAGAACTCACTGGTAGCAGTGCCCGGAGCCAGGCGCGCTAATGAGATCACCCCGGTCTTGTGTTGTATATGGGTTTGCTGCGTGGTTTCGTGTGGTATGCCTTTTAACGTATCGTGCACTTTGGGATTTGATTTGTACATGCCTCCCTGGATCAATTCGGCCTTTGGTGCATTGGAAGGCTGGTTGTCGTCATTGAGCACACGGTAAAAAGAACTGTTCTTGTAATAACCGGCTTTTACATAGGAAAGAAATGCCTGTACAGTCTTTGGCGCTTGGTCAGGATATAACTCCAGTTCAATATCACCAAGCGAAGTTTGAATTTCAATATGCGGGTTTTTATACTGGTGAGAACATCCGGCCATTAGTAAAGCGACGATAACGATAAACAGGTATTGGTTGCGCATGTAAAAATTTTAACAATGCAAATTAAATGGTTTGCTGGCTACTGTTAAAGAAAAAAGAATTGCCTGTTAACGATCTCACAAATGGCCTTATTGCACTGAACCATAACTAAACCGGCAGCAAATTGGATGATCTATTAATTGACCACTCTTTATTCACTTTAAAAACACCCGGTCATGAAACCTATTTTACGCTTAACCTTTTTATTCATTGCCATCGCTTCTTTCGCCAGTTGTTCAAAAGTAATTGTTGATATACAACCTGCCATTACCGGCTCCTGGGTGCTTACCGATGCCGCGCACAAAGATGCCTACGGATGGTATACCGTTAATACCGGTGTTGAGAACGGTGTATTTACTTTTTACAATAATGGTCGTGCCCGCTACGTAGAAAATGGAACCACCCTGGAAGGTACCTGGGGCATACAAACGGTAACCACCGGTTATTACGACGAGTATGGAGTTTATTTTACCAACAGTCACCAGAGTTTATCAATTCATGTATCGAACTACTATGGCGACGATGTCGTTGACATGAACTTTGATAATGTGAAAATATACGCCAACTCATTTGTAGGTACCAATTATACCAACAATTACATAGGTCGTTACCGGTTCAGCAGATACTAATTTGGATGTAATATGAAGGGTTATAAAAGATGAGAGTCCCGCCGTAGTGGGACTCTCTTTTCTTTTGTATGGTTAGAAGTGTTTGCTATAGAGATGCATGTTTGGGTTGAAATTCCTGCTCCCACTTTTCCATTTGCTGCAACAATTGGTAGCCAGACACAATATCCTGCGCAAACGATGCTTGCCTGGATGAAAGATCGCCTGCTTTCCCCTGCGTCAGCAACCAGGCATTGTTCACCAGTTGTTCATTGGTGTAGGTGGCGTCGCCCAGGTTCTGGTAATAACGCATTTGTTGCTGCAGGTCTTTTTTCAGTGAAGCAGCTACTTTATTTGCCAGCGGCAGGTCATCGGCCAGGTAACAGGCTTCCAGGAACTGAAGCGAATAAATATTGTGCATATTGCCCCGGTTCGATGTCATGCCATAAGGCATGTTCGATTGGTTTACCTGGTCATCGAAGCGATGCAATACCCGGCGCGCTTCTTCTTTCTTACCTGATTGCGCCAGGCTGAGCGCCACCTGGGCATGCGTCAGTTTGATGATGTTCAACCGACGGCGGTTTTCTTCATCATAATAAACGCCTTTGTGCCGGGCATTGCCATACCCGAATTGCATGAGGTGGTTATAAGCTACCTCATTGTTCACACCCGTGGTGTTTTCAACAGGCACCAGCCGGTAAATAAGCCCATCGAGGCGGGCATACTTTTGCAGCCCCAGGTCCTGCGCCGTACCGCTGTTGCTAAAGCATATGGGCCGTTTCCATTGATTGCCGGCAATAACGGCCAACATGGCCAGGTCGTTTTTGAACAGATAATTTTTATTGCTGAGATCGATGTGTAAAGCATCTACCACTTTATCGTTGGCATTTACTGTGCCATTGGCCACAACAGTTTTTGCATCAACCGGCACGCTGAATTTTTGTGTAGGGAACAGGTGATAGAGATCCCCATCTTCTGAAGTGGTGGTGTATCGCGGATCATCGCTGCCGATCACATTTTTAAGTATGTCGTGCAGATCGTAATACTTGTCTGCATCATAACCCGGCATTTTTGAATAGTATACTACGTTGAGTTTATCCCCGGCTACCTGCTCTGGCGTAAACACCAGGTTAAAGGCATCGCTTTTATTCACCTTGTATCGCAGTTGGTCCATACCCCAGTCGGTGCCAATGAGCGTGCTCACTACCACGCGTACATCTTTTCTGATGCCTTCCACTTCCTGTGCATACCACAAGGCATACGAGTCATTGTCTTCTGCGGTAAATAAGATCGCATTTTGCGGGCAGCTTTGCAAGTAATCTTTGGCAAGATCGATCGCCAGTGTTTTCTGACTGCGGTCATGGTCATCCCATTCCTGCTGCGCCATCAACAGCGGCACAGCCAATAAGCAAAGACTACTTGCTGCATACGTTGCCAGCCGCGTGCTGGCTATTTTTTCAAACACCTGTTTCACCCATAACACACCCAGTCCTATCCAAATGGCAAATGCATAGAAGGAACCTACAAATGCGTAGTCTCTTTCACGCGGCTGGTAACCGGCCTGGTTCAGGAAGATCACTATAGCCCACCCGGTAAAGAAGAACAGCAAGCCATTGACCAGCAGGTCGCGGCGATTGCGTTTCATTTGATAAAACAAACCGGCCAGCCCTAAAAGCAATGGCAGCATGTACAACCGGTTATAGGCTTTGTTATCGATGCGGGTGGTATCGGGCATTTTTTGCTGGTTGCCATACAGCGCATTGTCGATAAATGAAATGCCGCTGATGAAATTACTATCGCGCGGATTGCCGAATCCCTGCAGATCGTTCTGCCGGCCGGCGAAATTCCACATGAAATAACGCATATACATCCAGCCGGTCTGGTACTTCATAAAGTATCGCAGGTTATCGCTCATGGTAGACGTATCATCAGGGTCCATGCCGGCGAACTGGCGGTAACAATCTACCTGTCCGCGTTCGTTGTCGGCATCATACATGCGCGGAAACAAATGCGACGAGGGCGTATTCGCCCAATCCTGTTTGTACCGGGGACCTGATACTTCGTATTTGTCTTTGCCTTTTACATATTGCTCGCCGGTTTTGATATAGGGTGCTTTGTCGGTAAAATCAGGCCCGTAGGCAATAGGCCAGTCGCCATATTTTTCGCGGCTCAGGTAGCCTTCAAGGTTAATGGGATTATCGATGTTGTACATGTCAACGCCGGGATTGGCATTGGAGCGCACCATGGTGGTGAGGTAGGTGGAATAACCGAGCAGCATAAAAGCGCTGCTCCACAGGCCGAGCTTCAGGTAATGCAATTTTCTTTTGTTGGCAAACCGTATGCCCCAGGTTAGGGCGGCTGCTATCAACAGGAAGAAAAAGGCAAAACCGGTAAAGAAGGGTGCGCCCAGTTCATTGACAAAATAAACATCGAACGCACCGGCTCCTTTGATAGTGTATACAATAATAAACTTCATCACAAAGCCGGTAATGGCACAGCCGATGAGAAATGCCAGAAAGGTATTTCGCTTTGTTACGTTGAACCGTTTGAAATAGAAGACCATGATGATGGCCGGTATGGTGAGCAGGTTGAGCAGGTGAACACCAATGGAAAGCCCCATCATGAAAAAGATAAAGATGAGCCATTTGTCGGCGCCGGGTTCATGCGCCTGGCGTTCCCATTTCAAGATGGCCCAGAATACAAGCGCGGTAAAGAAAGAAGAAAGCGCATATACTTCGCCTTCTACTGCACTGAACCAGAATGAATCGGAGAAGGTATAGGCCAGTGCGCCTATGGCGCCGGCGCTGATGATGGTGAATATAGATTGCCGGTTGAGCGGCTCATTATTTTTTTGTACGAGTTTACGGGCAAAGTGAGTGATGGTCCAGAACAGGAACAGGATGGTAAGTCCGCTCACGATAGCGCTCATGCTGTTGACAGCCTTGGCAGCGGTGTGCGGGTCGTTGCCGAACAGGATAATAAAAAGCCGGGCGATTAAAATAAACAGGGGCGCACCGGGCGGATGGGGAATACCCAGGGTATACGCCGTTGAAATAAATTCCCCGCAGTCCCATAAGCTTACGGTCGGTTCCATCGTCAGCAGGTAAACGGTACATGCGATGGCACATACCGCCCATCCCGCCAGGTTGTTCACTTTGTTGAAGTTCATTTTTATGGATTTAAGTTGTGGATCTATGAATTAATTATAATAATAGTTATCCTGTCCACTTCGCTTTCACGGGTGGTATTACTTTAATCCCTAATAATGCCTGGCTGGTTTGAGTAGTTACAAAGTGCTTTTCTTTTCTAAAGCGCTAAACTTCAGTAAAAGATGATTGTCAAACAGATTCTTAAATTTCGAATATATTTTGCAGGTTTCTTTTATGGGAGCATTGTGAATATCCTATAGAAACGTTAATTATTTTAACACCATGGGGTGTAACCAGCCTGAAGTGTCAAACCTTGATGATATATAGCAATAAATGGAAATATGCTCATTGCACAATGGCATAAATTTTTCATCACCTGATTTACAACCTGACCAATATGAAAAAGGGTATTCGCTCGCTGCTGCCGATCGCCTTGCTGCTGATGGCCGGCGCCTGGAACCAGGCACAGGCGCAAAAACTGGTTTTCCTGTTTGCACACGGACAGTATGCAAGCCCGGTGCAGAACAGTTTCAAAAATGATTACAATTTTGGTTTGGGCGCAGAAGGCGGCGTTGGGATCGGTACCGGCAAGACTTTTTTCACTGGCACCGTTGGGTATACCGTTTTTGATGCCTCGAAAGGAGAAATTGGCAATCTCACCTATGTTCCCGTGAAGGTAGGGTTACGCAGATATTTTTTACCGATGAATTTGTTGTTCATTCATGTAGATGCGGGCGTAGGTCATATAAAGGATAAGACCACCAATTCTTCTTACTCACGTTTTACCGGTGATGTAGGGGCCGGCGCCAAACTGGGCCCGTTTGAAATTGGTGTTGCGTATGATGGGTTCTCCCGCGATGGGGGTGGCTATGCTTCATGGATTGGATTTAAAGCAGGTTGGAGATTTGGACTGTAAAGTAATTAACGGCGCCTCGGGTTCAACCTCTGGCGCCGTTTTATTTACAGACACGCTTTTATTTCTTCGATCGTCTCCCTAAATCTTCTCTCCTGCTTGATATTCTTCTGCCACGCCAGGTCCCGTTCTATCAGATCTATTTCTTTTTTGATCGTTGCACCTTCCCTGCCCGGCTCATTACCTAAAATAAATACAGTATCAGAGATGGCTACGCTGTTCTCGATGTCGTGCGAAACGATGATAAGCGTTTTCAACTCGTCGCTCAGCGATACCTGCAACAGCAGCTCCACGGCTTTGTCGAGCATGCATACGTCCAGACCGCTGAACGGTTCGTCGAGCAGGATAAAGTCAGAACCTTTTAACAGTTGCTGCATAATGCTTACGCGCTGGCGTTGTCCGCCCGATAGTTGCTGCGGGTACAAATGCAGGTGACCGGTCAGTTGAAACTGTTCTGCATATTGTTCTATGGTTTGTTTTTCCATTCCGAACAATGCTTTGTTCTTTTTGGCGGCCAGCAACAATGATTGATATACCGAGCGCCATTCGAACAGGTAATAGTTCTGGAAGATCACGCCCATGTCACCGGCCTTTACCGGTTTGTTGTTACAAATGGTGACCTGTCCGGCAGTGGGTGATTGCAACCCCGATAGTATTTTGAACAATTGGGTTTTACCAATACCACTACGGCCGATCAGTGATACAACCTGTCCCTGTAAAACGCCCGGACGGATAATGTCTTTTATACAGAAATTAATGTCACGCAGAATGGGCCGGTCGTACGTAAGCTGTACATTGCTTACCTGTAACAAAACTTCTGTCTTGGTATATTGTGTCATGATGCTTTTGCTGTTTTTAATTGACTGTACGGGAACAACCAGCGCCGAAGGGTTCCCAGTAAATAGTCGAAACATAAACCTATTATAAAGATCACCAGCTGTAATGCGAGTACATTGGTGAGGTCGTTGTACTTGTTGTATTTTATCAGCAGGGTACCAATGCCGCCTTCACTCATGCTCAGTCCTTCTACCATGGTGATCATTAACCACGAAATGGCAAAGTTCTGTCGCAGGATCTCGAACACCTGGTCGGCCTTGCCAACGATCACTACTTCGTACAGGGTTTGCCAGTTGTTATACCCCAGGGTTTTGCACAACTGGTATTCCTGCGGGTTAATGTTGATGATCACCGACAGAAAAGAGGTTACAAAGAAGGGCACAATACCGAACACCAGTAACGATAGTTTTAACTCGCTGCCATCTTTTGTAAGCAAAGTGAAAATGAAGATCAAACCTGTAAGGGTCAAATACCGGCATTTCACAATGAACTGGGCAACGGGTTTAAAAAAAGGCAGTACCGATAAATAGGCAAACAACAAAGTGATCAGTATCGAGTACAACATGGCTTTCAGGGTAAGCAGCAGGCTTACCAGGATGTTGTCGAGCAGCAGTTTGCTGCCCAGCAGGTTGAGAAAAGCGCCGGCTACTTTGGCGGGTTTGGGTATCAGCCCGGCCGACAGCGTATGCCATAGCAATAAAGTGATCACCACCTGCACGGCCACCATGATCATTACCGTTTGTTTGTTCACCGTGGCAAATGGTTGAAATATTTTTTTCATGGTTTTTTTTGGTTTTTTGTTGGTTGGTAGTAAGTAGCGGTACCGGTTGCCGGTCGCCGGTAAACCGGTAACCGGCATTCCGCTACTTTGAATAACTTATTCTCCTAACACTATCTCTACTCTTCTATTTTTACTTCTACCGGCTTCGGTGCTGTTATCGGCTATGGGTTTTTCGGCGCCATACCCTTTAACTTCGATCTGGTTTTGTTTCAAACCTTTTTTCAACAGGTAAGCTTTTACGGCTTCTGCACGCTTTTGTGAAAGCGGTACGTTCACGTCGTCGCTACCTTTATTGTCGGTGTGGCCATACACACCCAGTTTTAAACCTTCCGCTACCACGGCCGATTCGAATATTTCATCCAGCAATTTGTACGAACTGGTTTTGATAGCGGCTGAGCCGGTCTCAAACTCAATGTGGTACGATTTTGATGATACCGCTTCGGTGATCTGTTCGGCATATTTTGTTTCAATAGGCTTACCCTGTAACAGTTCGGGGTGATTCGAGATCACACTGAATAGGAACGATTTGTCCACGGCTTTTTCGTACGGTAAAAAGCTGGGCAAAATTGCGGGGTACATTTTCACCATCAGGTTACCGAAGGTGTTGTACACGGCTTTATAACGGTCTACCTTATCCTCACCCAATCCATAGGTATTGGCCATATCGCTCAGGTTGAATACGGCAGAACCACCAAGGTTCACTTTCAGACCCTGAATGTCTTTTTCTTCAACGCCGTTATAGTACTTCAACCAGTAGGCGGCATTTTGTTCCTGGTACAGTTTGGCGCTTACGTCGGCCGCAAATTGTTTGGCGTCGTTAAACGAACGTACCTGGTCGCCGGCCTGGGCCAGGGCAACGATCATGTTCTCGATATCGGTACGGTGATCGTAGGCCCATTTTTTAATGGCAATGGTCTGGTTACTCATTTGCGATGCGTACTGACGGGTGCTGGCGATGGTTACCAGTCCACCTTTTTTGGTGGCGACATTTACGTCACCGGGTGTCCAGGTGGCTACGCCATCCACGCCAACGGTGGTGTCGGTGCCGGTTGTTTTGCCGTTTACGATCAGCTTCCTTTTTTCGGTATAACCGGTGATGTACTTGTTGGGTGCATCCAGGAAGTCGTTGGCGGCAATAATGTTGATGGCGTTGCCGTCGTAGGTGGTTTCATCGGGGTTTACTTTCAACCCGTTGTCACCGGCCCATTTCAACAGAATGTTGATGTCGCCATCGCGCAATACACCGGCCACGCATTTACCCAGGGCGTTGTGCGGGTCCTGTTTCCACGACTGGGGGGCCATGATCTGGTCTTCACCATATGATTTACCGTGGGCAACCGGGATAATAATGGGTTGGTATTCGGCGCCTAATGGCTCCAGCTCTTTGGCGAGCGAGGTCATAAAGGCCGGCATACCATCACCCATAAACGTAATGAGCACACCTGCGGCGTTCGGGTTATTCTTATAATCATTGGCGAACTTTACCAGGTCGGCCATTTGTTTGTTACAGTCGTCCTGGCGGATGTAGGTAATATCCAGGTGCGCTTTATCGAACAACGAACCTTTTGTAGTGCGTACGCCACCGTTAGCGTACATCCCGCTGAACTGGCTGTTCCAGGCCATGCGTTCCCAGGTGATCTGGGTGCCGCCGTTTACGGCCTGTTCTTCACCGGGAACCGGTAATTGTACCGCATTGCCCTGTAAAGAAGCTTCGGGCGCATCGGGTAAGGCTACCTTACCTACTTCAATTGATCCGGTTACATCTTTGGGACGGTTTTGATACCATCTTACCGCCAATATACCTGCAGCTACTACTGCAGCGATGATCAATAATTTTCCGGCGGGTTTTATTTTGAGTGCCATTGTCTGTTAAAATTTATAGTTGTTTTAAAATTGTTTTGTTTATTGGTTTTTACAGGACATGGATCGGGTGATCGGCTGCATCGCTCCGGTTGTGCACCGCTTGCGACGCTCCGTTCAGGGATATTAATTCTATTGAGCAGATTAATCCAACAAGCCTCTGTAACGATCAGGAGCATTGATCCCTTTCAACTTTCCATTGTCGCTGTTTTTGTCCAGCGCATTTTGCGTATAGTTGAAATCGTTGCTCATATTGAACTGGTTGATCAGTTCTATGGCCTGGGCCGATTTGGCTTTATCTTCCAGCACCTTGTCGTCCATGAAGCGCGAGGTTACATCGATGGCCGATTTAATATGGCCGATCTTTTCACCGATCTGCACTTTCAGTATGGCCAGGGCTTTTTCGGCATCCTGGTTCAGTTCATCGTCGCCCTTGAAGGCTTTCATAGCGCTTGTTACGGCCGATAAACCGGTTGTTACCGAATAGTACAGGTCTTTCTTTGCTTCCAGGTCAAGCTTCGCATCTTCGAGCATAATGCCGCTTTCTTCATAAGCTGCATCGGCAAATTGTATCAGCTTGTTCAGGTCGCCTACTATGGGCGTTACGTTATCGATGTATTCCCGGCAACGCAACACATTGTTGGCATACAGGTCTATCTGGCGACTGTTCTTTCCCTGTTCGGCCTGCAGAATTTTTACTTTTTGTATGTTCAGCTGCAGTTCTTTTTCCTTATCGGTCAGTTTGTCAACCAGCTCGCTTTGTTTGCCTTTAAGTTTGGCTGCCTGTTGGTATAAGGTGTTTCTGTCTTTGTAACCCTGCTCAATTTTGGCTTGCAGAATGTTGAACGGGTTCAACTCTATGGCAATACCAATGGTATAATTGGCGATGAATTCGGAGAAGTATTTCAATGCTCTCCAGAATTTTTTATTGGTTACTATCATCAGCAAAAAGCCAAGGATCACCCCACCGATCACCAGGTTCACCAGGTTCCAGGTTACGGTTACCAGCCAGGGCAATACATAGGTTAAGAACCCGTATGCAAGCCCGGCGGCCAGGGAAAGACCTATAATGGTAGTGGCCAGGTTCTTGGGTTCAGAGAACCAGCCAGGTGTTTTTGTTTTTTGAAGCGGGTTATTCATGTTGTTATATTTTATTGTATGTATCGTTTTATTTTTTCCATGTCGCGGGCAATACGGTTTTTCATCACCTCACTTTCATTTTTATAACCGCCCGTATTGGCTTCTATCTTTGCTTCGTTCTCTTTTATTTCATTTTGCAACTGCAGCAGGTCGTTTTGCAACGCGCTTATTTCCTGCGTCAGTTGTTGTATGCGTTGGTTCTTTTCTTCCATCAGCCGTTTTTTCTTGTGCACTTTTTCCTGTAAGGCGGCATCAACGGAATGATTGAAGTTGGCGGCATCGGCTTCCAGCACCTGCAGGTATTGCGCAGCGGTCGACAATAGTTTTTCTTTGTCGAGCCCCTGTACGCTTAACCCGGCAAAGGCCGTGAGGTACCGTACCTGTTCATCCGGAACAGCCTGCATGGCTTCGATCATCTTACTGTATTCGAAATAATCAGGTCCCGGAATGTTTGCTTCACTGAACAGCTTGTCGAAGTATTCCCTGAACTTGCTGTTTACCGGTGACGCATAACTGTTACTGGCAGTGGTGCCGGTGAAGGTTGCCGGTTGCGTTTTCAGCGGTTCAACACTTTGTGGTGTTTCTGCCGGCTTTTTTGCATCCGGTTTTTTGTCGTCGCTCACCTCCACGAAAGCCGACAAAATTTTCTTTCCCAAGTTGGCCATAGTTGTATGTGTTTAAGTGTTTAGCAATACAATAGTTTAGGCAAATGATTGCCTGTCCCGGTAAAACCGGGCTGAGATCCTGTTCAGCATACCGCATGGTACGGTCATCCATAACAGTTTGCACTGTTATGCTCGTTGCTGCTTGCTGCCTTGTTATGGTGCTGATATAATCAGGAGGGCAGTGTCCCTGTTAAAAGGGGTACCGGCCATAAACGACTTTAGGATCCGTTTCTTCTTCTCGATTGCAGCAGGTATTGCTGACTGTTGTTGCTGTACTTTTTGAGTTTCATCGTATACCATCTGTCGCAGGGTGATTAAAATTATTACAGCTATCAGCGGACCAACCCAACAATTTAATTTCATCGTTGTTTCAAATTTGAGCATGGCAAATCAGGACGCGTTAAGCGCCTGTAATGTGTAAGTGCCTGAGCATGGTTAACTCAGTACCTGTTTTTCCTGAAGATTAAAATGGAGTGACTGCTGGTGGTTTTACCCGTTGGCGGAAGATAAAGAAACGAAGCTCTATGATCTTTTTCATTGTAGTGGAGATTGCTCTCCTGTTTGTTTGACAAGTCAAAGTTATAGTGAGGTTAACATTTCGTTTACAAAATCCGGCATGAGCGGTATTTTTTGTTTGCCAGCCGGTAAAGTATGTATGATGACCGGTAAAATAAGCGGCTAAATGCGAAAATAGGCTGGTAAGTGGTTGATTATCTGATGGTGAGTGGGTAGGCGCCCGGCTGTCGGCTAGTGGTAATATTTTATTTTCTCGCAAAGACACTAAGGCGCACAATTGATCGCTTCGCGATCTATAAGATCGCAGAATAGCTTTGCGCCTTTGTGAGAGATTTTAAATAAACAAAAGAGGATGTATCATATTGATACATCCTCGTAGCAGATTGGTTCCAGATACATAGGGCTGTTGCCCTTCTCACACATCGAGTGTACTAGCTTATTTGCTTTGCAGCAACGTCAGTAATTTTTTATCGAGTTTGTAACCATACCAGTCTTCATATTGTACATCGGCACGGTTTGAATTCAGAATCCCAAAATCACCTTTCAATTCCCACAGCGCAAAACCAATTCCGTTCGAAGTAAGAATATCCAGCACATCACCAAACCAGGCGAGGAATACATCGTGTGGCGTTGCTTTCCAGGCGCCGCATTCGCCACAGTGAACACCTACACCCTGTTTTACCAGGTTCAACCAGGGTTTGTAATATTCTTCCAGCCAGGCACGGCTGTAATATTTGCCACCTATGTTGCCAGGCCATAATGGAGTTGGCTGGTAAGAAGCATCGGAATATACCCAGGGCGCTTTGTAATGCGAGATCTCAAATGGCTGGTAGCCGCGGCAGCTTTGTGCTATATTCAGATCGGCCAGTTCGGGCACTACATCAGAACCACCATTGTTACCATCAGCTATAATATAATACTGCGAATTTTCATTGCGGATCACTTTGGCTGCCGCCTGTGCAACGCTGCGGTAGGTAGCGCCGGGAACGGCACTGGTGGCAGAGGAGGCGTCGTTTACATCGGCCCGGAAACTGGGTTCGTTCACCAGGTCGAAGCTGATCTTTTTGTAGTCCACATTTTTGAAACGTTTGGCCCAGTAAGCCCAGTGATAACAAAAAGCATCCTGCGCATTTTTCTCCGTCCACAGATTGAATGGTTCATGGTAACCCGTACTTACGCAATAGCCGGGTGCGCGGTGTAAATTAAGGCTTACATGCAGGTTGTATTTCTGCGCCAGGTAAATGGTTTGCTCGATCTTGTTTACTTTGGCTTCATCTATTTTGTATACATCGTCGGCATTGATGTATGTTTGCCCTGCTGCAAGATCAAGGTAGGCCGGGTAGGCAACCGGAAGGCGAATGAAATCAAATCCCCAATCGGCCACCCACTTGAACCACTCTTCAGGCGTATTGGCGCCTACGTACCAGGGATCTGGTTGAAAGTAATCTGAAATGTTAAAACCTTTCCATTTCGGTAATTTGTTTCCTGATGTGGTGGTATTGTTTTGTTGTGTGACAGCAGCTGCTACTTCGGGTAAAACTTTATTGCATCCTGCTAACCCACCTAATGCTGCGAGCCCAACATTTCTCAGAAACGTCCGGCGATTCAGACCTTTGTTTACTGTCATAGCTTCTCTCCAAGGATTTTTAAAGTGTGAAAAATATTCCGCTACATTGAATGGGTTTGTATTCTGCATGAAGCATACCAAAAAAAGTTAATTGAAATTAAAATTACCGCATTTTTTCCGTGTTGTCAAAGCGTCAGAAGTGCTTCGTTTCTTTATTACTGTTAGTTGCTGTTTATGAGAGTGGTATTTCAGGTAACGTGTATGGTATGCCTGAGTACAAATAAAAAAGCCACCCGAAGGTGGCTTTTTCTTTCACTTGTTAACTTAGAGAACGACAACCCTGTTAGAAGAGACCATTTTGTTATTTTTATCAATTACCGTTAGAAAATAAATTCCCGGTGTCATCGAGACAGTCCGCATGAGGTACCCGGTTTGCCTGTATCCGGTAATTTTGATAGACTGCTCAACAAATTTCTGACCAACGGCATTGCGTAATTCAATTCGATAGGTGTTTTCGCTTAGTCCCGTGAATTGCAGACAAATTTTGTCGACAACAGGATTGGGTGCTATCACCACGCTGGCGCCAGCCGTTTGCGCGAGGGAGAAAGTAAGTACGCCTGAATATTTGTACGCCGCATCGTTATCGATCATCTTCAACCGGTAATAGTTGGTGCCGGGTGCGGCGCTTTTGTCGTTAAAGGCGTAATCGATGTGGCTGGCATCTTCCCAGGGAAATACCAGGCCCACTGTTTCATAATGTACGCCGTCGCGGCTTCTTTCCACTTCAAACCGGTTCAGGTTTTCTTCCCGGCTGGTTTTCCAGTACAGGTTGATGACGGTATTTCTTTCCTGTCCTTTAAATTCTTCGAGGGTAACCGGCAACGGAGCATTGGCCATGCAAAGGCTGGTATTGAACAGGTAGCCTTTGCCCGATCCATTGTCGGTAGCCAGGAAATTAAACAACAGTCCCAGCGTACTGCCCAGGTTCAGCAGGTTGTTGTCGAAGTCGAGGGCTGCGGAAGGAGCGCCTACCATAATGCGGGGCGTTGTTCCCACGCCGTGGGTATCGGCCACACCGGCCACGCTGAACCCAAACAGCGACACAGCATTCACCGACAAAAACTCACTGCCATAATCTACCGAAGCCGTGTATTGCGGAGTGGCGGCATAAGTGCCGCTGGCATTGCCCAGGTATACATAGGCAGCGCCACCCACCGCATTTGCCTGCAACTGCAATAATGTAGCGCCCGATGATAAGGGCTCACCTATTACCAGGTCGGCAATACCGTCGCAATTAACATCGTAGGCATTGTCGATGGCGGCGCCAAACAGCAGGTTCAAATGCAGCGTATTCAATGTCTGCAGTAAGGAAGTAGAGCGTGGCGACTCCAGCACCTGGTCGCTGGTAACGGCGCTGCCGGGCGTACTGTTCTTCTTTTTAAAAATGTGCACATTACCGCTTTGTATGGTAAGACCAAGCGTGTTGGGCAACAACCCGCCGGTGGGCGCTCCAATGGCAATGCTGCCCGTGCGCACACCGTTCCTATTTTTTATTCCTCTTACTTTATAGCCGAATAAATTGGCGGCATTGGAAAGCAGGCTGCCGCTGACCGGTTTCAGAGTGGCGCCAATTGCGCTATTTACGCCTGAGCCGGTACCATAATATACATAGGCGGTGCCACTCAGGATCTGCCCGGTTAAAACACCACCAAGTGACGACAGGTCGATACCGGCTGGTGCGCTTACTACAATGTCGGGATACCCGTCGTTATTATAATCACCAACGCCATCGGTGCTGAAGCCGAATAACAATCCACTATGCAGCAGCGAAGGGAATGAAACAAGGCCCAGCAGGCTGGGTGTTGGCGTTTGTAATTGCACGGGCGAAGTGGTAGTAAGATCGCTGGAATAATAAACGAAAGCAGCGCCGTTTTGCACAGCCGATAAACCTGTACCCAGGTAACCTGGCGCACCTACTACGATATCTGATCTATTATCACCATCCAGGTCGCCGGCGGCAGCAACAGAAAAACCAAAAAGGGCATTTACCGAAACATTGCTCAGCAACAATCCGGCAACGCCCTTACTGAAGAAACCCGTACCCTGTAATTTTATTTCAATAAAGTTGGTGGGATTGGCGGTGGCGGAATTACCACCGGGATATACATATACTTTACCTGCTTTCACATTCACAGAGCTAGCGCCCAACAAACCGGAAGCGGTAGTAGTATAGGAATCGAGCGGTGCGCCCACGATAATATCATTGATGCCATCACCGGTTACATCGCCTGCATCAACACTGGCGCCAAACAACGCGCCTGCTACGGCGGTACTGGGTTGTAATGTTTTGGCCGGTGTGGTTGATAATCCGTTTGCTGAACCGTAAAATACAAATACGGCTCCTACACTGGCCAGCGATCCGCTGCCACTGAAGATATCCGTTAAAGCCGGTGCGCTGATGGCGGCATCGCCAAAGCCATCGCCATTTACATCGCCCAAACCGGTTACAGTGTAACCGTACATCGCTGAATTTATTTGTACGGTGGTGAGGCTGTTGACCAGTCCATCAGCTGAAGTGATCCATTCGGGTGTTTTATTCAACGGATCGATGGTTACAGGATAGGTGGCCTGTGCATCGTTCACTTCAATGGTCAATAGGCCATTGGTGAAATGCATGGTGGCGGGTAATGGTTTATGGTCCGCATCCCACACGTGCAGGTCTTCGTATGCCAGCATCAGTTGGTTACCGGCAGAAAAAAACGCCAGGCTGTTATTGTTCAGTAAGCGGGGCTGCAAACCGGTGTTGGGTTGAATGGTCACCATAAGCGGACCATCGCCCGGCACCCGTTCATTCACCAGGAAGTTCTGGCGTAAGCCATCGCTGTTGTTTATATATTGAATGTGTACATCATCAAATTGATAGGTAAGCTGGTTCGTAGTATGTGCAACAGAATAATGCGAGCCCGGCGCCCATTGCAAAGCAGAACGGCCAATGCCTTTAAGTTCAAAGGTCACTTCCCAGGCTGGTTGCTGATTATTATTTACCGTATAACCGGCAGGAGAAATGTAAAAACCGGTATGGCTGCGCGTATTGGCGGCGCCGTAACAGCCCGGTGTTTGCAACGGATGGATCTCCTCTTCGAGCAGTTGAATATTTTTTACCGCCTGGTTATACCAGTCGGCCGAAAGATCATCGGCAAGCGGTTGTTTATTGTTGGTAAAACGGGGTTGTGAGGTAACGGGAAGGTTGTCAGAATGGGTTTGTGCATCTACGGTAGTAGTAACAGACAAGGCAATGGCAATCGCAATAAGCGTGTAAATGTTTGGTTTCAAGGTAATAGCTTTTAAGGTAAACAGTAAATGATTTGCATAACCATGCATTGGCCTTCACGGCGTATGCATAAGCATAACTATAATGTGCTGATGAATTGATTAATAGAGTGTAGAAATATTGGAATTATTGGTAGAGGCGCCAGAAGCAGGCTTTTCTGATATATTGGAGTAGTAGTCCGGATCGTTGTTCCGGATGTAAAAGTAGGCTGCCGTAGGTGTTTCTTTTACCCCCTTTCATTCAAAGAATACCGGTATCAGGTCAACAAACACTTAGTCTTTTAGGTTAGATACCTGTATAGCAAGTAATTGATAAATATCAAATGTAAATACAATCAGGCATAGCCGTAAAGGGAAATACTTACCGGTACTCAATGTTTCTGCTCAGGCCGGCAAATACACTTGTTTTTCAGGGTTCATAAAACCCATTCCGGGGTATTCATATATAATATAAGTCATTGGTTCAGTCCCTGATGGTATTTTTGGGACCCTTATTAAAAACCTTCATAATCAAAACCAGTAGTTGTATGAAAACCTATTCAATTCGTTTCAGCAGGATGGAAGGTGAAGAGGCGTTTAAGACATTGGCGTTGGAAACAGGCGGTGAGTTGTCGGCAGGTAATTCGCTGATCCGGTTTTCGAATGATATGGGGCGCGGACAAATAAAAAAATTTCATCTCGATGCCGGTTTGTATATGCGGGTATGGGACCTGTACCTGTTGAAACCGGTTGAATTCATAAAAGAAGCGGTACCAGTTTATATCACCAATAACGGGTTCAGCCTGCTGTGCATACCTACACCCGAGTCGGTTAACCTGCTGCGTATTAATCAACATCAGCAATTTAATAAAGTACGCGAACGCCGGCTGGCCCTGGTGCCGGATTCGGTAAATGTCAATTTGCAGTTGCATCCGCAGCTGCCAGTGCAGCTGATCGATTTCAGCATTTGCGCTTACTGGTTAAAGCAACAGCCCGGTTATGAGCATGTTGCCCAGTATTTTAATGATGGCATTGCAGATGATGGCAGTCTGCCGGTGCTAATTGAGGCCATGACAGCAAAAACCGGTCAGCTGGCCGGTAAACTGATCGATTGTCTGAATAACGCTGTTGCCGATCATTCGGACAAGCTTTCCCTGGCTACTTCCCTGATCAAAGAATTCCTGACCACGGCTTTGCATACAGCCGCCGATAAGTCTTCGCGCAACATCGATGTGTATTACGAAAAAATAAAACAGGCCGAGACCATTTTACTAACGCATTTGCAAAAATCGCCGCCACTGATGGCGAACATTGCCAAAGCAGTGGCTTTGAGCGAATCTACATTAAAGCGGTACTTCAAGCTTATTTATGGCAAAAGCATTTATGAATATTATCTGAACAGGAAAATGGAAATGGCAAAAACGCTTTTGTTGCAGAATCCATTTTCAGTGAATGAAGTGGCAGAATTAATGGGTTATGAGAAGGTGAGCCATTTTATTGAGATCTTTAAAAAGCATCATGGGTGCTCACCGGGTAGTATTAAAAAAAGGCAGCTGGAAGTGATGAATAGTGAATAAGATTAAAGTTCCAGGTTACATGGCTTGATGGTTCAATGGCTGAATGGCTATGAGCCCGCATTCCGCGGGTTGCGAAAATATTTGGTTGGTCGAAAAATCAATCCCACCAAATAGTAATCATGCAATCAAACAAGTCATCATTCATGCATTTTCAATTATCGAATTATCACATTAGCAAATTATCAAATTGTTTTTTAGCCTCGTTCCCTAAGTCGGCGTGCAATAAAAACCCTGCGAAGCACCATACTTTGTAGGGTTTTTTCATTTAAAATCCTAACCGGGCCAGGGGCTGAAAAACATAAGGTTCTGTACGGGCGGGTTCTTTAAACAGCCAGTTATAGAAGCGGTTTAACCATCCTATGAGGTTGGGTTTGTAGGCAAACCGCGGGTTAATAGTATAATACCGGGCGCTGCCTATTGTCACTTTCATCAATACCATTTCCTGGAACGCCCTGGCTTTCACTTCATCCGACAACCCGATCAACCCGTTCAATTCTTCAGGATCATTTACAATATGGGCTTTACCGGTTATTTGCAGGTAATAGCCTTTGCCTTTACGATAAAATTGCATATGTGCCGGAAATTCCCGGTCAAACTCCTGTAATTGCTGTTCGGGCCGGTTGGTAAAGAACCAAATATTGGCCACCTCATCTACTTTTAAAATACTTACAATAGTAGTGGGGAATTTCAACACACCTCCGCTTAAATTATAAAACAACGCACTGCCTATTCCCTGTATTTTATCCTGTAAGAATGGTATACTGTTGGCGGGTCTCATATCTAAAAGTGTTTTATACCTGTTAAAGTTCAAAACGAATACCAGTAACAGAATGTACCCAGTAGGGTGCACATTTTAACTGTCACGTAGAGTTTTTTCTACACATGCCAGTCGGTCCCTTTGTTAATCGTGGCATTTTATTTTAATAACTCCTTTACAATCTTTTTTATCACCACAAAAAAATGCGTTATGGAAAGATCAGGGAGGAATTCAAAAAACCAGGGAAGTACGAAAACTACTAAAAGCAGCAGCAATAGCAGCAACAGTAGTAAAGCAAACAGTAAAGCATCATCAGGTAAAAAGGAAAACCAGTCATTATTAAAAGATTTTTTTGTTGAACAGTTGCAGGATATTTATTGGGCAGAAAAACATTTGGTGAAGGAGTTACCCAAATTACAAAAAGCCACTACCACTGAAGAACTGGCCGAAGCATTGACCGAGCATATAACCGTTACAGAAGAACAGGTAAGCAGGTTGGAAGAAGTATTTGAAATGATAGGTGAAACAGCGAAGGGAAAGAAATGCGAAGCCATGGAAGGGCTCACCAAAGAAGCACATAGTATTGTTGAAGAAACCCAGGAAGGAACCAGTACCCGCGATGCGGCCATTATTATGGCGGCTCAAAAGGTAGAGCACTACGAAATTGCCACTTATGGCGGTCTGGTTCAACTGGCCAAAACTATTGGGCTGAGCGATGTTGCCGAATTATTATCCCAAACACTCGAAGAAGAAAAAGAAGCCGATGAAACGCTGACCACTATTGCCGAAAGCAATATCAATGAGGAAGGCGCCCAGGAAGGAAATGAAGAGGAAGAAGAAGGCGAAGAAAGCGAAGAGGAGGAAGAAGAATAGTGTGCAACATTAAAGAAACATTAAAAAATGCGATCAATTCCCCAAAATAAGGGGGCTGGTATAACTTTTTTAGTTCTGGTTATAGATTTAGGGGTTTTTTAAGGTCTACTGGTGTCGGGCCATTCCTGGCCTGACTTTTTTTTGTCCTTTCCATTCCCACTGGTTTACCATACGCATACCTCAATTCCTACTAATCCTAAATAGTGAAGATATGCGAACACCAAAGAAGAAGAGCAGACTGTCAGTACTGTTTCAAAGAATGTCGAACAAAGTTACCAGGGCAACTGGTTCACCTATGGCTTTTATAATCGCCCTGGCCGTAATTCTTATATGGGCAGTTACCGGGCCAATATTTCGCTACTCCGATACCTGGCAACTGGTTATCAATACAGGAACCACCATCATCACCTTTTTGATGGTATTTATCATTCAACAGTCGCAGAATAAAGATACGGTGGCCATTCACCTGAAATTAAATGAATTGATAGCCTGTCATGAGCGGGCAAGTAACCGCCTGGTCGATGTGGAAGATCTCACCGACGAAGAAATGGCCCTGTTTAAAAAGTTTTATATCAAACTGGCCGATCTGGCCGAAAGGGAAAACGATTTGAACAGCTCCCATTCATTAAGTGAGGCTGAACATTTACACGATTTCAAAAGGAAAAATAAAAATATAAGCTGATGGCACCGCTGGCAAAAGTGACGCACAGGCAATTGTTGAAGGTGTACAGGGATTATGCCAAAGCAGCCAGCCTCGCCGATCTGGTATATGTGTCTGATACCCAGCCAGGTATTGCGCGATATAAAAAAGGTAAGGGGTATATGTACCAGTATGAAGGAAAGCTGGTGCGCAAAAAAGAAGAGATCCAGCGCATCCGCAGCCTGGCCATTCCACCTTCCTGGACTTCGGTGTGGATCTGCGCCCTGCCGAACGGACATATTCAGGCAACCGGTTTGGATATGCGTAACCGCAAACAATACCGGTATCACCCTTTATGGAGCACCTTGCGCAATGAAACCAAATTTCATCGCCTGTATGAATTTGGAAAAGCATTGCCTGCATTGAGAAGTCGCCTGGAAGCCGATCTAAGTCAAAGAACATTATCCGCTCCAAAAGTAATAGCCACGGTGGTAAGCCTTATGGAACGCACCTACATCAGGGTGGGCAGCATTGAATATGAGAAACAAAACGATTCCCATGGCCTTACTACGCTGAAAGACAAGCACGTAGCTATTTCTGGCGATAAGATCAGGTTTTCTTTTAAAGGTAAAAAAGGCGTAAAGCACGACATAACGCTGAAAAATAAACGGCTTTCCCGCATCGTGAAAAACTGCCGCGAAATACCGGGCGAAGAATTGTTTCAGTATTACGATGAAGAGGGGAATACCCATCCCATAGATTCGGGTATGATAAACAGTTACATAAAAGAAACAACGGGAATGGATTTTACCTCGAAGGATTTCAGAACATGGGCAGGGTCGCTTAATTTATTACGCTCACTGAAGGCTGTAGGGGAAGCCCTTACGGCTACAGAAATAAAAAAGAATATTGTAGCTGCGCTGGATGAAGTAAGTCTAAAGCTGGGCAATACACGCACTGTGTGTAAAAAGTACTACGTACATCCGGGCCTGATAGCTTTATATGAGCAAAACAGCCTGACTAAATATCTGAAAGAACTGGATGAACTGGAGAAGGAAGAAAATGGCGCCGGTCTGCATGCAGACGAGCAGGTTTTAATGAAAATTCTACAGTCATTCCACAAAACCTAACCTAATCGGGGAACAATTTGAGAGTTTTTTTCTACACCTGCATGTTCCTCCCGTTTAAGAAAAATAGGCATAGTTTTTATAAATATATATATGTAACCGGCCACGAAAGCAAGGCGGGGAAAGACTCAGGGCCGGTTCATTAAGATCCCGATAGTATAAACTCATTATAAACTTACGCTACAAATCAGGCCTTAACCAAGGACTCCCGATGTTTCTACATCGGGTTTTTTTATTTTGGTAAATGCCCGAACTAAATGCCATTTGAACAAGGTCAATTGCCAATCGTGAATTCCCGCCGCGCGAAGGAGTAGCAAGCCAGCTGATCATTTGCAATTACATGCTCATTTATCTCACAATAATACCGGGTGAAGTGTAGAAGGGGTTTCCCATTCAAAATACCCTGTTCCCATAGTACACTGTAAAACAAGGAGGAATAATTTTTTTAACCAGTATAGAGTCGTTTTTGTACCGACGTAATGTTTCAATGATCAATTACGCATAGGCATTGCGTTGTATAAACCCGGCAATAATTTTTACTAAACTAAAATGTGATTATATGGCACAGAACAAGGATATCATCGAAGTACTGAACGATCTTATCAGAATCAATAATGATCGTACTGCCGGTTATACCCGGGCTGCAGAAGATACAAAAATAGTAGACGCTGACCTGAGAACGCTGTTTGAACGCATGGCCGACGAAAGTCGTCAGAATGCGATTGAATTAACATCACAGGTGGGCCGTTTGGGTGGTGAACCCGCCACCGGTACAACCGCTTCAGGTAAAATATACCGGGCGTGGATGAATGTAAAAGACATGTTTACTGGTAAAGACAGGCATTCATTACTTGCTTCCTGTGAATATGGCGAAGATGCAGCCCAACGGGCGTATGAAGATGCCCTGGCTTCCGATGCTCCGCTGCCAACTGATATCAGGCAGTTGATCGTTAGTCAAAAAGCATCTCTGAAAAACTCGCATGATATGGTGAAGAGATATAGGGATATGCAGGAAATAAGTAAATAATTTTCCATATAAAATAGTGGCTTTAGTACTGTAGAGCAAAACAGGCCGGGTAAGTTCGCTTATCTGGCCTGTAGTTTTAATGAAAAAATGATGATTAGTTAATACAAAATGTTGAATATATATGCTTTAAATAGCATGCGAGTGTGGAAATAATTACACCTTTTGGTGAAAAAGGACTATAAATGCCTGGCAAAGTATTTATTTATACTCTATAAAATGGGTTTATGAAAACAGATTATAACAGATCTACCCCGTATATCCAGAGCATGGTGATGTGTTTAAGCAAGGTGGTAGATGATGGTTACAAAGAAGATTTTATAGCTACCAGCAATGGGCTCGAATCATCCAGTACCCGCAAACTCTACGGTCCCAATGAAGTGAAGGTAATTACCTCTTTTCGCTTTGAAGGATTTTCCGACCCCCACGACAGCGCGGTATTATATGTTATTGAAACAGCAGATGGCGTAAAAGGAACGTTGATTGATGGATGTGGAAACCTGGCTGATCCCTTCGTTTATAAATTTATTCTCGATGTAGAATCACGAAATGAAAAAGTAATGATCAATTAGCCAAAAATCTTTCCATTATATATTATACATGATAAGGGCTCTTCCGCTAAGCGGGAGAGCTTTTTTTTAAATAGCTCCGCTGTATAGTTAATTAAAAAAGGTCCCCGTTAAAGGGACCTGAATTTGATCGAAACTTTCTATATGAAGGATAATACTAAGTGCTACGCATTAATCCAAGGATCAGTGAAATAACGGCCAGTACAATCAATACATGTATCAGGCCTCCCGCACTGTATACAAAGAATCCTAATATCCAGCCTATCACAAGAATCACTGCAATCAGATAAAGTATACTTCTCATGGTGATCAATTTTAAGTTCATAAATATCAATAACCAATAAAAATAATTTGCCAGCAACGGTAGGGTAAATCAATACCTGATTTGTATAAAAAAGCAGGGGTTGTAGAAGATATTACGCACCGATGCGGGAACATTCTTTTTACTTGTATGGCCGATATGTTCATTCTGAAAATAATGACAACTACCTGGAAAATCTTTAAGCAGTCGGTCGCCGAGTTTTTGAATGACAATTGTATAAAGCTCAGCGCTTCGCTGTCGTATTATACCATTTTTGCGTTGGGTCCCATGCTGATAGTCATTATTTCTTTTGCCGGAATTTTCCTGGGTCGCGAAGCAGTGGAAGGCAAGTTGTACGACCAGATAAAATTATTGGTAGGAAGCGCTGCTGCGATACAGGTACAAAGCATTATTGCCAACCTGCAACATAGCCAGAAATCAGTGGTGGCTGCTATTATAGGCATAGCCCTGTTGATCCTGGGCGCCACGGGCGTGTTTACCGAAATACAGGGTTCTATCAATTACATTTGGTCAATACGGGCCAAACCGAAAAAAGGATGGATCAAATTCTTAACGAATCGTCTCATTTCTTTTTCACTGGTGGTAAGCTGCGGATTTATTTTACTGGTATCGCTTATTATTAATGCTTTAATGGAATTATTGAATGAAAAATTACAGTTATATTTTAAAAGCGTTACTATTATTGTGTTTTATATTCTGAACTGGGTATTGATCTTCGCCGTTATTACAGCCCTGTTCGCCATCATCTTTAAAGTGCTGCCCGATGCCACCATCCGGTGGAAGGACGCTACTATAGGAGCAAGCTTTACCGCATTGCTCTTTATGTTGGGCAAATTCCTGATCAGCCTGTACATTGGGCAATCGAATGTGGGATTGACCTATGGCGCTGCCGGTTCCATAATTGTAATTTTGGTTTGGGTGTATTATTCTTCCCTGATCCTGTATTTTGGCGCTGAGTTCACCAAGATCTATTCCATACAGCATGGGGCAGGAATAAAACCTATTGAAACGGCTGTTTTTATTATTAAAAGCGAAGCAAAGGAAGTAGGTGAATCAAAAATATAATAATTAACTCTTCTTACCTTTAACGTAGAGTTTTTTCTACATCATTTTATCTCTGGTAATTCACTGGTAACGATTGGTATTTGGTTACTGCAATGGCATAGGTATTTATAGTTTGTATATATAGGTTCGAAAGGGATTTCTGTTATTGCATGCCAATTTTTGTGTTGGAAATTACAGTACACTAAAGCCGATTACGTGAAGAAAGCGGTTAAAATAACTTTTAAAATACTCTTGTGGATAGTAGTAGGACTGCTATTGATAGCAGTACTGGTACAAACGCCACCAGTGCAGAACTTTGCCCGTAAAAAAGTACAGGCCTGGCTACAGCATAAGCTGGGCACCCGCTTCGAAATAGCCCGCCTTCATATTGGCTTTCCCTCTTCTGTTGTACTCGACGGCGTATACCTGGAAGATAAAACAAAAGACACTTTATTATACGGCGGTCGCATTAAGGCCAGCATAAATATGTTTAAGTTACTGCACAACGAAGTGCAGATAGGCGACCTGCGATTACAAAACATGACTGCGAAAATAAAACGGCAATTGCCGGATACCGCGTACAACTTTCAATTTTTAATAGATGCTTTTGTAAGCGAAAATAAAAACCCTGCCAATCCGGCTGATACGGCAGCAATGAAGATGAACCTCGATAACCTGTACCTGGATGATATTCGTTTTGTATATAAGGATACGATCTCGGGGAATGACTGGAGTATTCAATTGCATCATTTCAACAGCCATATAAAAAAGTTTGATCCGCAGAAACAGGTATACGATGTTCCGGTCATTGACCTGGATGGATTGACCGCCCGGTTGTATCAATATAAACCATTGGTAACGCCGGCAGATATAGTGAACAACGATACAGCTGTGGCGGCTATGCCTGTTATTAACCTGCACCAGGTACAGTTGAAGCACATCGATGTGGATTATCAAAACAATGTATCGGCCCTGTATACCCAGGCTAAAGTGCAGGACCTTGATACCCGTATTAACACGGCGGATTTCAATGGCCGGCGTATTGACCTGGACCACCTTCGTTTACTGGGTGTAGAAACCAAAGTGCTGATGGGCAAAACGGAAACGGCCAAACTGGTAACGGAAAAAGCAAAAACAGAAACCAAAGATGTGGCAGCTCAAAACTGGCTGGTGAACATACGTAACGTGAATATTCAAAAAACATTTTTCCAGTTTGACGATGACAACCAGCCCCGGCATCCCCAAACGCTCGACTACGGGCATTTAAAAGCATCGGACATTACCCTGCAGGCGCATAATATTGTAATGGATAAAGATACTATTGGTGCGAATGTACAGGAAGCCGCGCTTAAAGAACAAAGCGGGTTTACCCTGCAACAATTGCAGGGAGATTTTCTATATACCGGTCAAAAGGTATATGCAGATAATTTGCTGGTGCAAACGCCGGGCACCATCATTAAACATACCATACACCTCGATTATCCTTCCTTGGAAAGCGTACAAAAAAATATCGGCAACTTACAGGTACAGGCCGAATTGCCTGGTTGTCGTATTGCCAATAAAGACATTCTGTATTTTGTTCCCGCTCTCAAAAGCCAGCCGGTATTCAGTAACCCGGCCACGGTGTTCAGGATAGATGCCGATGTATCGGGCCGGGTTGATCATCTTACCGCCAATGAATTAAAAGTACAGGGTTGGAGCGATACAAAACTCGATGTGGCCGGTACCATCGTGGGGCTTCCTTCCGTTGAAAAATTATATGGCGACATCCGCATCAATGAAATACGTACTACCAGGAAGGACGCAGAATTGTTTATGCCGGCCTCCATGCGCAACCAGGTAGAGATACCCGCCACCGTTCAGGTAACAGGAACGGTTAAGGGGAATGGCCAGCAAATGCAAACCAATGTACAGGTAAAAACTTCTTCGGGCAATGTGGCGCTCCATGGCAGTATGGCCAATTACCAGGATATGAAAGCGGCCAGCTACAATATGCAGGTACAGGCGCAACAGGTACAGGCAGGCGCTATCATAAAAAATCCCGACCTGCAATCTGTATCGGCCAACGTGCAGGTGCAGGGTAAGGGACTCACGCAGCAAACTGCGGATGCAACATTGAAAGGCCAGGTTGAATCGGTGGTATATCAAAAATATAATTACAAGAATATAAACCTCGATGCTGCTATAAAAGACCAACAGGCAAAAGGCGATGTCAGCATTGCCGATGAAAATGTTCGCCTGGCGGGGAATATATCGGTGAACCTGGCGCTGGCCGATCCTGCTTTAACCGCTGATATTACAGTAGACAGCATCAAAACCCAACCGCTTCATTTAACACCCCAGGAAGTTATTTACCGTGGAAAAATAAAAGCAGATCTGCAGAATATAAATCCGGATAGTTTGCGTGGAAATGTAGACATCATTCATTCCCTACTGGTCACCGGCAACGAACGCCTGCAACTGGATACTGTTCAGATAGTGGCCAGTCATTCCCGTGACAGCAGCCGCATTACCATACAAAGTGATATCGCTAAAGCTTCCCTGGCAGGAAAATATAAATTAACCGAACTGGGAACTATTTTTTCACAAACGGTACAACCCTATTTTTCAGTTATGCCGGCACAACAGGCCGTCGTCCCTACCGCACCATATAATTTCAGGATCCGATTGTTTGTCAAGGATAATCCTGCATTAAAGCTGGCATTCCCCACCTTGCAGCAATTTGAAACACTATGGTTCACTGCCCGTTTTGCCAATGACAGCGGCTGGCAGGCCAACGCAAGAATGCCTATTCTGGTCACCAGTTCCATGACCATCGATAACCTGCAGCTGCAGGCCGGCGCCGTCGACAGCGCGTTACGGGCTACCACCACCGTAAGCACGCTGCGATTTGGCGGTAACGCTGTGTACAATGCATTCATTCAGGCAAATGCCGCCCACAATAAAATTGATTTTGTGAGCCGTTTTCATGACCGGGATGGCAAAATAAAATATCAGATACCGGGTTTGCTGAATCAGCCGCAACTGGGTAGTTACGATATTAGTTTAAAACCCGACAGTCTGATCCTGAATTATCAACCCTGGAGTGTGGCGCCCGACAACGTGGTGCACATTACGAATAACGATCTGAGGGTAAATAATTTTATGCTGAACCACAACTTTCAGCAGTTCAGTCTCAAGAGCAGGGGCAATATACTTAATGCCCCGGTTGAAGCCAGCTTTACCAGCTTCCAGATCTCAACGCTTGCTGCGTTTGTAACCTCCGATACCCTGGCGGTTGATGGAACATTGGATGGAGAGATCCTGCTGCATAACCTCACCTCAAAGCCATTGTTCTCCGGTGATGTAACGATCAATAACCTCAATTTCAAACGCGATACGGTTGGTAATATCATTGTAAAGGCAAAGAACACCACGCCAGAAATTATCAATGCCAATATTGAGCTCACCGGCCGTGGTAACCATGCCACCGTAAATGGGGACTTTTATTTAACCCCACAAAATGGAAATGATTTCAGGTTCAAGCTGGCGGTTGACACGCTGAACCTGGCAACGATAGAAGGCGCTACCATGGGCGCCATTAAAAATGCGTCGGGTCGCATAACAGGGCAGTTCGATGTGGCGGGGTCGTTCAGCAAGCTTAATGTGAATGGCGGGGTGAGTTTTAAACAAACCAGCTTTAATGTAAGCATGCTCGGCAGCACCTTCCGTATTGAAGACGAGACCGTAGCGGTCAACAACCAGGGCATTAAGTTCGATAGTTTTGTTATTGAAGATTCCGCAAAGAACAAGGCCACCATCAATGGCATGATCTATACCACTGATTTTGCGAAATACAAATTCGATCTTTCGGTGCGGGCCAACGACTTCCAGGCAATGAACAGCACCAAACAACAAAGCAAGTTGTATTACGGCAAGCTGATCTTCAGCAGCAACATGAGAATAAAAGGAACCGACAAGCAACCCATCGTTGATGGCAGCATAACCATTGGCGATAAAACAAATGTGACTGTGGTATTGCCACAACAGGACCCAACGGTGGTAAAACGTGAAGGCATTGTACAGTTCGTTGATATGGATGCGCCGGAAAACGATACGTTGTTTTTAAATGGCCGCGCCGGGTTCGACTCGCTGAATAAATCTTCCATTACCGGTCTGGATATTTCTGCCAATGTGGAAATTAAAAAGGAAGCCGTCTTTAGCCTGATAGTAGATGAAGGCAATGGCGATTTCATTCGCATGCAGGGTGAAGGATTGCTTACCGGTGGTATTGACCCCAGCGGCAAAACCACTTTATCAGGTTCCTATACCATCACGAACGGCGCTTATGAGTTAAGCTATAATTTATTAAAAAGAAAATTCGATATTCAGGAAGGAAGCAAGATCGTGTGGAACGGCGAGCCTACCAAGGCCGACCTGGATGTTACCGCGGTATATACGGTGAAAGCGGCCCCCATGGACCTGGTAAAGAACCAGGTGGCAGATGAGGAGGCCGGCATTCGCAATACGTATTTACAGCGGCTGCCTTTCAAAGTATTGCTTATGATGCAGGGAGAATTGTTACAGCCGAAAGTAAGTTTCGATATTCAATTGCCCGAAGAAAGCAATGAGATCGCAAGGGGAACGGCCACTACCATCAACAACCGGCTTACACAGTTGCGGGAAGAACCATCAGAATTGAATAAACAGGTGTTCGCGCTGTTGTTGTTGAACCGGTTTATCGGCGATAACCCATTTGAAAGCAGTTCAGGCGGCATGACCGCCGAGTCTTTCGCCCGGCAAAGCGCCAGTAAATTACTCACTGAACAGTTGAACAAGCTCGCAGGCAACCTTATACAAGGGGTAGATATCAATTTTGATGTAGCTTCCTTTGACGATTATTCAACCGGTACCGCCCAAACCCGTACCGATATGAATGTGGCTTTGTCAAAACGGTTGTTGAACGACCGGTTAACGGTAACTGTAGGCAGCAATTTTGAATTGGAAGGCGCGCAAAACAGCAATCGCAACACCAGCAATATAGCCGGTAACGTGGCGGTAGATTACAGCCTGAGCAAAGACCGCCGGTATATGTTACGGGCCTATCGCAAAAATGAATATGAAGGCGTAATTGACGGATATGTTATTGAGACGGGCGTTGGGTTTATCATCACGCTTGACTATAATAAATTCAAAAACCTGTTCCTGAGCAAGAAAGCACGCGAAGAAAGACGACAAAGACGACAACAGGCCCGGGAGGCTGAACAAAACACGCCACCCCCTGTACCCCCATCACAAACAAGCATTTCATCACCCGAAAACAGGGAACCCGAAAAGCGTGAAGATAGTTAGCCGTACATATTATTTCTGGCTGGGATTATGCCTGTTATTTTTTTATAGCTGTTCCAGCACTAAAAACCTGCCTCCCAACGATGCGTTGTATACGGGAGCAAAGATCAATTTCAAGGATAGTAACCTGTCGCGCAAAAAGAAAAAAGCGCTGGGCAGTACCCTGAAAGCCCTTACCCGCCCTGTACCCAATTCCTCCTTCCTGGGCATACCCTTCAAGCTGAATATCTACAATATGTTTGCGAAGGCAAAAAAGGGCCCTGGGAAATGGATTCGTGAACAGTTCGGTCAGCCGCCGGTGTTGTTAAGCAGTCTCAATCTCGATCATAATGTACAGGTGTTACAAAGTAACCTGTCGAATAAAGGTTATTTTAATGCACGGGTAAGGGGCGATACCACGGTAAAACATAGAAAAGCAACGGCTGTTTATACCGTACGTACAGGCGCCCAGTATCATGTACAACAGGTGCAGTTCAAAGGCGATAGCTCGGTAATGGATCAAACCGTACGCGAAGCAATGCCGAAATCGATACTAAAATCTAATGACCCGTTCGACCTGGATGTTATTACGGCAGAAAGGGTACGGATCGATAATCATATGAAAGAAAACGGGTTTTATTTCTTTAGTCCGGAAGACCTGCTTATAAAAGCCGATACCACCGTTGGAAATAACAAGGTTGATCTGTTTATGACCGTTAAACCCACTACGCCGGAAGAAGCGCGAAAAGTATATCGCATCAACGATGTGTGGATCTTCACCGGGTTTAACCTGGATGCGGGAAAAATGGATACCAGCAAGGCCGGTGCCACCTTTTACAAAGGCTATTATGTTGTAGATAGAAACAAATTTTACAAGCCCAAGTTATTCCAGCAGTCAATGGCCTTCGATCCCGGTGATGTGTACAATCGCACCGATCATAATGCCAGCATCAGCCGGTTGATCAGCATGAACATTTTCAAATTTGTAAAGAACCGGTTTGAAGTGGTGAATACCGATTCAGCGAAGTTAAATGCCTATTATTACCTGACGCGGTTACCTAAAAAAGCATTACGGATCGAATTGAACGGCAATACAAAATCAAACAACCTTACCGGTTCAAATATTTCCATAAGCTGGCTCAACCGCAATGCGTTGCGCGGCGGGGAACTGTTTACGGTGAAAGCATCTGCGGGTTTTGAAGTGCAGTACAGCGGACAATTCCAGGGATACAATACATTCCGCTATGGTTTGGAACCATCGCTGTCGTTCCCGCGTTTCCTGATCCCCTTCTTTAATTTCAATACAAAGGGTGGCTTCCTTCCCCGCACGAATATAAAACTGGGCTATGAAGTATTACAGCGGCAAAAACTGTATACATTGAATTCCTTCCATACCAGTTACGGGTTTACCTGGAAGGAGAATATCGAGAAAGAACATGAGCTGAACCCCATCAGTATAACTTATGTGCAGCCTGCGTCTGTTACAGCTGAATATAATGACAGCATTTCCCATAATGCTATGTACGCAAAAGCCATCGAGAAACAGTTCATCCTGGGTTCTGAATACAATTATACTTATACGAATGTATTGAACTACAAACCCGTGAATGGGTTTTACCTCAATGCAGGCATCGATCTATCGGGCAATATAGCCGGATTAGCTACCGGCGCCAATATCAAAAAGGGAGATTCGGTAGAAATATTTGGCGCCCAGTTTGCGCAATACACGCGATTGCAGGGTGATTTCAGGTTTTACCGCAAGGTGGGCCAGGGTAGCAGTGTATGGGCCAACCGCATAATGGTCGGTATAGGCATACCCTACGGTAATTCGAGGCAGCTGCCCTATGTTAAACAGTTCTTCTCGGGCGGTAATAACAGCATCAGGGCCTTCAGAAGCCGGTCAGTAGGGCCTGGTACCTTCGAGGCGCCACAGGATAACAATTCGTTTATTGAACAACCGGGCGATATAAAACTGGAGATGAATACCGAGCTGCGGTTCCCGATAGCAGGTATTATCCAGGGCGCTGTGTTTACCGATGCAGGTAACGTATGGCTGTACAATGACGATCCCAATAAACCGGGCGCTTTATTTACCAGCAAATTCATGAGTGAGCTGGCGGTAGGTTCTGGCGTGGGTATCCGGTTCGACCTGAGCTTCCTGGTATTGCGGTTCGATGTGGCTTTCCCAATACGCAAGCCCTGGCTGGAGCCCCAGAAACGTTGGGTGTTGAACCAGATCGATTTTGGCAGCAGCGACTGGAGAAGAGATAACCTGGTATTTAACCTCGCGATAGGCTATCCGTTCTAACCGATCTTTCCATCTATTCCAACTGTTTTCTGCACCCCTTCAAAGATCGATTTCCAGATAAGATTGAACATGGACGTGTAGATATTTCTCGGATGGGCAACCGTTACAGTGCGAACCGGTTTATTTTTCATTGGGTTGGCATTCTTGATAAATACATTGGCCATAAGAGAAGCCATTTTTTTCGCTTTGTATTCGCTTTCTTCTTTTTTAAGCAATTTCACTTTAAGATCATCATACAACAGGCGAATGATGCCTTTTGCCTCGTGATCGGTACAAACAAAATTAAAATCAAGCTGATTGATATTGCCTGAATTGATCTCTACCAGGGCCATGGGTTTGCTTAACGGATTAAAGATGGTAGCATCGGTTCCTTTCATGGAACCATTTACCAGGAATTTGCCGTTGTTGCTTTTCAGGTAAAACTGCAGGGTGGCAGTAAGCGGTATTTTATTCAGAAAAAGGCTGTTGAAGTGTAAAGTGCAAATACCATTGTCGCGAATAGTTTCAAGACGGTTGGTGACATTGTAAATGGTTGATTGCACATCGCTGAATACCACCAGCCCGCTGTTGTTGGTTTGCGGATTTTTCTCTTTATATTCAATATGCCCATGTAACAGGGTTACTTTTTTTATGGCAACATCGATGGGTATTTTCAGGAAATCCTGTTGTGGGTAATGTCCTACCCTGCTTGCGTTTTTTTGTGGATACGATTTATCCCTGAATACTTTAAACCGCGCGTTTTGTACGGTCAGTTCATCGGCTATGAGGTTCCCGTTCAGCAATTCCTGTACATTCACCCGTTTGAACAGCAGGTTGGAAAAATCAAAATCCAGCCGGTCGGTTTGCCATTTGGCCGCCCGCACAAAAGCCGCTTCACCCAACAGCGGAATAACATGCAGGGTCTTCACAGCAAACGATCTTTCGGTGGATTGTAATTTTATATCATTAAACCGGTAATTATACAAATGTCTTTTTCCCTGGATCAGTATTTTGTCTATTTCCAGGGCAGCATGTTGTGCAAACAATACCCGGGAGGTATCGTCACTGGTGCTGTCGCTGATGTTCAGATGATGCAACTGGGCATTTATTTTTGAACCGCTGAACAGCGTATCGCCATTGGGCCATTTGCAAATATGATAATCGGCATCGGTAATAAGTATGGTATCAACCCTTATCTCTTCAAGTCCCCGCAGCAGTATTTTATATATTTTATCGGTAGTGGCCATCGTATCATTACCATTATCATCGTCTTTGGCGCCGCGCCGGTTATTGAACATGGTTACCACGGGGTGGGTTAATTTGATTCGGGTGGCAATGACCTTTTTATTCAGCATGGCCGCATCTGTTTGCACACCGGTGATATGAACTTCGGGAATGGAAACCTGTAATAAATTGCGGGGCAGGGTGCTGTCGGTGGGTTTTTTGTAGGTGCTGTCGGGGGTAAGTTTCAGGTTTTTGATAAGTATTTCGCCATCTACTTCATCAACATCAACATCGTCGTAGGAAATGCGGTATAAACTGTCTGACTCAAGGAATACCAGTTGTGGGATTTTTTTCTGTAACAGATCTTTGCGCTTTCCAGCACAGTGGGATCCGAAGCTTGGAATTCACGTGACTTGAAGTCGCGG
>JADMIO010833423.1_pt1 | contig 101479 bp, 102 predicted proteins | sample 8958161 | NCBI WGS metagenome assembly JADMIO01 (sample SAMN16585339, study PRJNA669376) | soil metagenome | isolation source: Crop rotation soil | place: USA: Cullars Rotation, Alabama | collected 2011 | reverse complement strand
ACAACTTGTCCACGTGGAATTCTAAGCTTAGGATCCCAATGTGCTGGAAAGACCTCGTTTGCCTGCATCGTGCCAATAATTCCCGGCAGGACACCCAATACGCCCGCTTCTGCACAGTTGAACACTTCATTTTCTTGCGGAGCATTGGGAAAAAGATCCCTGTAATTCACTTTTTTGCCGGAATCATCAGCAATGTTAAATACAGCTAACTGTCCTTCAAATTGCGAGATAGCACCATAGACAAGAGGCTTATTCAGTAGCACACAAGCATCATTTATCATGTATCTCGAAGGGAAATTATCCGTTCCATCGAGTACAATATCATAGTTTTTAATAATGCCGATAGCATTCTGGTTGGTCAATTTAACCTGATAAGGAACAATGTCGATCTCCGGATTTGCCCGGGCCAGCTTCAGCTTAGCAATCACTACTTTTGGAAAGCCAATGTTCTCCGTATTGTATAAGACCTGCCTGTGAAGATTACTCAATGAAACTACATCATCATCCACTATACCGATGGTTCCTGCACCTGCTGCGGTCAGGTATTCAAGAGCCGGACAACCTAAGCCACCAGCGCCGATAACTAATACTTTTGCTTTAGAAAGTTTTTTCTGTCCTTCCGGCCCAAAACCCGGGAGCAGCATCTGGCGTTTATAGCGATCGTGGTCTGCCATGTTATCCTCCTGAAAATGGCGGTAATAGAGCCACTGTCATATCATTTCTCAGCGCTTTGTTACCCTTGATCACTTCTTTTTCTACAGCAGTAAGGTAATTTAATTGGGCTAAGCCAGGATAAAGAGTGATTAACTCTTTCTGGAGCTCATTAGTATCAGCAACGTTTTCAATGCTCGTGCTGCTCGTGCCCGTGATATCTGCCAGTCGCCCGAAAAAGAGAATATTTACCTTCATTGCTGTTAGTCCCTGAATACAAAAATACATTCTTTGTGGTTATGCAAGTAAATGCACTTCGACGGTTTCTCCTGCGGCATATTCCGTGCGGTCTTCTTCCAAACATATCAGGCAATTCGCTTGTGCGAATGAGCTTAGCCTGAAGGATTCCTGGGCATTTAAAGGGGTAGCTTTCCCATCGGCATAAGTGCCTTTGAGAAAATGTGTGAGGCCGGTATTTTTTATATATGACGTCGCCAGTTTAGCTGTGACAGATTTTATGCTATTATTTTTGTGAGACATGGCTTCCAGGGCAGGCACAACATATTCATAGAAGCAGGTAAGCACTGAGGAAGGATTCCCCGGCAATCCGAATACCAGTTTTGAATCTTTCTTCCCAAAGAACAATGGTTTCCCGGGCCGTTGCTTTACTTTATGAAATAGCTTATTAACTCCGCATAACTTGGATGCTTCCAATACAAAATCATAGTCACCGACACTGACACCTCCTGTAAGCAAAACGACATCGCTCTCTTGCAAAGCATTCTCAAGAACAGATTTAAGCAGTTGAAGGTCGTCGTCGGCCTGGAATATCTTAACATCTGTTACATCAATCTGACGCAATGCTGCTTTCAGTAAAAACGAATTGGATTCATATATCTGACCAAACTGCAGGTCCTTCCCGGGCTTTTGAAGCTCTTTTCCTGTTACGATTATGCTTACGGATGGGGTAGGATATACAGGTATTGTTTCGATGCCAATTCCTGCCAGGAAACCAATTGCTGCGGGTGATAACAAGCTGTCCTTTTGCATTGCCAGTGCACCTTTTTTGATTTCGGCCCCTTTGTTCCTGACATTACTGCCATGCACTAACTGCTTATCATGTATCAGAAGTTTCTCGTTTTCAATTGTAGTTTTTTCCTGCATCACTACAGTATTTGCACCAACAGGAAGGGGCCCGCCTGTAAATATTCTTGTGGCCTGACCTTTTTTAAGTTCCCATTGTTTCTCAGCCCCGGCAGGCATTTCTCCATGAATCGTTAATGGCTTATCTGTGTCTTCAAATAAGAAAGCATAGCCATCTACGGAAGATTGTTCAAATGGAGGAATATCTGTTATCGCATAAATATCTTCAGCAAGAATATGATTAGGAGCGTCAGCTAAAGGTAATCGCACAACAGGTAATTCTGGTATATTTTCGGCGATACAGGTTTTAGCTTCTTTGACAGAGATTAACGTAGGATCGGCAGGTGGTCTAATATTTCTCACTTCTTTAATTATTTTCATCCATTCACCCCGTTTGAACTGGCTGGTCGCAAGACTAACAAAAAAGTCAGCATCAAAAAATGACTTAATGCTCATCCACCGATAGTTATCATACTCCTGTTATGAATATGCTCTGCATCGACGTTTTCGAAAAGTCCGGAGAATTGCCCGCCAAGTTCTTTCGCTTTGTTACCTATCGATTGATGGATCAAGGGTAATACATCTTCTCCATTCCGCAAGGGGGTAAGCAGGTCTGTTTCTTCCTTTGAAAAAAGACAGTTCTTTAAATTTCCGTCCGCGGTGAGGCGCATTCTGTTACATGTTCCGCAAAAGGGTGCGCTCATAGTGCTTATGATGGCAAATGTCCCCTTATGACCGGGTATTGAAAATGCTTTTGCGGTGTCATTCTTTTTTGCTTCAATTGGAATGAAGGTATAATTCTTGCTTACCTCCGCTAATATTTCTTCCAGGGAAACTACTCTGTTGCTGGTCCAATGGTTGCCGCTGAAGGGCATAAACTCAATGAACCGGATATGCACCGGGCTGTCTTTTGTCCATGCAACAAAATCATTAATTTCTTCATCATTAAGCCCTTTCATAACCACCATATTGATCTTTACACGAATATCATTTTTGATAAGAAGATCAATATTGTCTTTTACTTTTTTAAAAAGATCACGGCGGGTAATGAGATGGAAGCGATCCTCCTGAAGCGTATCGAGACTGATATTTATGGTTTTGACCTTCGCCTCAAGCAAGACATTCATAAAATCATGAATGCGTGCGCCGTTGGTTGTGAGTGTCAATTGCACAGGCAATTTTGAAAGCGATAGAATGATCTGTGCAGCATCCTTTCGCACAAGCGGTTCTCCGCCGGTAAGTCTTATTTTTTTTACTCCCTGCTCAACAAAAATCTTTGCCAGCGCTTCGATCTCTGCAGGTTGCATGAGTTTTGAGGCGGGGGTGAAATCATACTCTTCATCGGGCATGCAATAAAAGCAGCGCATGTTACAGTTGTCTGTAAGCGATATGCGCAGATAGTCATGAACCCGGTTGTAAGAATCTACTATCATAGCTAATTTATCGTCCATCTCTCAGTAACCGATCGGCCATCGCCCCTAATATAACGAGCGTTTTCCTTGTCGAGATTCGCTTTTGTCTTTGTCTTTATGTTTATAATGATCATCTCCGGCAGATTCATCAGATGTGCGATATCTTTTGTACTCAATAGTTCACATTTTAAAATATATGAAGAGTCTATCTTCACATTTTCTATTTCTTTAGTGATTTCGTCATTGATCATAAAAAGATAGGGCCCTTCAGATTTTGTATTTTGTTTCGCAATTTCCTGCAATGTTAAAAAGTTAAAGTCACGCGGGTTTTTGCTTGTAATATAAACTCTACCATAGGTTTTGCCGGCTTCCTCTACACCCTTTTGTATGTTAATATTTTCAATTTTATACGGATCAAAGAGGGGGAGAAGAGGGACTCTTACCGAATCAAGGAAATAAGCCGGTGGTGTTGTCGAATGCTGGTTGTTTATTTGCCCTGTTACACCAAGTGAAGCAGTCAGAAAAATCAGAAGCAATATATTTTTCATGTCTGTAGTTTTAAATGTTTAATCTTTCAATATTAGCTCACTATAATCCTCCATTGTATCTATATCCAGTTTTCCTTCCGGGAAGGCAATTGTCGTCAGATCAGTTGAATGCCTGCTCAATAATTTTTTTGCTCCTTCTTCGCCATCCAGATCCAATAACTCCTGAAAATAGGTCCTGTCAAAAAGTGCAGGAGTCCCGATCGTACCATCGTATTTGCAGGCAACAATTCCCTTGCCTGTATTTTCTTTTAGTTCTATCAGTTCTTTAAACAAGTCTGAAGATACAAAAGGCTGATCGCAAACTGTTAAGATAACAACATCCAAATCTGCAATGCTCATGGCTGAGAGACCTCTTTTTATAGAAGATGCCATTCCCTGCTGCCATTCTGTATTTTCTGCAATTGTAATATCCATATCCTCCAATTCCTTTTCAATATCCTTTGCGCCCGATCCAAGAACTACTGTTACATTCGACCCGGCCGCTTTCCTTGCCTCTTCTGAAACGTGACGAATCAGGCTTTTATTTTTATAGGTCAGCAATTGTTTAGGCTGTCCCATGCGCGATGAACTTCCGGCTGCGAGGATAATGATCCCATATTTATCTTTTAAGGATTTCTGCATGTCCGGTATTTTTATGTTGCTGGGGCCGGTGATGAATAGGATATTTCTTATCCCGTAAGGAGCTGCCTGCTTTCCCCGTCAAAACAGCATTAATTTCTGCCAGAATGGAAAGAGCAATTTCCTCAGAATTTTCCGCTCCGATATCCAGGCCCACAGGACCAAATACTTTTGAAAGCTGTTCTTCTGTCAATTCAATGCCTCCGGATGCAAGATCGTCGAGCATGCGTTCCAGTTTTTTCTTCGGACCAAGAGTACCTATATAGATGCATTCATCCAGTTTAAGGAGCTCCCGGAAAAGTGCCAGATCGTAATTGTAATTATGTGTCATCAGCACAAATACAGTTTGCGGATCCGGCTGCAGGTTGCCCAGGACTTCAAAGGGCTTGGCAACGATCACATTCTTAGCTTTAGGGAACCGGGCTTTTGTAGCATGGGCAGGCCTTCCGTCAACAACCGTAGTATGCCAGCCTAAAATATGGGCCATATTTGCGAGTGGAATAGCATCGTTACCTGCTCCTGCAATGACAAGAGAAACTGCAGGTTTCAAAAACTCAGCAAATACACTTTGGCCCTTAACATTAGGGAAATCTTCTTTTATAGAAGAATCCAGCCTGGTGAGCGTTTCGCGGGCCTCATCAAAAACAGGGTTAAAGAGTTTATCGTCCTCAAGATTATTCAGCACTGTGCCATCTGCCAGGTAAAGAAAACGTGTGCCTGGTTGCTCAGCCTCAACATTATTTATTAAAAAAAGAGTGATCAAAGCGGCATTCTGCCTTTTCGCTATACAGTTCTGAAGAAGCTGCAAAGGATTTGACTTGCCTTCAATAACAGGCTCAAAAAGAATATGAACGATACCATTGCATCCGAGCTGAACACCAAATTTAGCGTCTTCTTCATCGGATGTATCGTAGGTGACCAGTTTGTTTTTCTGCTGATCGATTGCCAGCAGGGCTTTCCGTAATGCATCACCCTCGAGACAACCCCCGCTTATAGCACCCGTCAGCTGTCCGTCTTCTGTAACAAGCATACGCGCGCCGGGTCTGCGGTACGACGAGCCTTCGACATGCACGACCGTAGCTAACGCTGTCCGTCTTCCTGCTTTCTTCGCTTGTTCAAACGAGCTTAAAATATCTTCTATTTCCTTCATCACTTAGCAAACGGGCGGAAGAACCTGAAGGTTCAGAACTCTGTGAAGAGTGTCTGTCCTTCAAGCTCTATTTTGCAGATATGTCTTGTTAAATCCATTGAGACCAGCGGTGCCCAATAATCAGGGTATTTCACTGTGATCTCCTTATTGATCAGTTGTGACTTTAACTTTGCTATATTAAGACCGTGTTCCAGTCCCCTGTTCACATAAAACGTTTGCTTATGTTCTTTCAATTTGAAAATAACATCATGGACTCCGCCTTCATAAATTCCTGATACGGTTCCCTTTAATGCTATGCACTCCTTTTCACCATAATGTGGCACCGGACGTAAGCCTAAAAGAACCAAAACAAAAATCAATCCGCCAAATACAAGCAAACTCGTTTTTATGAATCGAATCATATCTGATTGAGATTAAACGGCAATTTCCTCAAACGTTTTCCTGTTGCAGCAAATATGGCATTGCCTATAGCAGGAGCGATAGGAGGTAAACCTGGTTCGCCCAGGCCTGTTGGAGCGCCGTCGCTTGGAACAAAGGCTACGACTATGTCGGTAGGCATATCCTTCATCCTTGCAAATTCATAAGTATCGAAATTCGATTGCTCAACAGCGCCATTTTTAAAGGTCACTTCACTGAATAATGCGTGGCTGAGGCCGTCGAGTATTGCTCCCTGCACCTGGTTCTCGGCACCGCTGAGGTTTACAACCCTTCCGCAGTTTATAGCGCTGTAAACTTTTGTCACGCGCCATTTGCCGGCTTCCTGGGAAACTTCGACAACGTGTGCTGCATAAGAGCTAAACGACAAGTGTGCAGCAAAACCTCTGAAAACACCTTTAGGTGCAGGCTTATTCCAGCCGCTTATTTCAGCAGCAAGTTTAATCACTCCACTGAGTTTCTCAGGGTCATAATTAATCTTATTGACCACATTCGTTTTTGCACGTTCGATGAGTTCCAGGCGAAGAGCTATAGGATCTTTACCCATTGCATGGGCTACTTCGTCGAAGAATGACTCATCCGAAAATGCAACGGCATTACTTGTAGGCGCACGCCATGCTCCTGTAGGGATATTAGAGGTCAGGTTAAAGCTGTCGGACCTGTAATTCGTAATCGATCCTGCAGGAAAGCTGTCGGGAAGAGAGCCCCTTCCAACAAGTGCAGCAGCGGTAAGATGCCATGCATCAAGTTGATTGTTACTGTTTATAGCAGCACGATATTTATACATACTGCTTGGACGATAATAATCGGCCTGCATGTCGTCTTCGCGGGTCCAGATCAGCTGAACAGGAGCTTTTGCAGCAGCAGAGATTAGAGCTGCTTCAAGTCCATTGTCCACCTGTAAACGTCGTCCGAAGCCACCACCTGAGCGGGTCATTTGTAAAGTAATATTTGCTTCAGGAATTTTTAAAGCCGCAGCCACTGCCTGACGCATTCTTGCAGGCTGCTGTGTCGGACCATAAAGTTCAACTTTATCGCCTTTCACATCCGCAAAAAAGTTAGATGGTTCAAGGGGTGCGTGTGCAAGAATGGGCAGTTCGTATACAGCCTCAAGTTTTTTGGCTGCGCTTTCAAAAGCTTTGTCGATATCGCCATCATTACGTGCAGGAGTTGTACTCCGTTGTTCGATAAATTTCTTGAATGCCTCCGTATGCTCAGCAGTGCTTTCCAGTTTCTGGGTATCTTCCCATTGAATTTTAAGAGCCTCGCGACCTTTTTTTGCAATCCATGTGGATGTTGCAAGAACGGCGACCCCTGTATCTACTTTAACTACATCTTTTACTCCCGGAATTTTTCTTGCTTCAGTATCGTCAAAAGACTTAAGCGTTTTTCCGTATGCAGGTTTATGAGCAACCATCGCATATAACATGCCTTCGCGTTTGGTATCGATTCCAAATAAAGGCTGACCTGTAACAATCTTCCCGTTGTCTACATTTGGTACTCTCTTTCCGATGTATTTAAAATCCTTTGGATCCTTAAGTTTTACATTGGCAGGAGCAGGTATTGTTGCCGCTTTTGCAGCAAGTTCTGCATAGGTAAGTTTCTTACCGCTGGATTTATGAATTACTACTCCCGGTTCTGTTGAACATTCATCCGCGTTAACATTCCAAGTCTGAGCAGCAGCCAAAATAAGCATCTGACGTGCCGTAGCACCTGCCGTTCTCAAGCTTTCAAAGCGGCTTCTGAGAGCGCCGCTGCCACCGGCAGACTGAGATCCGTAAATCGGCTGTTGTCCTTGTGCTACAGGAGGTGAAAGAGGGGCCTGTTCAACGTTTATTTTATTCCAATCCACATCCAGCTCCTCTGCGAGGATCATGGGTATCGATGTTTTTACGCCCTGCCCAATTTCCGGGTTCGGCGCCATAATAGTAACGCCATTGCTGTTGATAACCAGATATGCGTTCGGAGAAAAAACAGTTTCAGCCGGAGTGAACTCAGTAGCCTTGGCTAAAATATGAAAGCCAAGTACCATTCCTCCTCCTGTTATAGAAGTCACCTTCAAAAAGTGCCTTCTGGATACGTTTTCTGCTATCATTTCATGGCCTCCTTTCTTGCAGCCATATGAACGGCTTTGCGGATCCGTACATGAGTACCGCAGCGGCAGATATTTCTCATCGCCACATCAATATCGGCATCGGTTGGATTAGGATTTCTTTTCAGCAATGCTACAGCAGACATAATCTGTCCCGATTGGCAATAGCCGCATTGTGCAACATCTGCTTCCTTCCATGCCAGCTGAACAGGGTGATCCCCGTCTACACTAAGTCCTTCAATGGTAACAACTTTTCTGTTGCCCAATGTAGATACAGGTACCTGACAGGAACGTACCGCCTGATCACTTAACAAGACAGTACAGGCGCCGCATTCGTCGGCTCCGCAGCCAAACTTGGTACCGACCATGTTCAGGCTGTCGCGCAATACCCACAATAGAGGGGTATCGGGCAAAACATCCACTTCGTGGGTTTTGCTGTTGATGTTTAAAGAATATTTAGCCATAATTAGAAAGTTGGGGTGTCAAAGCACCGTGTATAACTTAATATCATAAAATTAATATTTTTCATTAACAATAGTATGTCAGGCGGGAAATTTTATAAAGATGTTACTCTAACCGGGTGATAATCAATCAATTTTAACGAACTGAAGGCAGACAGGATTCCTCAGAGAAATCTTTTGCCCGGTTGCACTTAAGAGTCCTGTTGTCTGATCGCGTTTTAAGACCGTAATATCGTTGGACCCCTGGTTTGTCAGAAAAAGAAAATTACCGGTAGGGTCTATTGCAAAATAACGCGGCGAACGTGCTGCGCTTGGATACCTTCCCGCAAATGTCAGTTTTCCGGTTTTTTGGTCAATGGAATAAATGGCCAGTTCATTTGCATCGCCACGGTTGGAGCCATATAAAAACTTGCCGTCGGGAGATACATGGATATCAGCAGCACCATTTCTACCGCTAAAGCTTTCGGCTGGCATAGTTACGGTCTGTAATGGATTTAAGCGACCTGACTTGTAAGCAAAAGCTGTAATCATTCCCGTCAACTCCTGGATCACATAAGCATATTTTTTATTCGGATGAAAAGTGAAAAACCGTGGGCCTGTTCCCGGGGCCATGTTAACAATGGCTGGATTCAAAGTAACCGGCGTCGCATTTTTCTTAGAGTTGAACCGGTAAATACTGATATTATCGATCCCAAGATCTTGCGTGATGAGGTATTTGTTATCGGGTGATGGAACAACTGAATGAACGTAAGGCTTGGTTTGTCTAACCTTATCGATGCTGCTGCCCGTATGCTGAATCGTCTGCATAACAGGCCCCAGTCCTCCACCTACTCTTACTGGCAGAGCAGTCAGTGAACCACCATCATAATTTGCTGCAAAAAGATATCTTCCCGAAAAATCTTCAGATATGTGAATAGGACCGGCGCCACCCGAACTTTGTTTATTAATATATATAAGCTCGCCGGATACTTTATTGTACTCAAATGAGCTGATATTGGCCGATTCAGTTATTGAATAAACGTATTTGAGATCCGGAGAAGTTATAATATAAGTGGGCCTGTTTACGGTCGCTTTGGTTTTATTAGTTATCTCACCAGTCTGGCTATTGAATTCATAAACGTAGATCCCATCGGTCTCAGCATTGCTGGATGAACCTACCAGTAAATTAAATTTCTGAGCCTGTGAAAAAAGCGGAAATACAACAGATAAAATCAGAAAAAAAGCAATAAATCGTACTTTAATCATGGCCTTCGACATTATTCAATATTAATAATTAAAACCGGAATAAATGATTTATAGTATCTTTAAGTGCAAATTTAGGCCGTTTGATGAAAACGATTAAAGAGAAACATCCTCTTGCTATACGCTGGTTTCATTGGGTTAATTTTCCTGTTCTGGCAATCATGATCTGGAGCGGGATGCTAATCTACTGGGCAAGCGATACATACAGCATAACACTTTTCGGAAAAACCTGGTTCAAGTTCTTTCCCAAGGGTTTTTATGATGCTTTGCATATCCCTTTCCGCCTGGCGGAAGGAATGGCTTTTCATTTCCTTTTTATGTGGTTTTTTGTGATCAACGGGGCATTATATGTACTCTATACAGCTATATCCGGCGAATGGAGGTTTTTGCTCCCAAATAAAAATTCTTTTAAGGAGGCATGGCTGGTTTTATTGCATGATCTTCATATCCGGAAAGACCTGCCTCCGCAGGGAAAATATAATGCCGCTCAGCGGATTGTATATACGTCGATCATATTGATGGGGATCGGCTCACTGCTTACAGGTCTGGCTATTTATAAACCGGTGCAGTTTTACTGGCTTACCTGGCTATGCGGGGGATATCACCTGGCGAGGATCTGGCATTTTGTATTGACCATTGGATATGTACTTTTTTTCCTGGTTCATGTCATGCAGGTTATCCTTGCAGGATGGAACAATTTCAGGGCTGTAATTTCCGGATTTAAGATAGTTGATGCTGCTGTAAGCAAAACAAATAATGAAGATGAAAAATCCATTCCGCAGGAAAAAATCTGATCTTGATCCGGAATTGAGAAAAAAGATCAACAGAAGGAATTTCATTTCTTTCACGACTTTTTTTGCCTTGTCGGGAGCTGCTTATTTCTCATGGAGATGGCTTTACAAGCTTCCCGATGAACCCCTCGGGGTTACCGGAGGAGCAAAGGTGCCGCTGCGAAAGGCTATGAATAAAACCGAAGTTTTTTTCAGGAATTTCTTCAGCAACAAGAATCTTGTAAAAACTTACCCGAAGGAAATGGCTGCTAAAAAAGTCCGTATTAACAGCTATATCGGCATTGATGATATGGATTTTGATCCTGCCTCATGGAAACTGCAGGTTATAAAGAAATCAGGCGAAACTCTGAATATTTCTCTTGATGAATTGCGGCAACTGCCTAAAACCGAGATCGTTTTTGATTTTAAATGTGTAGAAGGCTGGGACCAGATTTCTTACTGGGGTGGCGTAAAATTTACTGATTTCGTTAAACACTACAACCTGGAAGAAGAAACGAAATTGCAATATGTTGGAATGGCCACACCTAACAAGGAATATTATGTCGGAATGGATATGGAAAGTGTCATGCATCCTCAAACTATACTTGCATATGAGATGAATGAACAACCTTTAGAGCCGGCTCACGGTCAGCCATTACGATTAATTGTTCCTGTTAAATACGGGATTAAAAATCTGAAACGAATCGGTTTCATATCATTCAGCAATCAGCGTGTTCCGGATTATTGGGCAGAGCAGGGGTATGATTATTACTCCGGACTTTAAGACAGAAAAGACAGAAAAGACAGAAAAGACAGAAAGACAGGAAAGACGGAAAGACCGAAAGAATGTTTGGATAGATAATCATGATTCCACCCTTAATCTTCCGGTCTTCCCGACTTTCGGTCTTACTTCGACATTACAACGGAGTTTATCACATGAATTACTCCATTCTTCTGATTAACGTCAGCAATAGTTACAGTTGAAGTTGCTCCGGTTTCGTCTTTCAGAACAAGATCCTTTCCGTTCATCATTGCCCATAGCGTTCCGCCGCTTACAGTTTTAAACTCGGCATTACCTTTTCCAGCTTTAATTTTTGCAGCAATGTCTGCTGAAGAATATCTGCCGGCGATAACATGATAAGTTAAGATTTTAGTCAGAGTCGCTTTGTTTTCAGGTTTCAGCAAAGTTGCTACGGTTCCTGCAGGTAATTTATCGAAAGCAGCATTTGTTGGCGCGAATACTGTAAAAGGTCCGGCGCCTTTTAATGTTTCAACAAGTCCGGCGGCTTTTACAGCAGCGACAAGTGTGGTGTGATCTTTCGAATTCACAGCATTGTCGATGATGTCTTTGGTTGGATACATAGCGGCACCACCTACCATCGTGGTTTGCATTTTAGTGTCCATTTTGCCTTGAGCAAATGTTTGTGTGCTGATTGCAGAAGCTGCTAATGCAATCGAGAGGATTAAGATTTTTTTCATTTTTCTGATGTCTTGTTTTTGGTTGACAGGAGAAATTACGGAAACTGTTAACGGACGGATTTCAGAAAAGTAGAATAATGTTTTAATGAGGGCTAAAGCCCAATGCATTGGTGTTTTGTAACCACGGGCTTAAGCCCGTGGTTAATGTAACCTCATAAGTGGGCTTTAGCCCTGATAAGTAATTCGGGGAATTGTCATAATTTTACGTTATTAAATCCGTGTGTCTAAAAATTACGTTAATTAGTATATGAAAAAGATAACAACAACATTAGCCGTATTGCTGGTGATCTTTACAGCATGCGGACAAACACAGAAAGCTCCGTCAAAATTTCCAATAATGAAGACGGACGCTGAATGGAAAAAAATATTAACTCCTATAGCATTCGATGTAATGGTGAAGAAGGGGACAGAATATCCCTTTAGAAACCCTTATTTCGATAATCACGAAAAAGGGATTTATGTAAGTGCAGCTACAGGTGAACCTTTATTCAGTTCGGAAGATAAATATGAGTCGGGAACAGGATGGCCAAGTTTCACAAAGCCTATCAATAAAGGAGCGATCCTGGTAGTTAGGGACAGTGACGGCGAAAGGGATGAAGTCATCGAAGCAAAAACAGGCTTACATCTCGGACATGTTTTTGACGATGGTCCAAGGGATAAAGGAGGATTGCGTTATTGCATGAATTCTGCGGCCTTGAAGTTTATAAAAGCGAGTAAATAGACACGAATTTCACTGATTAACACGAATTAAATCGTTGTGAAATTCGTGTTAATTAGTGTCTATTTATCCTTCTTTTCAGCAAAAGAATTAACCATGCTGTTATGTAAGGTTTTTGCGCTCCAGTAACCGCTTGCTATAATTCTCCTTATTGTAAAAAGAGGATCTTTTTCGTCACGCGACTCAGCCAGTATAAACGCTGCCTTAAAGCCACGCTTTTTCAACTCAGGAATGGCTTCTTTATTCCATAAGCCGAAAGGATAGGCGAAGTAATCGATATTTTTTCCGGTAAGCTCTTTTAAAGTTTTGGTAGGTTTATCGATCTGAGTAACCCAATCTTCGCCTGTTAATTTCTTTACATTCTGGTGGTCCCAGGTATGGCTTCCGATAACATTGCCATCATCCGACAGTTTCTTAACCTGGTCTTTGCTCATGTAGTTTGGAGGTCTGTTCAGTGAAACGGTCATAATAAAATATACCGCCTTGAAACCGTATTTCTTTAGTTCCGGCGCTGCTATTGTATACTGATCGATATCCGTATCATCAAATGTGAGCATTACGGGCTTCGAGGGCAGAGGGTCGCCATAAGCGAGATAATTGTAAAGCTGATCCGGAAGAATGCTATGGTATCCACTGTCAGCGAGCATTTTAATATGACTTTTGAAAGTGCTGATTGGAATTATATAATCTTTAGCACTTTTCGAATCTTTCGCCTTCCAGTCTCTCACCTGGTGATAGCATAGAATAGGAACCTGCTTTCTCGCTAATATAGTTGCAGCATCTGCAATCTTGCGATTCTGGCTCGGTTGCCCGGATGTTGTTTCTGTATTGGTTTGGCCATTATCCTCTGCCACAGCACTTTCAACCATAGTAGTGGAAGCCGGTTTATTTTGCTGGCAGGATACCAGAACAACAAGGGAAAAAAATAGCAGGATTTGTTTTATCATAACAGCTAATAGTTTGCGCAAAATAACAGAAAAGTAGATTGGTGGTTTGAAAAATGATGCAAATATTGAATTATATTTAAACGAAATTCAATATTTGAAATTATGAAAAGGTTATTTCTTAGGAATCTGCTCTCAATAGCGTTCTTTTTCTGTTTTCTAACTCTTCAGGCTGCCAAGGTTGACACTGTTGAAACTACCAGCCAGGTAATGAATAAAAAGATCAAGGCTGTTATTATTACACCTGATACTTATTCAACAAGCAGGCAATATCCTGTTATATACTTACTTCATGGTGCCGGCGGCTCGTATTCAAGCTGGCCGAAGAGTGCCCCGAATATTGGCGCATTGGCAGATACCTATAACCTGATCTTTGCATGTGCCGATGGCAATTCAACAAGCTGGTATTATGACAGTCCTGTTGACCCTTCTTCAAAGTACGAAACCTATGTTTCAAAAGAGCTCGTAAATTTTGTCGACAGTCATTACAGCACAATAAAAGATCGTTCGGGCAGAGCAATTACCGGATTGAGTATGGGAGGTCATGGCGGACTATATCTTGCATTTAAACATCAGGATGTATTCGGCGCTGCCGGAAGTATGAGCGGCGGAGTGGATATACGACCTTTTCCCGAAAGATGGGAAATCGCAAAAAGGCTAGGCTCTTACGCTGCGAATAGTGCAAATTGGGATAATAACACAGTGACAAATATGATCCCCTTAGTTTCTCCAGGCTCTCTGGCTTTGATAATCGATTGCGGCTCGGCAGACTTTTTCTACCCTGTGAATGAGGATTTCCATCAAAAATTGCTGGCAGCGAAGATCGACCATGATTATATTATTCGTCCGGGAGGACATACATGGGCGTATTGGGGTAACTCAATTAATTACCAGGTTTTGTTTATGAGCAGGTTTTTTAATAAAATGAAATAAGTTGAGAGTTTGGAGCTGGGAGTTTGGAGTTGCTCCAAAACTCCTATTCCCAAACTCCAAACTCAACACTCCAAACTCAAACCCTCCCCGGTCTCTGCCTCCCTTGCGATTCTCTGCCTGAAGAAGGCTCATCTTTAGCTTTCTCCTCTTTCTTCTGATTATCCTGCCTGCTTGAATTCCCATTCGACCGCTCCGGTCTTCCTGATGATTGACGTTGAGGCTTTGCCTGTTCAGCTCCCGATCTTTCCTGAGTGCTATTTTCCTGACGCTGAGGAGTTCTCTGCGGCATGCTTCTTACAGGTTCACGTTTCTCCTCTGTCCTGTTCTGTTGAGGCATTTCCTCCCGGCTTCGGCCAAAAACCTCCCGCCTGTTAGGCGTTTCAGTACGCTCGTTTGAAGGCTGATTATCCCTGTTACTTACAGCTGGTGGGGTTCTTGTTTCGACGGGTGACGAAGACGAACCTTGTGAAACGGAAACGCGGTCAGGGCTTGCAGAATTAGATGGAACGTTTCTGTCCGGGACGCGATTGCCTGTATTGGTATCAAAGCCCCTGGGGCGTGATTCAGGGCCATTTCTTCTGTCTACCTCCGGACGATACATTCCAACCGAGCCATTTCTCGTTGTTGCATACCCGGGTCTCGGCTCATTATTTACCTGATATACCGGAACTCTGCCTCGTGTTACACGCTCAATTTCCCTGGCTCCCGGACCGCTTACATAACGGTGATCATTGTATACATATACGTTATTGATCACTGTTGTACTGCGGATAATCGTTTTGTTTTTTATCCTTGGACTATAATAACGGTAAATATCCGGATGACAGATATATCGCTGGGGGACGAATATCCATCTTGCAAGAGGAATATTAATGGAGACATTTATCCTTACGCCAGGTTCCATTGGAGTCCATCCATAATATCCATCTCCGGATCTCCAATTTACCCATGCCGGGCCCCACTCGTCGCCGGGGATCCATTCCCAGCCATAAAAGTCGTCGAAATGCCACCGTCCATAATGAAATGTTGCCCATCCCCATGGATAATCCGACACCCAGGTATTACCATACGAGGTCATTATCCAGTGCCCGCGGGTCGCATAGGGCTGAAAGCCTGGTTCCGCATCTGGGATCCATACATAGCCGTGCTCCCTGTCATTTATCCATCTCCCATAGGGCTCTAAATTGTCATAAAATACCTGGAATGAAATTCCTCCATCCCGTTTTTTTGCCCACCCTGGTGAGGTGGCAGAGGTGCTGATGATAGTTATTGCAATCAGGCATAGTGCCAATTGCCTTGCTGAATTTTTCATATTACAAAATATTTAACGCTCCCTTCGGTCTGCATCGATGCGGACATCCGCTAGCCCTGTAAATCAATTTTTATAATACGACGTCGTTATTCTATAGACTGTTAAACTTATGGAAAGGTGTCAGCGCTTCGCTAAATTGTATGAGAATGTAATCGGATTGCTACAGGACTGAGACCAAAAATCCTATCCTGCAATGCAGTCAAATTATTAACTTGCGTCATAATTAAGAAATCATAAAAACTGAGACTTCATGAAAAGAACTGCTACTGCCGTATGGAACGGCTCAGGTAAGACTGGCGGCGGCCATCTTACTACTCAAAGTAATATATTGAACAAGACACAGTATTCCTTCAGTTCACGTTTTGAAGAGGGAACCGGAACAAATCCCGAGGAACTTATTGCGGCAGCGCATGCAGGGTGTTTCAGCATGAAACTAAGTTTTGTTCTTGGTGAAGCAGGCTTTACTCCTGAAGTACTCGAAACCACATCAACTGTTACGATCGAAAACGGAAGTATTACAGGTTCAGAGCTGGTTTTGAAAGCAAAAGTGCCGGGCATCAGTAAGGAAGTATTTGATCAGTGCGCTGAAAAAGCGAAAGCTGAATGTCCTGTATCCAAGGCGCTAAGTACCAATATAACCTTGCAGGCTTCTCTTAGCTGATATAAGGAATTTCCGTATCCGATAAGTCTTCAAACAATAGGCCTTCTGTCAGCGTTTCCATTCTGTCAGCGATGACCTTATGGGAAACAAAAGAGACTTTTCGAAAGAGCCAAAGCAGCAGCATCAGCCCGGGGTTGAAAAAAGAATGTCGCCCCGGCCGGAGTATATTAAAGAAAGCTACCGGCCCTCAGGCAAACTGAGAGGAAAGGTTGCGCTAATAACGGGAGGTGATAGCGGAATCGGTCGTGCTGTTGCTCTGCATTTTGCTTTGGAAGGAGCAGATGTTGCAATTGTTTATCTTGAAGAAGAGCAGGATGCTGTTGAAACCCGCGAACTTGTTGAAAGAGCGGGGCGAAGATGTCTGGCTTTAAAGGGCGACGTAAAAAATCAATCTTTTTGCCGGAAAGCAATTCTAAAAACCGTTGAGACTTTCGGGAGTTTAAACATACTCGTGAACAACGCAGCACAGCATTATCCCCAGGAAAGTATTGAAGATATAAATGCTGATCAGCTTGATCTGACTTTTAAAACCAATGTGTACCCCTATTTCTTTTTTGCGATCGAAGCCTTGCCTCATCTGAAAGAAGGAGATACCATAATTAACACCACCTCAGTTACCGCATATAGAGGAAGCAGCCACTTGATCGACTATTCCTCCACAAAAGGAGCCATTACAACATTCATCAGGTCGTTGGGGGCCAATCTTGCCGGCAAAAAAATCCGGGTGAATGGTGTTGCCCCCGGACCGGTGTGGACACCTCTGATCGTTTCCAGCTTTGACAAGAAACACATAAGGGAGTTTGGGAAAAACACGCCTATGGGGCGAGCCGGTCAACCTTCCGAAATAGCTCCTGCATATGTTTTTTTGGCCTCAGATGACTCATCCTATATTACCAGCCAGGTCATTCATGTGAACGGCGGTGAAGTGATTAATGGCTGAAAAGCATTTTAGATTAATGCTCATAAACAATATGTGTATCATCAAGCCCAAGCTCACGGCAATAATTGATCATCGCTTCGGTGAAGGGATCAGGGCCACATATATAGCAATATGAGCCGGGACCAGACAAGTGCTGCCGGATGAGGTCCGTGTCAATATGTTTTTTACCCTGACTCAGTTCGGGAGACTCTTCCACGACATTATAAAAGTTATCACCAAGGGTTTCAAGGAATTCATCTTTCAATATAATATCACCTGTAGTGCGGTTTGCAAACAAAAGCCTGTTATTTGGCAGCTCTCCCTTTGATTTCAAATCGCGGAAAATAGAAATGAATGGAGTAATGCCTGCGCCGGCGGCAATAAACAAGCCGGGTCCTGCATATTGAATGGTGCCGAATACTTCATGAAGGATAAGCTCGTCACCGGGGTTTATTTCCAGCAATTTTTCGGTGATACCATTATGTCCTTTATAAATTTTTATATGGAACTCAAGATAGTCCGCATCTTTTAAAGAAGTAAATGTAAATGGCCGAAGTTCATTTTTTAGCTCTGCAGTGTTTATTGATACGTCGGTAGCCTGACCGGGAATAAAAGTATACCCGGATGGTTTTTCTACTTTAAACCGCTTAACATTATGAGTAACAAAAGCGGTATCCAGTACTTTGACTATATGCTCTTCCATGCGATTGGGTTTAATATCTATATAATAGATTACTAAACCGGTATTTCGTCACAAAATCCGGAAAATAAAAAACGGAAATATTCCTTATTGCGGGCGTTTGAACCGGCCTGTGTACGCGGCTTTCCCAAGAATATGCCCTTGTATTGCAGTCATCACAATCCTGCGGGTTTCAAATGCATTTGCTGTATTTGTCGCAGCATCTGCCCCCGGTGTTGAAACAGGCTGAATATTGAGTTTTGTGTCAAGTGCATAGATCTCGAAAATATAATGGTGCAGCGGACCAGAAGCTGCAGCGCCGGGACCACGGTAAAAAAGTCCGGTCACGCTGATCTGGTAGCTGCCGTCGGGCAGTTGAGCTCCTTCAGGCTGTTTTTCTGTAAGAGTAGTTTTATCCGGAGGGATATTCCATACAACCCAATGTACCTGATCGTCGGTTGTTTTATTGTAAGAGAGATCAAGATCGTGGAAATTGAACAATAAGCTTTTAGTCCCCGGAGGAATATTCGTCCACTTAAACTCTGGAGAGGTACCTCCGCCCGGTTTCGCATCAGGTGCCGCCTGGCTGTATTTTATTGGTATAATATCCCCGTCGGCCCAGGCATTGGTTGTAAGGGTCATCGGCGGAAATGCAGGAGCTGCGGCCGGAGCCGGAGTTTGTGCCCAGGAAAATGCCACAGCATACAAAAGCAAACTGAATAATAATGATACTCTTTTCATATTTTGAGATTTATAATTTCAAAACCGGTAAAGCTTATTCATGCAATTTATTAAGAAAAATGGTAAAAAAAATCCGGCTGCATATTTTATATGAATTTGTTACCGGAATGATATTGAGAAAAACTAAATTTTTTAATTTTTTTATAAATTCCTAATATTTTTGTAATATTATCCCCACGAATGTAATTTGAAAAAATATGAAAAAACACTTACAAACTTTAATATGCTGCCTGGGATTGATGCTGATAACATCAGCATGTACAAAGGAAGATTTGCCGGTTGCAGATTTTACCTTCACCGTATCCGGAAAGACTGTTCAGTTTACAGATGCTTCTACTAATGCTAAAACCTATTATTGGGATTTCGCAAACGGCACTTCAATAAAGCTTGAAGATAGAGTTTCCGATAAGCAATCCCCATCTTATACTTATGCTGCTTCAGGAACTTATTCAGTTGTACTTAAGGTATTGAACCTGGATGTTACCACTCAGGCATCTTACAAGACTGCTACTGTAATCGTACCATAGTTATTCTAAAAAAGATAATGCGGGCAAAACGGCGGAAGCTGATTTGCCCGTTTTTTTTGTTATAAAATTTAGAATATCAGGACAAAGGTGCCGGCAATAATCAGCAAGGCGCCTGCAGCTGATTTAACAGTAAGCTCTTCACCGAGGAAAATCACAGCTAAAATTATTGAAATAGCCAGGCTCGCTTTATCGATAGGAGCTACCTGGGAAACCTTACCCAGTTGCAGCGCTTTAAAATAAAAGATCCACGATAAGCCTGTAGCGATACCCGAAAGAATAAGGAATGTCCAGTTTTGCTTTGTAAGTCCGCTGAGCTGAGGCAGCGCATTTTTATAAAGCACAATACTCCATGCAAGCAGGATGATAACGACAGTTCGTACAGCAGTAGCAAGATCTGAATCGATTCCCTTTATCCCTATTTTAACCAGTATGGCTGTAAGTGCGGCAAAAAATGCTGAGAGTAATGCGTATATCCACCACATTTCGGGTTTTTTTTAGATGATTGACTGTTTTTCCTTTCCTCCGGATATAAACAAACAAAATACAGAAAGGTTGGCAGGGTTACGTGCGCTTCATTTTGCTGATGAGGCAGTGAATAGTTGAAGCCAGAATAGTCCAGCACAGAATAGATACCAATCTACATACTGTAAAACAGCTTCTGTAGCGACTGGGATCACCGTATAACGAACGTTGAACTACAAGGGCAACTTGCGCTTGAGAAATAATCTACCACGGGAAGTTTTAAAATATTTTTCTCTGAGGATTGCCTCGGTTTCTGTCTCAAACGTTTCAAAATAGACGACCTTAAATGGGACATAAGGCCGTATTGACTCAGTCATACCGGAATTATGTTGTATGAGTCTGATTTTTAAATCTTTACAATGACCTTTGTAATAATAGTCGTGCTCAATACTTTTTAATACATAAGCGTAAAACAAAGCAATCATTCTAAGTAGCCCCGACCAGAATCGAACTGGTATCTAAAGTTTAGGAAACTTCTATTCTATCCGTTGAACTACAGGGCCGTTCTTTTATCACTCGTTGGCTTTTATTCTATCCCCGTCCGACTGGCGTCAGCCGGACGGGCATTGAACTACGAGGCCAGTAATAGCAAACTAATGTTTTAACGTATCAATTACTGTAGTGTCAGCTTTCGCTGTATCGGCAGCTAGCTCTGCTCTCAGCATTGAATCTGCCTTTGCAGCCGCTTCAATAGAATCCTGTTTTTCCTTTTCAGCTTCTGAAGGTCCGCCACATGCAAAAAGTGCAAGGGAGAATACGGTAAGTACGAATAATAACTTTTTCATTTTGGATTTGGGTTTAAATTACTTTTGTCTGAAATATATCTGTATCGGAACACCCGAAAAATCGAAGTTGTCCCTTAATTTATTCTCTAAGAAACGCATATACGGTTCTTTAATATATTGCGGCAAGTTACAAAAGAATGCAAACATTGGTGAAGCTCCGCTTATCTGCGTTATATATTTTATTTTAACATACTTGCCTTTTGTCGATGGCGGAGGATAGCTTTCAATAATTGGCAGTAATACATCGTTCAATTTTGATGTAGGTATTTTTTTGAGCTTATTCTCATAAGTCTTCGCTGCAACTTCAATCGCTTTAAAAATACGCTGCTTCTCCGTTACTGATGTGAAAATTATCGGTACATCTGTAAATGGGGCAATCTTTTCACGAATCTTTTGCTCAAATGCTTTGACAGTTTTATGGTCTTTTTCGATCAGGTCCCATTTGTTTATGAGGATAACAATGCCTTTTTTATTTTTTTCAGCGAGATGAAAAATATTGATATCCTGTGATTCTATTCCCTCCACTGCATCGATCATAAGGATGACTACATCGGCCTCCTCAAGTGCTTTGATCGTTCGCATGACAGAATAAAACTCAATGTTCTCTTTTACTTTCGTTTTTTTTCTGAGACCTGCTGTGTCGATCAGCATGAATTCATGCCCGAACTGGTTATAATGAATATGGATCGAATCTCTGGTAGTACCGGCAACCGGAGTGACAATATTCCTCTCCTGACCAATCAAGGCATTAATAAACGAAGATTTACCAACATTAGGCCGGCCAACAATGGCATACTTTGGAAGTTTAGCTGCTTCATCATCTGTAATTTCCAAATGCTTGACAACCTCGTCCAGCAATTCACCGGTTCCCGATCCTGTCATAGAGGAAAGGAGAAAAAGCTCCCCTAATCCGAAGCTATAAAATACGCTTGCCTCGTTACGGAGTTGGTTATGATCAATTTTGTTGACGACAACGAATACCGGCTTTTTACTTCTCCTGAGCATATTGGCGATGTCATCATCCAGGTCCGTTACGCCCGTAGTGACATCAACCATGAATAAGATCACATTGGCCTCTTCAATGGCAATAAGCACCTGCTCCCTGATAGCAGTTTCAAATACATCTTCTGAGTGTGCTACATATCCGCCGGTATCTACAACAGTAAAAGGCTTTCCGACCCATTCAGCAGCTCCGTAATGACGATCGCGGGTTACGCCGCTCATATCATCGACGATAGCTTTCCGGCTTTCGGTCAGGCGGTTGAAAAGGGTAGATTTACCGACATTCGGACGGCCTACTATTGCGACTATATTCATTTTAATTAGTTGTAAGTTCTAAGTCATAAGTTTTAAGCCGCATACTTACGACTTAAAACTTATGACTTACGACTTCATTCATATCCCAAGCTCTTCAAATAGCTCTTTTTATTTCTCCAATCCGGTATAACTTTCACAAATAGCTCCAGAAACACTTTTTTCTGCAAAAACTCCTCAATATCCTGCCTGGCGTATGTCCCTACTTTCTTCATCATTTCGCCTCCTTTTCCAATCAGGATATTCTTTTGAGATTCACGTTCAACGATAATTTCTGCACTGATTCGTGTGATCTTTGATTCTTCCTTAAACGCTGTAATAGTCACCTCTGTGCTATATGGAATTTCTTTTTCGTAAAGTTTAAATATCTTTTCTCTAATCATCTCCGAAACAAAAAAGCGCTCAGAGCGGTCAGTTAGTTCATCCTTATCATAATATGGCGGATGCTCCGGTAATTCATCTAAAATAAACTGCATCACAGCCTCTACATTATGCTCGTGTAATGCTGAAACAGCAAATACGGCGCTGGGGTTTAGGGTTTCCTGCCAGTATTTTGCTTTCGCCTTTACATATTCCTCTGCAGATTTATCAATTTTGTTAATCACTATCGCTATAGGCGAAGAGATGTTTTTTAATCGATCGATTACATCGCTTTCATCATATTTCTCATTAATGTCTGTTACAAAAATGACAATATCGGCATCTGTCAATGAACCTTTCACAAAGTTCATCATCGATTCCTGAAGGCCATAAGCCGGCTTTATTACTCCTGGAGTGTCCGAAAATACAATCTGGTAATCGTCGCCATTGACAACTCCCAATATGCGGTGTCTTGTTGTCTGCGCTTTAGGTGTGATGATAGATAATTTTTCACCTACTAAAGCATTCATCAATGTCGATTTTCCAACATTAGGTTTACCAACGATGCTCACAAATCCGGCCTTATGCGACATGGAAAAATTTAAAGAAAAATAATTTGGACTGCAAAGAAACGAAATATATCTTTGCAGTCCCAATTTAAGGCTTGAAAACAAGTGTTAAGGCAGGAAAATAAGTTATACTTTTCGGACTTATGACCCGTAAAGAATTAAAAAAATAAAAGCAGTGCGGGGTGGAGCAGTTGGTAGCTCGTCGGGCTCATAACCCGAAGGTCGTCAGTTCGAGTCTGGCCCCCGCTACCTTTCAAAGCAGAAAGCTAAAAGCATAAAGCATAAAGCATAAAGCGACGACAAGAAGCTTTAATCTTTTACCTTTCTGCTTTAAGCTCAAAAGGCCCGTTCGTCTAGGGGTGAGGACGCAAGATTTTCATTCTTGAAACAGGGGTTCGATTCCCCTACGGGCTACCTCCAATAACAATCCCTTGTAAATCAATGATTTATGAGGGATTTTTGTTTTTAATGATTTCGAAAATGCTTGCCTTGATCTTTAAATGCACTTTTTGTGTTCGACTCCCTGTTGGTTCGTAAAATCTGATCGGTCGCAGTATCCATGCTAGCGTGACATTTCGGCGGACAAAAATGCCTTTTACAGTTTTTTTTAAAACTTTGTTGTTTCTATTCCGTAATATTAATATCTAATTATATCGCATGAACGAAACGACAAAAGAACTGGAAAGAATTAAAGCACTTCATAAGTACGAGCTGCTAGACACTCCCCCAGACGGAAGCTTTGATAAAATGGCTGAACTTGCAGCAAAAATATTCAATGTTCCTATTGCAATTATTAGTTTAGTTGATGTTGATAGAATATGGTTTAAATCACATTTTGGTTTAGACATTAAACAAATAGACAGAGAGCCAGGACTCTGCTCCTCGGCTATCTTATCGGATGAAATTTATCTAATAGAAGACGCAAAAAATGACCCTCGTTGTTTGACTAATCCACTCGTAACAAGTGATTTTGGATTACAATTTTATGCTGCGGCCCCGTTAACAACAAAAGAAGGTCACAACTTGGGTACGTTTTGTATAATAGACAAAAGACAACGATTTATAAATTCTGACCAACAGGCGATGCTTAAGCAAATGGCAAGTATAATTACTGACGAAATTGAATTACGGATCTTATCACGAAATCTTATAAAGGAATATAAAATCCGTTTACAAGAACTTAATTAAACAACCAGGCGTCAAGACTTCAGAACAATCGAAAGCAAGTTCAACCTAATTCTATTAAAATCGGCTCTAACGCCTCCAAAAACGCCAATAAGTGTTCAAAGAATCTCCCTTTTAGGCTACTGACACTGATTATCCCTTGTAAATCAATTATTTATGAGGATTTTTTGGAACGGGAAGTCTGTAAACAACGAACTGCCTGGACGTCCAGTCTGCTGACGCTCAACTTTTCACCCTTATAAGTAACTAAAATCTGATTGGCACTAAGGCGAGCCACAAAAACCATATAAGGTTGTTCTTTAACAAACCCCTTAAAGGCTCTTCCTATGAAGCGTAATGATTGGCCCGCGAGTAATTTATTATTTGTAAAACTAAGCATGATGTCCGTTTAGTGGTATTAAATTATAAATCTTTGCGTCCGAGTTTGAATTTAACCTTCCCATCCACATCCACCGCTCTGATATTAATAAGAAGGCCTTTTGTAAAGCGCCCTGTTTCACCATCATCCGGCAGGAGTTCGTCTTTTTTTGGATCACGTAGTGGTATTTGCAGACCGATATTTGTACCGGAAGAAAATCCATATACTCCTTCGAGGAATACGTTGAGCACACTGGTTTCGATCCTCATGGGACGGATAGTAACCATGTCCCCATGCAGGTCAATTGTGTTTTTCAGACTGGTAAAAATAATGTTTTTAAAATCCCGGTTTGGGAAAGCAAATGCTCCTGCCTTTTGAAGAGGTTCGAAATCCAGCAGTGCTCCGTTACGGATATCGAATTGTACAAGCCCGTTAAATGAACCGGGAACAACTTTTCCATCCTCGGTGATGGACCCCGTTACCGCCGTATTTCCGAAAAAAGTACCTCGCAGGTTCTTATCGGTTATAGCATCCTGTCCGAAATTATTAAATGCGTAAAATAGTTTTTGGACATTTATATTGCTCATTCGACTCGTTAAAGCAAATCGGTTGACTGATAAAGACTGGTCAATCTTGCCGCTTACCTGAAGACTGCCGCCACCATGAGAAAGGCTTACATTATTAATTGTGATCCCTGCTTCCTTAAGCGTTACATCCGCCTTCACATTCGTACCCTCAAATTTTTTGTATAACAAGCTTGCCACATCCAAACGCATACGGGCGCTAGCTTGCTCGAGCATCAGATCCAGTCGCCGGGCGATATCTCTCATAGAGGTGCTATTTGTCTGTATGACATTACTTTTTCTTTTACTGAGAAATACCAGGAATTCGTTAAGGTTTATTTGTGGGCTTTTAATCTGCCAGTCGAGAAGGATCTTTTTAGGATCCGTATAGTACAGATTTACAAAATTACGCAGTGTACCATGCATGTCCAGGGAAGTTGTCCCACTTTTTACTTTCACGTTTTGAAGCAACAGATCCTGCCCTGTAAAGTTAAGCGTGGCGACCACTTCTTTGAAGTTAATTCCACGCGGTTTATAACTTGCTGCTGCATTTTTTACATGGATAGTACCATTAATATATCGCTGCCTATTTGTATTCTTATTGTAGGGAGCTGTGTATAAAATATCCAGACTTGCCGTACCTGCAGTAAAAACGAAAGTCTGTTCGCCAAAAACTGGGTTCAGCTCAATCAGAGGAAAATTTGCCTTGAATCTGCCGGAAAAAACAGTGTTTTTTAAATCATTCAATTTTATGAAGGGAGCATTAAACGGAATATTCAGCCATTGCCCTGTCATATTGTAGAAGCTGATAGAAGAGTTCGAATCAGTATACCCCGCTGCAGGTTTGACTTCGTTGGTAAATACGCCGGTAAAGCTGCAATTTGTTACAGTTTCCCCGAAGAGCGAAAAAGCATTATTAGTTACGGTCCACGCAGCCTTTATTAAAGGATTCCCCGGTTGCTTAAGCTTCCCTGCGATGGTGGCACTTACATCAATAGGTTTCTTCAGATCATAGCCATTCAGCCTTGAAGCTATATTCGAAGTTAATAAGGCTGCTGCGTCTTTCAACAGAATACGAGGAACTTTAATATCCAGACTATACGTCGGCTCTCCCGTTCCGTACATTAACTTGCCGCTTACACTCATCTTATTTTTATTGATTCTGAAATTCTTCGAAACTATAGAGAACTGCTTACTTTCCCTGTCGTAATTCATATCCAAAGCTGCATCCAGTGATTTGTTTTTCACAAAGCTCCCCCGCAGAGTATTGAAAATTAAATCCTTTACCTGAGCCTTCAAGCTGACCGCTCCCTTCCATCCAGTGCCTTTGTATCGAATATCCCCTAACATTCGATCAATGTCAAGTCGTATCAGCTTCTTTTTAAGCTTATTTTCATAAGTGAACCGGACATTATCCAGTTTAAGAGAATTGATTTTGTTACTGCCGCCTCCACCCTCCTCTTTTCCAGTCACTTTGCCTTTTCTAAACAGGTCAGTATTGCTTACTCCTGAAGTATCTGTATACATATAGATTTGTCCGTTATTAATCTCGATATTTTTTATCGTCGGATTTCCGCTAATAAGAGAGAAGATATTGATGGCGATGTAAACATTTTTCGCGTCCAGTAGCGTATGTTTATGCCGGGACCATAGGCTGTCTCGCAGAAGGACATTTGTTAACGATACAGATATACCAGGAAAGCCTCTTATTAAGGCAGGTTCCATGCTCTTTATGGTTAGCTGGCCATTTATCCTCTCATTAAGTTGCCGGGTAATACTTTCAAGAAGCTGTTGTTTATGCGACTGAACATATATAGCTGTAGCACCCCATGTCAGGAAAAGTAGAGTAACAAATACAGCGGTAACTTTTAATGTAATTTTCAACCAGCGACGCATAAAGGGGAAGGGAATAAATAGTGTATAGGAGAATATTATCAATATCTCCTAAGTATAAGTAGTCAAAAGACAAGCCAAGACTTGTAGATCCAGTGCCGGACTACATAAAATGACAAAGGTTCGACTATACCAGTCACACGTAACACTTGGCTTAGGGGAGGAATTCTTTATAAATTAAGAGAATCATCAAAAAGACGACGCTCATTCCTGATATTAGTTATTAAATTTTCAAAAAGACCTTGAACTGAGCGCCTTTCCCCCGGTCGCTCTCTAATTCAATTTTTCCGCCTGAGGTCGTAACAATTTCTTTCACCAAATACAGTCCGATTCCGGACCCTTCAATTACATTTTCTGCCCTAAAGTATTTTGAAAATACTTTAGCCTGCTTATCCGAATCAATACCAATACCGTTATCCTTTATGGTGATGATCATGAAATTATCTTCCCGTTCTGTTTTGATAGAAATTATCGGTCGGGCGTCCGTTGATCTGAATTTGATAGCATTGTTAACAAGATTATAAACAATGCTCCTTAATTTTCGCCGGGAAAAGAATATTTCCGAAAAGTTAATCTCACTTCGTATAAGGGCACCTGATTCTTTGATGTTATCGGCGAGAGCAAGGCGGACATCTTCCAGAATATGCTCGAAGCTTAACAGCTCCTCTTCGGCTTTAAATTTATGTTCCTGTTTCCGGATATCCGTGAGATCCTGAATTACACTCTGCATTTTTTTTATGCTGCTTTCTACTGTATTTAAAAGTGATTGAAGCTGTTGCGGGCTCCCGGAAGTCATTTTCTTCAAAACACTTATGGTCAATATCATGCTTGTCAAAGGGCTTTTAATATCATGGGAAATGGTATCCAAAATAAGTTCATTTTCCGCAATTAACTTTTCCAGATCTGTCAAATCCTTGATGCGCATAGTGATTTCGACAAATGTCAATATCACGCCGTTGACCTTGCTATTTTTCAGCTCTACATATGGAATAATATTCATTTGATACCATCTCAGATCCGTTGTTTGTATCTCTTTCTCCAGTATCTCATTGCTGTCGATCACATGTTGAATATTTTCTATGATAGTGGGAAAACGAAAATTTTCCTTGACTTCATCAATTGATTTGCCCAAATCATCCTTAGATAAGCTAAACTGCTTCATCGCCGGCGGAGAAAATTTGCGCAAAATCAGATTCGCATCAACAAATAATTGAGGTATTATGGTATTCCTGAAATAATTTTCAAGTTCGTCGTTAAGCTGAACCAGGTTTTTTATTTGTTGATTTTTACTTGGCATTGCAATGAAATTTAATCATGCCAAAAGCAGAAATGATGCCCGCGTTAATTAGCGAAACAACATATATTCCATTAAACTACTCAGACGTATGTCATAAAGATAACTGACTTTATTTATTAAATAACATTTTTTATAAATATGGTACATTTTACTTGTGCAAGACGACTTTTTTCAGGCCAGCGTGAAAACTTGCGTCCCGGCTACCGAACAATCAAAAAAAGTTTAATAAGATTCTGTCAAAATCGACTCTAACGCCTCCAAAAACGCCAATAGGTGTTCAAAGAATCTCCCTTTTTTGGCTACTTACAGACTATCCTTGTAAATCAATGATTTATGAGGGATTTTTATTGGAATTTTTACAGCTATTGTAAAGTGTTTAATCCAAATTGGTCTCATCCACCGGTAAAGCCGTAGGATCTACACCTGTATCAAACTTCTGTCCGTTCAATGTTGCATCAGAGAAAGTCCATGTATTGCCATTATCATTACTGATGCAGACAGCCATTCCATTATCTCCGCCATAATATACATAGACTTTCGAACCTACACGTGTTACAGTTGGCGTTGTAGCTCGTTCATGAAGGAGTTTTGCTTGCCCTGAAAAGTTTGTAGGATCGGAAGAAATAATCGTATAAACTTTCTTTGCACTGGGCGGATCACCTACCTTTGCATAAACAAATACCATAATATATTTGCCATCCGCCATCTTTGCTACTGAAGGATCTGTAATGCCTCCTCCTGAAGACATGTCGATTCCCGTGACATTAACCGCTTGCTTAGGGTTCAACAGCTTTCTTTGAGTAGTGCTGAAATCAGCAGCTGACGTTCCAAAATATGTTTTTGCAGTGCCATTATATACAATAGTACCTGTTTGACCGACCCCGCCATTCTCTACCTCACCAGCTATTGTATAAGTACCATCCACAGTGCTGCTTGTTGCCAGAACTAATTTGGGATTCGTAACGGTAGGAAATGTCGTAAGCAATACGCAATACACTCCAGACCCCCTTTTAAATATATCAGGATCAACAAATTGCCCATACTCCAAAAGAGTTTTCACATCGCCGAAATGTATTCCGTCGGCGCTTACTGCCTGTTTTAAAACGTGAGGGGCTGGGAGTTCCAAAGGATCCATGCCAATGTCACGTCCTGTATATAAATAAGTCAACCTGATCGCCGGGTTATCAATATGAATATTTGCTGCTTCCTTTTTTTCGTTTCCCTTTTTACACCCTCCGAAGAAAACTAATGCGGCAATGCCATATATAAGAATCTTATGTGTCATACAATCAAATATTTATCTAGATAAAACTATTATTTTTTGTTTGAAAAATAAATTCATTTTGTGCGATGTTTAATTCAATCATATTTCATCAAAATCGATTCTAAAAGTTCCAAAAACGCCATTAAGTGTTCAAAGAATCTCCCTTTGGTACTACTAAGAAATCCCTTGTAAACGAATGCTTACAAGGGATTTTGTTTTTATGATCGTTCTCCAAACTTTAATTTAACCTAAGCTTTAATCCTCCATTAACCACAAACCCATCCAGCGGCGCATAAATATCGCGGAAAACAGGATTTGAGATACTGCCGGTATAGATATTGTCAAATCGGGTCTGACGGGTATCGGTAAAATTTTCAAAATTGATATATATTGAAAAGCGTTCCCATAGTTTCTCAGCCATGAACCCGAATATCCAGTAAGGTTTTCCTCTGGCTCCATCATTTAACTTTTGTTTGCTGTAATAATACCCTTCCAATCCCAATTTCCATTTATCTTCCACTTCGTACATCAGGACATTATTCAACCTATGTTTAGCTGTAAGAGGGTTTTCTGTAAGAATTCCGCCTGCATGTATTTTAGCATCAGTTAAACTGTAACCAATGAATAGTTTCAGATCCTCATAAGTCAATTTCAGGTTTGTTTCCATACCCCTGCTATCCATGTGACCTGAAAGATTAGTAAAGCGGTAAAAGCCTGAGCTTTCTTTGTTCATGGTCAGGGGATTATTGAGGAAAGTGTAGAAGAACAAATGATTGACACTTAGGGAAGCTTTTTTGTTAAACAACGGTATGCGGAAGTTAATATCCCAATTTACGCCGTAGCTTTTTTCCAGTTTGTTCGTGCTGGTTGATACAGGAAGAACATTCTGGTATTGTATCCTTTCACTTTCCTCTGTGAAGATAGTAGGGGCTTTATAGCCAAAACCTGCACCGATCCGGGAATTCAGCTGTTCATTTACTTTAATTAAAGCCGAAACGCGCGGCAAAAAAACAGCTCCGTAATCAAACACATAATCTCCTCTGAGGCCGGTTTCTATTTCGAGCCAATTGGTAGCATGAAGGTTATTTTGAACAAAGGCTCCTCCTGTTGTTTGATCGTAATCCCTTGAAAGAGTGGTCGTTTGATCTTCCTTAAATCGGTCGGTCCAGAGGTTAAGCCCTGCAATCCACTCGGATTTATCATTAGCAGATGAAAAATTCGCTTCAGTGAAAGTGCCATGTTGAACACCATTGAAATTATAACCAGGAATACTGATTTTCCTGTTGAAATAGCTTACACTGTTACGAATAGTCAGTTGTTTGTCTCCTCCGAGCTTTTGGTTATAGGAAAGCTGACTGGATAAACGATCAGACTTGTTTTTCTCAAAGAAACTGTGACTTACATCTCCACTGCCTTTAATGTAATGCAGATCGCCGCCTGTTCGATTCTCAAAACTGGTATTAATTCCAAAGGATAAAGTGGACCTGTCATTAAAATAGAGGAAGATTTTCGGATTGATGGTATAGCGGGTAAATTTTGGAATAGCCGTCAGATCTATATTATCAGGAGCGTAGGCACTATTGCTGCTTCTTGATGCGAATACGACTAAACCGGTCTTACCATATTTTTGAGAATAATAAGTATTCAGGTCAAGTCCGCCGGCTGTTGTGCCATTTAGATGGAGATTAAACTCAGGTTTTTCTGAAGGAGATTTACTTATTAAGTTTACAAGACCCGCGATTGCGCCGCCGCCATATAAAGTAGATGCAGATCCTTTGATCACTTCTACCTGTTTCAGATCAAGCGGAGGCGTTTGCAACAGACCAAGACCTGCTGCGGCACCAGAAAATAAGGGGAACCCATCCTTTAGTATTTGGGTGTATCGTCCGTCTAAGCCTTGTATACGAATGGAGGCGTTGGCGCTGGTTGCCGAAGTCTGCTGGGTCTGGATACCCGTGCTTTCATTTAATATCATACGAATGTCGCCGGGTTTCATATTGCCCTTTTCATCCAGTTCTTCACCGCTGATTGTTTCGACCCTTGTCGGAATATTCTCAATTGTGCGACTGCTGCGCGTGCTGGAAATAACTACTACATCGAGCTCTTCCTCAGCTTGTTCGAGAAGAACAACTATAGGTTGAGGTGATGGGAAAAGAACACTGTCTTGTTTTGTAATGTACCCGATATGCTGGTAGCGCAGCTGATGAAGACCATCAGTAACATCGGTAAATGAAACTTTACCATCGCGATCTGTTAAAGCAACTTTGTTTAGGTCTGTAATCGTAACGGACACTCCGGCAAGAGGCTCCGTAGATTTTGAATCTTTTATAAGAATGGTTGTATTATTTTGAGCAAAGGCAGCTATAGCAAACGCCATTGCAACAAAAAGTATAAAATATCTTTTCATTGTTGCATGTGAATAAATACGCTATACAGCGTACTAAGATTAAAAATGATTTTTAATATAGAAATGAAGTGCTAGACTGTCCGTGGTGGCTGCCAGATAGCATTGCAAAACTGGATACCGTATTCTATATTGATTTTATCTTGCCCGGAAAGCAGGAATTCGGTTTTCTTGGAAATATCAGATGGGACTGGCATCAGAACAGAAAATGAACAGGTGGCGCAGCTGCAGAAAGGGCTGCATACATTGCTTTCAAAGGGGCCTTGCGACCAATCAACTGCTCCTATCTTTTCATTCTCAAGGCAATTGTCTGTACTGCCGCAAAGATCAAAGAGTGATGCGAATATTAAAAAGGTCATGAATAGTACGAGAACCTTCATGGGGCAAATATACAATCTGGAAGTATTTTTTTGAATTTCCTTACCTCATAAACTGGTCAAACACCATCGAGATATAATAGACTCCTCCCACCGAGGGGTTTCCGTAAGAGGTTTTGTAATACTTGTTGAGTATGTTAGAGCCGCCTACCTTGATCATGGATTTATATTGCGGCAGTTTATAATTCACCGCAGCATCTACAGTTCCGTAAGCATTTACTGTGCCTGCAACAAAAGAGGATGACCACACAAAGCTGTCCTGCCAACGATAATTCAGGTTAAACCCGATGCGTGGAGTGATGTCACGCCCGGTAACACCAAAATTGACGCGAACCTTTGGTGTATTAAACTCGTTTTTAAACCCGTCGTCCTTATCACTTAGTTTGTTGTAAGAGATGTTCCAGTTAAAATTATATTTCCCCCGTAGATAATCCATGCTTAATAGTGCGCCATGGGCAGTCACTGTTTCCGGATTATTTACAACAGTGGAAATTGTGCGTGCTGTACCCAGTGGATTCGTAGGTGTTACCGGTAGGGTAGGTTGCAGTACGATCAAAGTGGAAATGAAATCTTTATAAGAGTTGTAATACATCGAGGCATCTACCAGTAGCCTGTTATTGAATAGTGCTTTATATCCCAGTTCATAAGCCTGTACGCTTTCGGGTTTAAGCGGGTTAAATGTATACTGCTGAAGGTCTGCAGCTACACCTGTTTGTTTGAACTTGTTAACGCTGGCCTGGGTGAACCCCTTAACATTATCCAGGTTGTATTTGCTGATCATCTCTGGAATTCCGCCAATCAGTCTCGTGCTGCCTCCCAAAGCGACATCCATATACTGATTTTGAGTGGTTGGGTTCCTGAAGCCTGTCTGATAAGAAACGCGAATATTGTTGTTTTTGGATACGGTATAAACTCCGGAAATGCGGGGAGTCAATCTTCCGTTAAAGTTTTCATTTTTATCATACCTGATTGCCCCCGTAAGCTTTAATTTATCATCCAAAACTTTTTTACCAGCTTGAATAAATGCACCGAGCTCAGTGATACTGATGCTTCCGGCGAGGTCATCGAAGATCGTTCCGTCGGAATGAAGATTGAAGGTGCGATAAGACGCCCCTATTTGAAGGCTAAGGGAGTTATCCAGCAATCCGGAGAAATCATACATTCCTTCAGTATGATAGAGGTTGGTTTTATCATTAAATTTTGCTCCTCCTGCCAAACCTATAGTGCGTGAAGTAATATTGTTTTTCATGCTCTCAAATTGCGATGACCCGGGCAGAGGTCGATTGCGATCCGCATACTGACGGGCTGCTGCATTAGCTTGTGCATCGCTAAGCCCCGAGTATTTTGCGTTTACATAGGCCCCTGTATATTCGGGGAACCATGTTGAGGAAGGAGTAGAGTATTCATTAAGATATGTTGCCAGCACTGTAGCATTGTAAGAATTTCCCGAACGTTCCTGTGTGGTATAGCTTCGAAGAAAAAAATCATCCCCCTTTAACTCCAGTTTATACTGCCCTACGTTAATTCCTCTAAGCGAGTTCCGTGACGATCCGGTATAAACCGATGTTCCACTTCCCCAGTTAGCCTGGGCAACAGCTGTGATCTTCTCAGTTAATTTATAGTGTATAGCACCTGAAGACTTGATGGATTCCGACCCGTAGTCAACAAGGTCCTTTTCCTCGTAACCCGTACGGGTTACAGTTTGATTGGGAACAAGGTTATTGCGGAGACTGAAATAATATGGAAGCATATTCTGCACCGACGGTCTGATTGGAGCCGGAAGGCTATTCATAAATGCAGCTACCTGCATACTGCTTGCATTTGCAGGCAGGGATGCGTTTAACAATGCAACTATATCAACTGTATTGCCTGTAGCCATTAGTATCCCAGCGCGAGTCTGGCCTTGTACCGCCTGGGCGATAGTTAAAAGAGTTGGATAATCAACATTGGGTTCATCGCCATAGGTATTCACTCCATCATAAAGTGGATCTGAATTGCGATCGCCAGTTTTAAAAACTCCCGACATACGATCAAATCCGGAATAATCCATTGCCTGCCAGTCCTGACCCTGCATCCATGAAAGATTGATCTTAAAAGCCAGTTTATTGTTCAACACTTTGGCATAGCGCATTGACATATCTTTATATTCCCCTGCTTTCTGTCCGCTTTGCTCCACATGATTAGCTCCAATTTTATAACTCATAGATATTCCGGGGAACTTAAACGGATCTTTCGAAGTCATCAGCAGCGTTCCATTTGTTCCCCCTGATCCGTACAGTGCGGAGGAAGCACCCGGCAGAAGTTCCACATTTTCTACATCAATATCCGGGATACCTGCGATATTCCCAACTGAAAAATTAAGTCCCGGAGCCTGATTATCCATGCCATCAACAAATTGGTTGAAACGGACATTGGAATTAGCGTTGAAACCGCGCGTACTCAGTGAGCGGAAGTTAAGACTCTGAACACTTGATTCAACACCCTTAAAAGTCGGTATGGCATCATAAAAGGAAATTGAGGGAGTTTCCTGAACTATGGTAGTTCCCATTCGTTCGACAGATACCGGCGACTCCAGTATTCGCTCGGGAATACGCGAGGCTGCAATAACAACTTCCTGACCTAATATTGATGATTGCTGCAGTGGTATAGAAATATCTGCAGAGGAAGAAACTTCCTGCTCATATGGTTTATAACCTAAATGATTGATCGTTATAATTAACGGAAATTTGAGAGGAGTGCTGATAGTAAATTTCCCCTCATTATTTGTGATGGACCCCGTTGTTCTTCCTTTAATTGTTACCGAAACGCCAGCCAGCTTTTCCCGGGTATCCATATCAGTAACAGTGCCGCTCACCCGGGTATCCTGAGCATAAATGACATGGAACGGATATAATAAAATGATTAGCCCATATAAACGGAATAATCTAGCCATTGCAGATGAGTTTGAATCTTTATTATTGGCGGCGATTATTTATAAGGCAGCTTATTTTAATAATCACAATATAAAATTACAATAATTTCTTTCTTGGAAAGTAATGGTGTCAATAATTAATATCGCTAATTCAAATAATCAGGTAAGTTTTTGTGACTAACTCCAATTTTACTTTGAGTTTTGAACTTGAAAAATGATTCCATAGTTTTATTTGCGAATGATTCCGGCTAAAGACATCCATGAAAAAAATACATATACTTAGCCTGATCGCTTTTCTGGCGGCATTTCTCCTCTTCCAAATCGAACTTATAGTTGCCAAACTTCTTTTACCTGGTTATGGCGGAAGCTATATGGTTTGGGGATCATGTATGGTGTTTTTCCAGGCAGCTCTTTTGGGAGGCTATTACTTTTCACATGCAGTTCTGAGCCGTATGGGGATATCGAAATATCTTCTTTTACACGGAGCTCTTTTGCTTGTAACCTTATTATTTTTTCCGGGAAGGGCACTTTCGCTGAGTGAGCAGGCTCATAGCGGATTTCTTGCCATAGATGTTTTTCGCGAACTATTATTATCGATCGGGCCCGTCTTTTTCTTACTGTCAACGATAAGTATTGTTACTCAGGTATGGCTGAGTGGTTCAGCATTAAAAGAAAAGGATAAGCCATATACACTCTACGCCTGGTCGAACCTCGGGTCTTTTGCGGCTCTGCTGACTTATCCTTTTGTTTTTGAATATTTCTTTGATTTAAACACGCAGCTACTGATTTGGCGCATAGCTTATGTTTTCCTGATAGGTCTTCATCTGGCGGCATGGTTCCTTATTCCCCGCGCGATTGATCAGCCTGCTGCAGCTGATAAAGCGATTGAGAGTTTACCCCGGGCAAGCTTCATCCGATGTTTTCTCCTGAGCGCCGGCGCGGTAATGATCTTTCTTGCGGCAACAAACATAGTCACTGTCGAGATCGCTCCAATTCCATTGATATGGATCATTCCGCTCAGTATTTATCTTTTAACTTTCGTTTTGAATTTCAAGACGGTGCCCTGGTATCCGAAATGGATCGATCGTCAAATACACGTTATCATCGGCCTCAGTATTGTCTTGTTTTTTCTTATCCTGCGTCAGACTGCGCCCGTCCTCATCGGTGCTTCTTCAGTGTTTCTTCTCCTGTTTTTTACATGTATGTATTGCCAGCGGAAGGTACTTGAGCTTAAACCACGCGATAACCGGCATTTGACCCAGTTTTATCTCATTATTTCATTGGGTGGCTTTACCGGGGGACTAATCACCTCATGGATAATTCCACTTATTTCGGATTTATTGCTCGAATACCCTCTTGCACTTTTCGCTATAGCTCTTACATTTCTTCCTGACAATCCGCGGAAAGACAAAAAGAAAATACCCGCTCTCCAAATCGCCATAGTGGCTTTGTTTGTGGTCGGGATGCTGATGCTGCCGGGTATTTTTAATGGCTCCAGCAATTTCCTGACATTCCTGCTGGTTGCCGGCTTTGCATATGCAACTTTTTCTTACCTAAAAAAAAACCAGTATGCCACTCCTCTTACTCTCCTCCTGATCATTCTTTTTGCCTCATCAATGGAACAGAAATGGACAGGAAGGAACGTGATCTATAAAAAAAGAAATTTTTATGGCATATACCAGGTGTATAATACCGGCAGGATACGCAGGTTTCGCCATGGCGCTACGCTGCACGGAACCCAGATACAGGATCCTGAAAAACCTCAATATCAAAGCTCACCAACCACTTATTATGGATATAGCTCACCTGTGGCTTCGGTTTTAGGGGAGCAGGGAAATAACTATAACCTTCATAAGATTGGTGTGATAGGACTGGGTGCGGGAACTCTTGCGGCTTATACAAAACCAGGCCAGATAATGGATTTTTATGAGCTGGATCCGGAGGTTTATAAAATCGCAGGCAGCTATTTCACTTTTCTTCAGTATGCACGGGGGGCACTGAGTCTACACATTGGCGACGGACGGCTTAGCCTGAAAAGCAGGCCTGAGGCGAAGTATGATTTGCTTATAGTTGATGCTTTCAGCGGCGATGCTGTACCTTATCATTTGATCACTAAAGAAATGCTTGAAATCTACCGCCAGCATCTCAACCCGGGAGGAGCGGTACTCTTTCATCTCAGCAACAGGTATTTCAGACTTGAGCATGTACTAGGCAGAGTGGGAGCGGGCTTAAACGCAATGACCTGCTTTAAGGTTGGTATTACGAGGAATAATGTTGAAGATCTTTCCTTATGGGGCGCTTTGACCTGGGATAAGAATACTTATCAAAAATTAGTAGGTCAATCAGAGTGGCAAAAGGCCAATCCATCCGAATACTCAGATCTGCGCATCTGGACCGATCAATATTCAAGCGTCCTGCCGATCATAAAATACGATGAACTCCGGGCATCGATAGTTGAATGGTAATTTATCGATAGAAAGACTGATCTGCACTCGTTGCCTGCCACTGCTACTTTTTTATTGCTCCCAGGGTAGGAAAGTTTCTGTTTGCTGTTTGATGAGTTGTGGTTTTACGGCATTTAAGCTTTTACCACTTATCACGGTTTCGTATTTCTGCAAATAAGCTTCAGCCATCTTTTTTGAATTAAACATTTCACGGGCATATTGATGGCAATGCTCTTTACTGTAATGATCGGTATTTAATATAGCTTCCGACAGCTCCTGAGCATTGTTTGAGAGAAAGCCTACCTCTTTATTAACTATTTCAGGCAATGCACCGTAAGTAGTTCCGAAGACCGGGCACCCGAAGTACAGGCTTTCGATCAAGGCCAGTCCGAAGGGTTCGGGCCATCTCACAGGAAATATTAGCCCTTTTGAATGGTTTAAGAAGTTGTTCTTTTCGTCATCGTTCACCATCCCTGCAAAGGATATCCTTGGATTTAAAGTCAGCCGGAATCCCATGGTGATGTTCAGCCTTGAGCCTCCGATTACTTTAAGTCTTTCTTTTTCTGTCATCAGTACAACCTTTATTGCACCTTTTACATTTTTTACCCGCCAGGCTGCTTTACCAAGGAAATGGAAATACTCCCTTTTGAGATTAATAACCGGCTTACGGTATTCATCCCAATCCAAACCGTTATAAACATAAGAGCCAGAGCCATAGTTCGAGGCGTGATTAGCAGAAACAAAAACCGTATTGATATCCAGCGGAGTATAATCGTTTATATTGACATGCATATTGATGATATGCGGGAAGTCGATGTTGTTTGCCGTCCCGAAACTCACATGAACAACGTCCGTGTCGGGAGGTATCTGCTGGTTTATATCTTTGGTTCCGTCGAGAAATATCACTTTGGCAAAATCGCAATACGAGCCATGAGGGACAAGAAAAGTGAGGTTATGCCCCATCTTAACGAGCTCTTTCCCAAGAAACCAGATGACCCGTTCCGTGCCGCCATATTTTATGACGGGAATTTTCCGGTTAAGAGCGATTACAATATTCATGGTTTACTGGTTCATGGTTCACTAGTTCATTAGTTATTGGGCACCGATTTTAGCCGATTGGGGCAAAGATAGATGTAATCTGTTTTTGTAAATTTAACATAGGATGATTTTTTTGTGACAACGAAATGTGCGTTTGGTTTAAATTTTTTTAGATTTATTTACCTAAAATAAAAGCATGAATATTAAAGTCTTAGTATCAATCAGCGATAGCATCAAAGTCTATTCTGTTTCTCACTTTCTTCTAATTTTAATACCGTTCTTCTTTCTTAACCAGGGAGTTTTGTTTGCACAGCAACAGCAGCAGGCCGCTGATAAAGAAAGAATGTTAAGAAGCAGCCGCAGCGCTGTTAACACACGGGTTGCCTGGGAAGAGGCAATAACCTATACATTCGACGATCCTTCACAGATAAACTCCTTTGCCGCAGCTGCAGGAAAATTTGAAATAAAGGATGGAGCATTACGGGCAATCGAAGGCAATGCAGACCGCTCGATCATGCTTACAAAAAATACTTTTGGAAGCTATGTCCGCATTGAAATGGAAGTTACCAATTATGCGAATGACAGGACCGGCCGTACCGGGGATATTTCTTTCATGCTGAATGCCATTCCTGATCCAAAATATGAAGTGTTCTTTTTCAACGGGTATTCGCTGACGACGGCATCTTTTGCCAACAGCAGCACCACTTTTTATAAAAAAGGTAAGCCACTGGCCCGGACTGAGCTTACACCGGTTGTTCCGGGAAAGAAAAATATTGCTATCCTCGAATACATGAATGGCCACGTGCGTTACTGGCTCAATGACCAGGTACTTCTTGAAGCATGGGATGATAACCCGCTTGTAATGGATCCCAATCTCTGGATTGGTGTGAGATCTTATGATACGCTGATGGTTATTGATAAACTGACGATCAGCAAAGGGAAACCACTTTAATTCGCAAATAAGAAAACCGCTGCCACCCTTTTCGGATGGAGCGGTTTTAATGGTTATTGTGAATATTTATCTTAATGCTGCAAAAGCCTGGGCACTATTTCCGCCTAAAACATCAGGTAATGTATACAAGGCTTTGAATGATTTCATGATACCAAATTCGATCGAAGCGGTTTTGGTTTCTGATTGAACACTGGCCTTTGCAGGAGTAACCGGGGCAAAGATATCAGCATCCTTTATTGTTTTATCAATTCGGGCCAGGTAGTCAGAAGTAGTTGAATAAAATTTCTGAATATAGCTTCTATATTCCTTTATATTGTTGCTTGGTAGTTTAGCTATGATAAAGCTTTGAAATAAAGCGTAATCAACTACTGATTCTTTCCAATTCCTATACTGGGCATGACCTCTGTTTGTTCCGATAGCGGAAGTTGGCCTTGATGCCGCAACCTTCATCCCGAACAAATTGTGGTTTTCCTTAAATATTTCGGATTGAAAATTACCGGTCTCAAGTCTTGCCTGTGATAAAACAGTTTCAGGATATTTGATCTTCAACTTTTTCATATATGCAAGAAGCGCTTCGGGTGAAAAGTCATCACTTACCGCCTGATTTTGTTCAATATTCGCCGGAGCCATTGCCACTGTTTCTTCTTTTGCAGGAGAAAAATGATGGCCTACGGCATAACCTATTATCACAAATAATATGTAAAATAAAAACTTCTTAAAATTGATCTTCTTCTTCATAATACTGCTTTTCTTCTTCATACTTTTTATTTTAATCGTTTTTAACTGATCGCAAACAAATCGCTTATTAAGAAATAGGTATATCTTAAACGCGGCATATTTTCATTTAGTACGCATAAAATGCACCCTTTTGAGCAGCCTTGTTTATGAATAACGGCAAGTGCCAAAAAAATGCCTTATTGCTTCAAAAACGCGGTTTTTTGTTAAAAAGCATGTCGTTTAAAGGCCGATTATTTTGTCATATTACGGTCATTTCGGGCTAAAGCTCTATCCAGATTTGAATCATCATATAATACGGAGCAACTCCTTTTGCTTTTGTAATTACGTATATATCGAAGTGTTTTTTATAGTATTTTCGCTTGAACAGAAAACAGTCAAATGAAGATAGCTACCTATAATGTGAATGGCGTAAATGGACGTCTGCCGGTACTGCTTCGCTGGCTTAAAGAGACGGCTCCTGATGTTGCTTGTCTCCAGGAATTGAAGGCACCCTATGAGAATTTCCCTGAACAGGCCATACGTGATGCAGGTTATAATGTGATCTGGCACGGGCAGAAAAGCTGGAATGGAGTGGCTATCCTGGCTCGTGGGAGAGAGATAAAAGAGATAAGACGCGCTCTTCCCGGGGATCCTGAAGATATTCACAGCAGGTATATTGAAGCGCTGATTGACGGTATTACCATTGGCTGCCTCTACCTTCCCAATGGCAATCCTGCTCCCGGACCGAAGTTTGACTATAAGCTTAGCTGGTTTGAACGCCTAAAGGTACATGCGATTGAGTTGTTGTCTTCAGATAAGCCTGTCGTCCTTACCGGGGATTATAATGTGATGCCTACAGAGCTGGATGTCTATAAACCGGAGCGCTGGGTAAACGACGCCTTGTTCAGGCCCGAAACACGCGCAGCTTTTCATGATCTTCTGTCGCAGGGCTGGACGGACGCTATTAGAAAGCTTTACCCCGATCAGACTATTTATACTTTCTGGGATTATTTTCGGGATGCTTATAGCAGGAATGCCGGCTTGCGCATTGATCATTTCCTCCTTAGCCCGCAACTGGAGAGCCGCCTTATGTCGGGTGGGGTAGACCGGCATGTGCGCGGATGGGGAAAATCAAGCGATCATGCACCGGTCTGGGTAGAATTGCAATAAGCAATCTGATTATCTTTTCTTAATCCCTCACTGTATATTTTTATATACAAATTTTCTTATTAAAAGAATATTTTTTCTTGAAGACATGCCTTTTTTGCATAAAAAAGGCCTTTTTGAGCTTTCCTGATAAAGTTATTTGACTGGTATGAATTCTGCCAGTATTAAAACAGAACAAAAAATATAAAGAAATGACAACGGTTAAAATAATTATCCAGGACAACAATGTAGCAAGTGCGAATTCTCTCCGCACGCTGCTTAGCCAGGCTGGTTATTCAGTAGTAAGCATTAAAACCCGGAAGGGACTTACCGGGCTAATCCTGAAATTCAAACCGGATCTTTTGTTTATAGAAAGGAATGTGAATGATGATGAAACAAAGAAGATCCTAGCAGAACTTAAGAGAAATTTCAATATTAAAGTCATAGCCAATAACTGTCATCCCGGCCGCTCTTATCTTATAGATAAAATCGGATTTGATGATTGCCTGGAAAGACCTTTCGATATTGAAGAAATCCAGGATATTATTGTAAGACAATTGAGTGCTTAATACTATGGATAAACACAGCACAACTGGTAAAATAAATGTCTGCAAAAATTAACAGATGTATTCATGTTAATACACGGAAATTCAAAACAGTTAAATTGAAATTTCAATAATTTAAGTGAGACAAAAAGGTATAACTAATAAGTTAATAACAACATTAAGGGCATAAAATTTGCTCATAAATAAACAAGGAATTGATTATGGGACATTGGAAAGATTTTTTGGACGATTTAGCTATAATAGAAACTAAATATTGGCAGCATTTCAGAGATAAAAAGCTAGCTGAGCTTTACGTTCTGAACGAGGATGAAAAGGGTAATCTGCGGTTTGGTTTTAAAAAGAATTGCGATTTACCCGAGACAATTAAACAAGAATGTATGGACATCTTTAAAAAGCACCAGTCAAATCAGAGGATGGCTTAATTCTTCACTGTGCTTTTTACAACTGCGATATAATGGCACCCGCCAGAATTCATTGCTGAAAATAAATAATTACTATCCCTTTGATAAAGAGACGATAGCTTAAAATATTTTCAAAATTTCATTTCCAATTCATCTTCACCCCTCAACTTTGAGTATAAATAATGGTGAAAGCATCAAAATGACATTGGCTTCATCGCCTGGTAATCCCGGGCTCTACATATAGTTTGGTTGATTTGGTTTGGTTTTTAGAGAGTCCGCCCCGTAAGGCGGACTTTTTTATTAGGATTTTGGCAAACACCGGCTATCACCTAATTGTTTAATTATTGCTATTTTAGCTGTGATTAGAGATCCATAGGTTCTCAATAAAGTATTATATAAAATTACAACCAATGAAAATTTCAAGACGTCGGTGGATTAATTTCACGATATCAATCATACTGTCCATAACCCTGGTTTCTTTAGTGGCATCCTGTTCCAAGAAAAAAACTGATGATGGGGGCATGAATATTGGAGCCTATGTATCGTTTGTTAATGCTATTCCTAAAGCCAGCTCCGTTGATTTTTTTGTCGACATAATAAAGACCAATAATCTGGCGATGCCATTTTCTAAGGGCCTTGATTATTTCAGCATAAATGAGGGCCTGAAAAAACTGGATGTAACTTTTGGAACAACTCTATCAGTTGCCACTGATCAGGTTCAAATGGATGCAGGCAAATATTATACTGTTTTTGCAATAGGAAAAAGTCCATACGAAATATATACAACTATTGACGACAGGGCTGCTCCGCCACCTTCAATTAAAACAAAAATCAGATTTATTAATCTGAGTCCTGATGCTCCGAACATCGATTTTGGAATTATGGGAGGTGCGACTCTATTTGCAAATCAGGCCTATAAATCCGCTTCAGATTTTATTACAATCGACCCCACGAATCTAAATCTTGTTATTCGTCAGGCGGGAAGCAGTACCGTGAAAGCCTCCAAAATTGATGCCTTTTTTGACAGCGGCGGAATATATACAGTTGTTGCCATCGGATCCTGGACCAACCCCAGCGACCCTCAGATGGAGATTCAGATCATCAAGAACAAATAGATTTTCTGCAAGCCCTTGGAGATCATCCGCACTATTATAGACTTTATCCTTCACATCGATCATCACCTGGTCGAAATTGTGAGAGATTATAATACCTGGACTTACCTCATCCTTTTCCTGATCATTTTTGCCGAAACCGGCTTTGTAGTTACCCCCTTTCTACCGGGCGATTCCCTGCTTTTTGCGGCCGGAGCCTTGATAGCAAAAGGAGATACCGGTCTTGATATTTTCCTCATGGGATTAATTCTTTGCGTCGCAGGCATAGCCGGGAATACGGTGAATTATTATCTCGGAAATTATTTCGGCGTTAAAGTATTCAAACCGGAGAATCGTGTTCTTAAATTGGAGTATTACGAAAAAACACGCGATTTTTTCGACAAACACGGAGGGAAGGCAGTTATTTTCAGCCGCTTTCTACCCATAATCCGCACCATCGCTCCCTTTGTTGCAGGTATAGGCAAAATGCCGATCGGCAGATACAGTTTTTATAATGTGGTTGGAGGGGTTTCCTGGGTGTGTAGCTTTTTACTGTTAGGATACCTGTTTGGTAATATTCCGGTTATTAAGGAGAATTTTACGCTGGTAGTTGTGGGAATCATCGTCTTGTCATTATTGCCTACTCTTTATGCCATGATAAAAAGACCTGGAAGCACGAAGCACGAAGCACGAAGTAAAAGAACATTCCGGTAACTCCGTGCTTCGATCTCCGATCTTCGTTCTTTACCCAACTTTCCTGCTAAACCCGATCATCATATTCATTAAATTAAAAGAAGCATTATAATGCTTATAAAACTCAGGTTCTGAAATATATTTTCTATTTCTTGCCTTATGAAGACAGGTTACAACTTCTGCCAAAGAACGAATAGCATATCCAAGAAATTTTTTCAGTTCCGGCTTTGATTGCATAATTACACCTTCAGAAATATTCAATGCGATTGAGTCTGCAGCTCTCCTGATTTGAGATGAAAGATTGTATATTTCTTTCCCAGGAAATTCATTTGAAAGGGTATTTATATCTTCCCCAATCTCCATAGCCTTTCGCCAGATAATCAGATCCTCGAATTTAAATCTTATTTTATTTTCTTCTGTTCTCATCTCTTCGATCTTCATGCTGCTTCGTGCTTCGATCTTCGTGCTTCAATCTTCCTCCCTTCCAATAATCTTCTTCCCCTCAATTGATTCCTGCATTTTCTCCTGTAAATCGACACTGTTCCAATGACCCAACTCCGGCTGCCCCGCATCAACCCATGCCGAGTACCAGAAGCTTCCAACATAAAGTATTGACGACCGCATCTGCCGTTCGACCATACCTTTAAGGGCATTATGATACTGCCTTGAGTACTCTTCAGAATATTGCTTCTCCACTTTCCCATTTCTCATGGCAAAGGTATATTTCTGTCCTGCCGGAAAATTCTTATTGAGACGGGCTTCAATCAGCAATACAGAATCTGTGTAAGTTGAGGTATTTCTGACAATTTTCCAGGCCTCTTTTAGTGGATCCGGGATGTACCGGGCTTTTCCAACAAAGAAATTGTACTTATCCGAAAAAAGTTCAGGAAGCCGACTTTCCCAGAATCCATGTATTCCTGTTTGTTTCGTAAGCTGCCCATTATAATTTGAAGTAACATGAAGTGGAACATGCGCGTCTCCTATATAATGACCCAGATCGGCGGATAAATGGAGTATCCTAAGTGAATCACGATTCTTAAATGCATTTACAAGCTGATAATAAACCCGCTGTATGTTCCAGGGAACGATACCATGGTCATTAAGTTCTGTAAGGGAAAATTTCTTAACAGCATCCTCCCATTTTTGAGGGATACTATCAAAGGGAGACACACCGTAATGATCGGCATCTAGAAAATGCCGGGGTGCTTCCAACGAATCACTATACCGGCGTTTGTCGGGATCAACAGCATGTTCGTTTACAAAATCAATATTAGTTTTGTAAAAGCGGATCATTTCGGAAGGCAGCGTAAATACAGCCATCCGGTTAATTTGCTTATGAGCAAAAAAGCCCCAGGAGGAGCAAATAATTAGTACTGCAATTAACAGGCAAAGCAGAGCGGTCTTTTTCATAAGTTCTTTTGGAACTCTACTACGTAAAAGCCCGAAAAAGGTTGTATTAATTTGTCAGCGAAATAAAGATCTCTTCAAGACCCTTATTGCTGTTCTTTTTGCGCAGTTCATTCAGGTGGTCGTCGGCTGCAATTTTCCCTTTGTTAATGATGATCACACGGTCGCAGACAGCTTCCACTTCCTGCATAATGTGGGTCGACATAATAACGGTTTTGGATTTGCCCAGTTCTTTAATCAGCTGCCGTATACCGATCAACTGATTAGGATCCAGTCCCGAGGTTGGCTCGTCCATAATAAGCACTTTCGGATCGTGAAGTATTGCCTGCGCTAAGCCGACCCGCTGGCGGTAGCCTTTAGAAAGAGCGCCGATCTTTTTGTGCTGCTCTCGTTCCAGTCCTACAAGATCTATGACTTCAGCGATTCGGCGGCTTTTATTCTGAACTTCATGGATTTCAGCAATAAAATTCAGGGATTCCTTAACATAAAGATCGAGATAAAGCGGGTTGTTTTCCGGAAGATACCCTAAGTTACGGCGAACATCTATCGGCATATCTGTCACATCGAAACCGCATACACTAGCCTTTCCCGAAGTTTGGGGAATAAAGCAGGAAAGGATCTTCATGGTTGTGGACTTACCTGCACCGTTAGGTCCGAGGAAACCGAGGATGTTACCTGGTTCTGCGGAGAATGAAATAGAATCAACAGCCTTCTGATTTCCGTATAGTTTTGTTAATTGCTCGACCTGTACACTCATATTTTTTAAAAATAGGAAATCAGATTTATATTGGGAAAATCCGAAATCCGCAATCCGAAATCGTAAATCAATACCATATCTTTGCAAAACGATGAATAAGAATAACGACGAACTTTTTAAGAATGTTATATCCCATGCCAAAGAGTATGGCTTTGTGTTCCCCTCGAGCGAAATATACGACGGATTAAGTGCCGTATACGATTACGGCGAATTTGGAGCGGAACTTAAGAACAATATCAAAACCTATTGGTGGAAAAGCATGGTTCAGATGCATGAAAATATTGTCGGCATCGACTCGGCGATTTTTATGCATCCTAAGATCTGGAAGGCGAGTGGTCATGTGGATGGATTTAACGATCCCATGATAGATAATAAAGACTCCAAGAAGCGATACCGTGCAGATAATTTGTTAGAAGACAGAATTGCCAAATACGAAAAAGATGGCAAGACTGCTAAAGCTGAAAAGCTTCAGGGGGATATGGAGAAAGCGCTTAAGGAAGATAACTTAAATGCCTTGCGCGATCTTATCGTCGAACATGAAATCGCTTGTCCGATCTCAGGAACAAGAAACTGGACGGATGTACGTCAGTTTAACCTGATGTTCAGCACACAGTTTGGCGCCACATCCGACGGCGCCGAAGAGGTTTATTTAAGACCAGAAACTGCCCAGGGGATATTTGTGAATTTCCTGAATGTTCAGAAAACAGCGAGGATGAAAATACCTTTCGGTATTGCACAGATTGGCAAGGCATTTCGTAATGAGGTTATCGCTCGTCAGTTCATTATGCGTATGCGGGAGTTCGAACAAATGGAAATGCAGTTCTTTATTCGTCCGGGTACAGAAATGGAATGGTATGCAAAGTGGAAAGAAGAGCGTCTGAAGTGGCATCTCGCAGTTGGTACGAACCCTTCAAAATACCGTTATCACGATCATACCAAGCTGGCCCATTATGCGAATGCAGCAGTAGATATTGAGTTTGAGTTTCCTTTCGGCTTTAAAGAAGTTGAAGGTATTCATAGCCGCACCGATTTTGATCTTAGTCAGCACCAGGAATATTCAGGAAAGAAAATGCAGTATTTCGATCCTGAGATTAACCAGAATTATGTCCCTTATGTGATTGAAACGTCCATCGGCCTTGATCGCATGTTCCTGCTTACCCTGATTAATGCTTACGAAGAACAGGATCTTAGTGACGCCGAAAAAACTGACAGCAGGGTAGTGCTGCGCCTGCATCCTTGTTTAGCTCCGGTTAAGGCAGCTGTTCTTCCTCTCACGAAAAAAGACGGTCTTCCTGAAAAGGCACGCGAAATTATGGATAAGCTGAAACTGGATCATAACCTGATCTATGAAGAAAAGGATTCCATTGGCAAGCGCTATCGTCGCCAGGATGCAATTGGTACACCATTTTGCATTACAGTAGATCATCAGTCTCTTGAAGATAATACAGTGACTATCCGTCACCGCGACAGCATGGAGCAAGAACGTGTTGCTGCAGATCAGTTGGAGAAAATCATCGGGGACCTGGTAAGCTGGAAGAATCTCCTCCAAAAAATATGAGGTTATGGTCCCTTCATCCCAAATATCTGGATGCTAAAGGGATTGTAGCACTCTGGAGAGAAGCCTTACTTGCAAAAAATGTGCTTGAAAATAAGACCAAAGGCTATCGCAATCATCCGCAGCTTTTAAGGTTCAGGAATTCTGCTGATCCCCTCGATTGTATTAATTTTTACCTTGATTCTGTTTGCAAAGAAGCTTATGAAAGGGGATACAGGTTTGACAGGACTAAGATTGGTGATTACAAAGCGGGCTTATCTATACCGGTCACTTCAGGCCAGCTAACTTACGAAAAGGAACATCTTAAAAGGAAGCTCTCGATCAGGGACCTTAATAAGCTTGCCTTGATCGACGAAGAGATGCTTAATTTACACCCCTTGTTTAACCTTATTGATGGAGATATCGAACACTGGGAAATCGTTAAGGTTTAAATAGTCTGAAATCCTTCTTATACACCAAAAACATCGAGTGATAAAATTCCGCAGATTTAGGTCCGGAGGATATAAGATTGAATACAGGCTCAACCCGGAAATCAAAGTACAGATTGGGAATAAGCTCTTTTTGATAGGCATAGCGTAAGAAGAATAGCTCCCGCAGTTTTTCGCCATAACCGGGATGATCTATCTGTTGTGAAATTGATTGAAAAATAGGCATCCCTGCAGAAGAAATAAATCCATCTCCTTTCCAGTAACTTGCTGCCAGCGATCCGTAGCGCGAACCGATACCGGCATTGAGATAAGTACCATGTCCCTTAGAAAAAAGCTGCTGTTTGGTTGGTGACATTTCATTATACCCAACAAAATAATTTTCTGTATAAAGTTGGTTGACAAATCCTTTTAAAGGAAGTTCAAGTTTTACCCCAAATGCAGTGTTCAAAAGAGTTTGTAAAGGATCGGGACTCGTATCTATTTGGCCGCCCTGGTGAAAAGCCAGCACCTGGAAAGGCAAAGACATTTTGAGCTTTTGGCTTTCAAGAATATGCAGGCTTCCGGATAGTCCTGCAAAAATTTGTTCCTGAACCGGAGAAGGCTTATAAATCATTCGCTTCCAGTTCACAAATGCATCCAGGAATAAGCAATGATTGTCTAAAACAACCTGGGTTCCGTACTCCACCGGATCGGTTATAGTTTTTTCAAAATCCATAACAGGCTCTATATAACGGTGAGCCACATTGCCTTCCAAAACACCGTTGATCAGAGCTAAATTTCCTTTCTGATATTTAATGCTAAAAAGAGGGTACGTTTTATAAATCCCATCATTGCCATAGTCTTTCCTTAAATGAACTCCTGCTGTGAGAATCAGATTAGGATGAGCGTAATACACCAGCTGAGGCTCGAGTTGAGTACCAAATAAGGTATACCCGTCCTGGAAGCGATTAAAAAATTCGTAATTGCGGAGGTAATTAAAGTTGCGAACAGTCAAATACAGTTCCCCTGTGCGCAGCTCATCCGGACGAATACGGTATTCGAGACTGTCGTTTTTCAGCTGGCCGAATAGGATTGAGAATGAATGAGTTAATAGAAGAAGAAAGAGGTATTTTTTCATCTCTGGTTTTTAAAGCAAATTAAAATGTGTATTTTTATTGAAAATTATACACATGAGAACGAATATAGATATTGACGATAAACTTATTTTGAAAGCCAAAAAACTAAGTAATATTAAGACAAAAAAGGCGGTCGTGGAAAAAGCATTGCAACTTTTTATCCAAGTTGAAAATCAAAAAAAGATAATTGATCTATGGGGAAAAGTGGAAATAGATGATAAAGTATTTCAATAGTGCAACTGATTCTTATTGATACATCGGTGTGGGTAAACTTTTTCAAAGGGATTGAAACCTCTTCTTCGCTTTATTTAAGGCAAAATTTAGGAAATATGCTTATCGCGACCTGCCCCGTAATCGTACAGGAAGTACTTCAGGGAGTTGTAAACGACAAAGATTTTGAATATGTAAAAAGTTATTTTTCAGATTTGGTACACCTCCCCGCAGATGATAGCTATGAAATAGCGGTACAGGCTGCAGAATTGTACCGAAATCTTAGGAAGAAAGGAATAACGATCAGGAAGCCAAATGATTGTATGATTACTTGCTACGCGTTAAACAACAATATCCCGATATTGCATGATGATCTCGACTTTTTTCAGATCAGCCGATATATACATTTGAAAACTATTACATTTTCCTAAACCTGATTTTTGTTGCGGTAGTATTTATAGATCTTCACAGCCGACATAACAATGATCGCAAAGAGGAATAGTCCTAATAACCCATAGGCCAGGCTCATCGCATTTTTCATTACAACGGTAAATACGATGGCGACAAGAAAAATTGTAGCCAGTTCGTTCCAGATGCGCAGCTGAGAAGAGGTCCATTCGGATTCACCTCTTTGGAGTTGCTTGATTATGGCCTGACAAGTGAAATGATAGATCAGTAAGCCAGCGACAAAACCGAATTTGATATGCAGCCAGTCAGCTTTTAACAATGCGGGAGCCGTATAAATCATAGCTGCCCCCGATAAAACCGTCAGGATCATCGCCGGAGTGGTGATAATGTTCCAAAGCCGTTTCTCCATAATCATAAACTGCTGATGAAGAATACTGCGTTCAGGTTCAGGTTTGTTGTTAGCCTCCGTATGATAGATAAACAGACGTACTATATAAAACAATCCGGCCATCCAGCTGACTACGAAAATGATATGTATTGATTTCAGATAGAGGAAGGCCATAAGTTCTGCTTCCGTAGATTCAATTAATATCTATACTCTTTAACCACTTCGACCGCATATTTTACATTATCGAAAGGTATATCGGGCATTATGCCATGCCCTAAATTAAAGATAAATCCATTCTCTCCGCGCATGCGCTCAAAAAGCCTGTGAATACGTTCTTTAATCACTTTTTTATCAGCATACAAAACATGAGGATCCAGGTTGCCCTGAACGGCGATATTCTGAGGAAGAGCCTTTTTAATATTTAGAAGATCGGCATTCCAGTCAATTGATATGACGTCAGGCTTAGCCTCTGCCATTAAAGGGGCAAATACAGAGCTTCCCTTACAAAAAGAAATCACGGGGATATCTTTACGGTCGAGCTTGCTTATTATTTCGCTGATATAGCGATGAGAAAATTCTTTATAATCATCCCAGCTTAAAGCCTGTGCCCAGCTATCGAATATCTGTATCGAGTTTACTCCTGCAGCAATCTGAAGATTCAGATATCCTGCTGTAACCTCAGCAATTTTGGAGAGCAGCCGGTGTGCCAGTTCAGGCTCATTATGAAGCATGAGTTTAGTAAGCTTGAAGTCTTTTGACGACCCTCCTTCAACGAGGTAGCTCATCACGGTAAACGGAGCGCCTGCAAAACCGATAAGAGGGATACGGCCATTAAGCCTTTCCTGTACGATCTTAATAGCGTCAGCAACAAATTGTAGCTTCTCTACAACACCGGTATCCAGACGGTCTATATCCCCACTGTTTCTAACCGGATTAGAAAACTGAGGACCTACTCCCTGCGAGAAACTTAAGTCACCACCCATTGCTTCAGCAGTAACCAATATATCTGAAAATAGGATTGCAGCATCAATATCCAGCAGGTCGACCGGCAGCATGGTTACATCTGCAGCAAGTTCCGGAGTTTTGCACATTTCAAGGAACGAATATCTGTTCTTAATGTCCCAGTATTCTTTCATAAATCGTCCGGCTTGGCGCATCATCCATACCGGGGGACGTTCCGCAGGTTTTGAAAAAGCTGCACGGATAAAAAGGGAATCAGTAATTTGCTGTTCTCTGTTTGATGGGGGAGAGGAAGTGTTTGTTAATGTCAACGTTTTGATTTTAGTTCTTTTTCTATTTTCTCAACAATGCTTTGTACGCGTGCACTCAGCTTTAATGTTTTTGCTTTATCTGTATAGGCTCTTGCTTTCTCAAAATCATGCTTACGCAGATTCAGATTTGCCAGCTGCACGAGCACTATTCCTTTGTCGTTCTCATTCCGCAAAGCGAAACGGCTTGCGATCTGGAAGTGGTGCTCAGACTTATCGAAATTGTTTCTTTGTAATTCAATATTTCCATAAATAAACTCATAAAATCCCCTGCGGCTTTTGCTTAACCGATCCGGGTTCCTGATCTCTTTCAACAATCTTTCTGCTTTATCATAATCTTTATCATGGAATGCTTTTGCTGCCAGCATTACTGTCCCCTGCTTATAATGACTCCAGACCAATAGGGCTATAGACAGAACAACTATTGCCGATGCTTCATAAACATGCTCATAAATTGTCCAGATCAGCAGAGCTGTAAATACTCCGAGTACCAGCAAACGGACGTTTTGCGTCATGATGGCTTGTCGGTGAACTTATAGCCGACTCCTCTTATTGAATGAAAGTAAACCGGGTTTTTTTGGTCGGGCTCAAAATATTTCCGGAACGTAAGAATAAAATTGTCGATGGTCCGGGTCGAGGGGTAAACATCATAGTTCCAAACTGTTTCCAGGATCTGCTCACGTGATACCGCTTCATTTCGTCTTTCTATCAGAAGCTTAAGCAGCATGGTTTCTTTTTTTGTAAGAGGAACAATGGTGCCGTCATCCTGCTTCAGCTCAAAGGAGTTGAAATAGATAGTCTTGTCGCCGATCTTGTATGAGTTCAATTCCTTCAGTTCATCTCCTTTCATACCACGTTTCACTAATATCCCTACACGGAGGATCAGTTCCTCGAGATTAAACGGCTTAACAAGGTAATCGTCAGCTCCTTTTTTCAGTCCTGTAACACGATCCTCGCTCGTATTCTTAGCAGTAAGAAACATGATCGGTACCTCAGAATTTTCGAGGCGAATCGTTTCTGCCACCTGGAATCCGTCGATTTCGGGAAGCATTACATCAAGAATTATGAGATTGAATCGTTCTTCTTTAACCAGTTTAAGGGCCTTTTTTCCATCAGTTGCAGTGGAGACCTTATAACCTTCCATTTCAAGATTGAGTTTGATGGCCTCAAGTAAATGAGTTTCGTCCTCAACAAGTAAGATGCGTTGTTTAGCTACCATGTGTATTAAATATTACTTCAAAAATGCTTCCTGCAGGTTTATTGTTTTTTACACGTATTTGTGCATGATGATTGTCCAACACCTGCTTTACTATATATAAGCCTAAACCGGTCCCTTTGGTTTTGCGGGTATTTTCACTTCCCACCCGGTAAAATTTATCAAAGATGCGAAGTTTTTCATCGTCTTTTATTCCCATTCCCTGGTCCGCAACCTGCATGTGGACGCTTCCATTATCTGCCCAAACCTTAACTTCTATCTCGGCACAAGGCGGAGAATACTTCACAGCATTTTCTACAAGGTTTGTGACAACAGAGGTCAGTGCGAATTTGTCGCCGGTCAGCTGAAGGCCCGGCTTTATCTTCGTTTTTATGATCTGATCCTGATCGCTACAGGTATGGATCTGGAGCCTGTCGGAGATCTTTGATACAAGCTCGGAGAAGTTAAACTTTTCCTTGGGGAAGGTGTATGTTTTATTTTCAATCCTTGTTGCGATCAGCATATTCTCAACAAGATCATCAAGTCTTTCGATATCTTTCAGCGAATTTTTTATGAAATTCTGGCGCTGTTCTTTATCAAGATCACGTTTTAAAATTGTTTCAAGGTATAATTTTATCGATGCCAGCGGAGACTTCAGCTCATGTGTTACTGAAAGAAGAAAATTCTTTTGCTGGTTATGAAGCTTTAACTCTTTTTTCAGGGCTTTATGCAGGTAATATGCCCCTATCACTAACAGGAACAAAAAAACTGATCCTTCCCCGATGATCATTCCGGAACGCCCAGGTTGAAGGCGGGTAATTAAAACACCCCACCAGATCAGCTCTGCTAACGCATAGAGGATTAGAACGTAAAATATGATCAGCGATTTACGCATTTCATTTAGTTATGAACTATGAGATATGAGATATGAGTAATGAGTAGGTTAAACTCATAGTTCATAACTCATCTCTCATAACTTAGTCTTCGCCCGGTCTCGGAGTCCTGAACGCTATATCCAGAGCTTCAAAAATTGCCCGTTTAGCTTTTTCGAGATCCACCTTTGAGTGTGCTGATGAAACGAAACCTACTTCATAGCCTGAAGGTCCCAGGTAAACCCCGCGGTTAAGCAGCTCACGGTGCAGTATCTTGAATTTTTCCATACTGGCCGGATCGATATCATCTGCCTTTTGTATTTTATCTTTATCAGTGAAAGCAAACCAGAAGATAGATCCTATCGAAAAGACCCGGAACTTATAATTCCTGGCGGAGGCAAAATGTTGTATGGATTCTGCGAATTCTGTTGCTTTTCTGTTAAGATCGCGATGGAAACCGCTTTTTAACAGCTGTGTGATCTGCGCAATACCTGCAGCCATAGCCACGGGATTTCCGGATAATGTCCCGGCCTGGTAAACAGGTCCGTCAGGAGATATACTATTCATAATTTCTGCTGACGCCCCGTAGGCTCCCACGGGTAATCCGCCGCCTATAACCTTACCGTAAGTAATAATATCGGGGCGTACTTCATAATACTGAGCAGCACCTTCAAGCCCCATCCTGAATCCCGTTATAACTTCATCGAAAATGAGTAAAGACTTATTTTTTGAGCAGGTTGTTCTTAAAAATTCGATGTAGTCTTTATCCTGTATCAGCAGCCCGTTATTGGCTGGTACACCTTCTATAATTATCCCGGCTATCTGGCCCTTGAATTGTTTGAATGCTTCTTCGACGGCTTTTTTGTTACCAAGAGGCAAAACGATAGTTTCGTCGGCGAAAGATTTCGGTACACCTGCAGATGAGGTCTCACCCAAAGTAACCAGCCCTGACCCTGCTTTAACAAGCATGGAGTCGACATGACCATGGTAGCAACCCTCAAACTTAATGATCTTATCACGTTTTGTATATCCGCGGGCAAGGCGGATGGCAGACATCACGGCTTCAGTGCCCGAACTTACAAAACGGATCTTTTCGATAAGTGTATTGTTTTTCAGTATCAGCTCGGCAAGTTCATTTTCCAAAGCTGTAGGAGCTCCGAAAGACATTCCATCGTTTATAACCGAAGCCACTTTTTCCCTGATCGCAGGATTGTTATGTCCCAATATCATAGGACCCCAGGAGCAGCAGAAATCAATAAACTGATTCCCGTCGGCATCCCATACAAAGCAGCCGTCAGCTTTTTGAATAAAGAGCGGCGTTCCGTGCACCGACTTAAAAGCACGAACAGGAGAGTTGACCCCTCCGGGAAAATATTGTTTAGCTTTCTCGTATAGCTCGGCGGATTTTGCTCTTGAGATATCCGGTTTGCCGATAGTAGAAATCGGTTTGTATTCTTCTTCTGATCCTGAAAATATTTTTTTTAATGAGCCGAGCATGTGAGATTTAACTGATACCAAATACAAGATGCGAAATTACATCCATTTTTTTTCTAAAATATCTTTTGCATGATAAGTGATGATAAGATTTGACCCGGCTCTGGCAAACGCATACATATTTTCCATAACGATTTTTTGCTCATCCAGCCATCCCTGTTTAACCGCAGCCTTTACCATCGAATACTCTCCGGATACATTATAGCACGCCACAGGCAAATTTGTATTTTGTTTCATGCGGTGGATAATATCCAGGTATGCCAGCGCAGGTTTTACCATTAATACATCTGCTCCTTCATCCTCATCAAGAAATGCTTCACGCAGGCCTTCATTTGCATTACGGAAATCCATTTGATAGGATTTGCGATCACCTTTACCAGGTGCTGAATTTGCCGCTTCACGAAAAGGACCATAATAAGCTGAGGCAAACTTGATACTATAGCTCATAATCGCTGTATTCTCCATGCTATTCTCGTCGAGCTTCTCGCGAATATGGAGGATACGGCCATCCATCATGTCTGAAGGAGCAACCATATCGGCTCCCGATTGAGCATGGGTTAATGCCATTTTTGCCAGAACCTCGATGGTTTTGTCATTTTGAACATAATCATTCTCCAGGATGCCACAATGGCCATGTGTTGTATAGGCACAGGTACATACATCAGTTATTACATACAGGTCGTCACCGAAAGATGCTTTTAATTTCCGCACGGCATCCGCAACAACAGAATTAGAACTGTATGCAGAGCTCGCATCTTCACTTTTTTCTTCCCCTACGCCAAAGAGTAGTATTTTATTGATACCCAGCCTTATCATCTTCTCAACATCAGCAAGAAGGGTATCGCTAGAAAAGTGATTCACACCTGGCATGGCATCTATTGGATTAACGTGCCCTGTGCCAGGTACAACAAAATAGGGATAGATGAACATATCCTTCGATAACCGTGTTTCGGCAACCATTTCCCGTACAAGGGGGGTTTTGCGCAATCTTCTCGGACGAATAAGCATCATTTTAGGTTATTTATAATCCAGGCTGAAAACAGCTTCGGCCAATCCAATCTCATCCGGGGAATAAGGAAGAGAATATTTTACGCCCATTTCATCGAATTTTTTGCCTGTCGACTTACCTATGCAGATCACTTTTTGATCCGGTTCCATGAGGTTATCTATAAAATAAGCTTCTACATTCGAGGGGCTCGTGAATATCATCACCTCAGCAAAGGACTTTTCAACTTCTTCTTCCATCACGGTCTCGTATACTGGCAGATCGATAATTTTTGTTTTAGACGAAAGTGATTTCTGAATTGTCCTCAGCGAATCTTTTGCTCCCGGGAAGAGAACGGTTGTGCCGTTGGCTACTTTTGCGAATTCTTCTGCGATATCGGTGGTGTCTACTCCCTCATCCTCACCATTGAAATGAGGTAACTTGCCCAGTTGTCTTAAAGTATCTTCAGACCCGCGGCCGATCACTCCAAATTTGGTTCTCTTTGAAAGCTGGGGCTCCAGTTTAAAGAAATATTCGATCGCATTTTTGCTGTTAAAAAATATCCAATCGACACTTCTTAGTATAAATGAATCAAGCTTATGTATAGTAGGAAATGTTCGTATAAGCGAACGGGCATCTATTTCGATGCCATGCTTTTCCATGGCCTTCCGGAAATAACTCGCTTCTGAAATGTCGCGTGTGATGAACACATTCCGTGGCAGTCTTCTATCGGGAGAAAACTTTGACACGATCTTTTCTGCAAGGCCTTTTGATGTACGTGATTCCAGAAAGACCCGGTCCGGAAATGTCACATCATCCGCCGCTTTTGAGGTCCAGGTTTGAAATTTGCCTTCATCCTTTCGGCAGTAACAGCCAAGAGGAAGATGACATCCTCCTTCGAATATTTTCAACACATCACGTTCAACAGCAATAGTTTCTGCCACTTGTTCATCATGAATAGCTTTCAGCTTTTGGTTAAGCTCTGTGTCTTTTTCACGGGTTTGTATAGCAAGAACGCCCTGTGCCGGAGCAGGAATAAACTCCATCGGCTGGAGCTCTTCCACAAAGAATTCACTAAGATCGATGCCCAGACGCTTAACGCCGGCTTTGGCTATCATGATCGCATCGTAGTCTTCATTACGAAGTTTTTCAATCCTTGTCAGGATATTGCCGCGAAGATCTTCAACTTCAAGATCCGGGCGAAAAGCCAGGAGCTGCGCCTTGCGTCTGTTAGAGGAAGTTCCCACCATCCCGCCAAATTTTACCGACAATTTTTGATGTATCTCGACACAGTCTTTGAGGATCAGTAAAATATCATCGGGTTCTTCGCGCTCTGAAACGGCAGCAATGGTTAATCCCGGTGGGCTTTGGGTTGGAAGGTCCTTATAGGAATGAACAGCAATATCAATGGTTCTGTCCATCAGGTTTTCTTCAAGTTCTTTGGTGAAAAACCCTTTTCCTTCGAGCTTGTCCAATCTCAGGTCGAGAATGCTGTCGCCCTGCGTCTTAATGATCATCAACTCAGAATCCAATCCGATGCTGCTAAGCTTATCTTTTACAAAATTAGCCTGCCAAAGCGCCAGATCGCTTCCTCTTGTTCCGATGATAAGTTTCCTGTCCAATAGTATAAAAGTTCCGACGTAAAGTTAATTCCAAACGCTCAATTTTAATACCAATAAAAGAGATGATTGAAAAATGGAGTTTAGCTGTTATTAACAAGTATTTTTTTAGCCATAACCATGGGAACCCGGATGTATTTTTTCTCCATATAGTCCATGACCTTTTCGAGGACCTCGCGGGAATTTTGATCCAGGCTCTGAACCTCAGTAGCGAATACAGAGTTAAGCGCTGTTTTCTTGATTTCCTTGATTTTCTCCGGCACTTCCCGCATGGCGATCTCTACCCTTCGCTGCTGAAGAACCGGCTTAAACTCAAGCATGTTTTGCTCGATAATGCGCTGTGCGTGAACTAGTTCTTCATGCCTGTCCCTGAGATTTTCATCGGCAATTTGTTTGAGGCTCTTGATATCAATAAAGTGAACCTGATTTTTTTCAAGAACCTCAGGACTTGTATCATTAGGAACCGCCATATCCACAATCACCTTCCTTCCTTTTTCGTTGTTCAGCAGAGATTGATATACCTTGTTATTCAGAACCGGTTCGACCGAGCCGGTGCAGGTGATGATCACATCAAAACCTTCACGGTAGCTGGCAAGCTCACTTAAGAGATAAGCTTTCCCGTTTAATTCCTTAGCAAGCTCCTGCGCTTTGGACAAGGTTCTGTTAAATACAGCAAAATTTGAGTATTTATGTTTCTGAAGGTATTTCGAAAGATTTTTATTGGTTTCCCCGGCGCCTATAATGATAACACGGGCATTTGAGAACATGTTCAGTTTACGTAGTTCGCGGTAAGCAAGGGAAACTATAGAAACCGGTTTTTTTGAAATATTGGTGTGCGTATAAACTTCTTTAGCAGTTTTAACTACCCGGGTCATGATCATACGAAGATAATCGCCTGTAAACCCACCTTCCCTGCAACAATCATAAGCCTTGCGCACCTGAGAGAGGATCTCCTTCTCGCCAACAACCAGGCTCTCCAGTGAGCAGGAGATACGAAGCAAATGATTGAGTGCTTCAGAATCTTCATAAACACTCACGCGTTCAGATAATTCATCCAGTTTATCTTCCGGAAAACAAAAGTTCAGTGTCCGGATAAAATCTTTGACAAAAGCAGGGGTAAGGCTTTGGGCGGCACTGAATACAAATTCTACGCGGTTGCAGGTACCCAGGTAGAAGATCTCGGGAATATCAAACTTTTCTTTGACATGCCTTAGCTTCTCATCTAACGTTTCGTTGCAGATCACAAATTTGCCCAACTCCTCAAGATCAATCTGCTTGTGGGTAAACGCAATTACTTTCAGATAGTTCAATGCCTGATTTCTTTTAAGAAAACTCACAAAAGTAACCAAATTGCTATTCTGCATCTGTCACGACTTTGTCAAACAGATGTATTTAGAATGCTTATAAATAGTGTTGAAAACAATGGTTTATTTAGTTAAGTATTAGTGGTTTAATTGTTGCAAAGCGATAATGATTTGGAATTGAGTTAAAAACATACAACCCTTTTACAATTTATTGTTGTAATTAAAACTGAAATGTATTGTTGATTTTATATTAGAAAAGGTGCTGTCCTACTACTATAAAAGGGTAGTCCCGCTTTCCGCTCATACTGCTCTGGCCTTAGCCACTGGGCCGGTATCCGCTGCAATCGGGTTTAAAAACTTAAGACAATACAATTAACCACCAAAATCGATCCGGTTTGTTCATCAGTCGCAGGCGGGTTCAATACAACTCCCAGTTTCTTGGAAGGTTCTTCATGTTGAGAAACAGTTCGCTGAAATCTGGCATTTTAGAATCTGCTATTGCGGTTCTATCCAATTCCCATCCTGGCGGATGATCTCGATAAGCTCGTTCAGCGCATTTTCTGAGCTCACGTTTTTCTGTACCACTTCCTTGCCTCTGTAGAGGGTTATTTTCCCGGGACCGGTTCCCACATATCCGTAGTCGGCATCTGCCATTTCTCCGGGACCGTTTACTATGCAGCCCATAATCCCGATTTTTAATCCTTTGAGATGATCAGTACGGCTGCGGATCATTTGTGTTGTTTCCTGGAGGTCGAACAGCGTCCTCCCACAACTGGGGCAGGAAATATATTCTGTTTTAGATATTCTTGAACGGGTGGCCTGTAAAATTCCAAACGAGGCAGTCACAATTACTTTAGTCGGGAGGGCAGAGGCATCTATCCACATGCCGTCTCCAAAACCGTCTACCAGCAAACCACCGATGTCTGTTGCAGCATACAATTGTAATTTTGAAACAGGTTCTTCGGGATCCATCAGGTTACCTATTTGCCCGGAGAATTCCTTGTCGGGATAGCTTCTCTTGATTATCACCGGGATATCGATTCCCATTTCGAGCATTTTGAAAAAGAACTGACGCTGGTCAGCCATCCCATGCTCTTTCCCGGTTTCTAAAACAAAAACAAGGGTTTTGTCAGGCTCAAGTTGGTTAAAATCCTCTCCTTCGAGGTCGGCGTTCTGTACTTTTACCAAATTCAGTGCGCTATCTTTGAGATCCGCCTTCACATATTCTTTTAAGCTAAACAAAGGGTGGCAGTTGGCCTTATCAGTCAACTTCTTCCAGGTTTCGTAATTGTAGAGTTGCTTTAAGTTCCCTGGCATAGCAAAGGAGGGTAGCTTGTCTCCCAGATAAACAAAATCCACCGATTGCTCGCCCATGTTGAACTTATCCAGCAAAACCGAATAGTCGTAACCCGTATCTGAAAGGATTTTTGGGTCCTTCAGCTCTTTATCAGACAAGTCGGCAACAACCCGCGGAACCTGATGCCCGCCAATAAATACATTTGCTTCGGCAGTCTGCCTTTTTTGATACTCATAAGGGCTGAAAGAAGACGGAAGACCGGAGACCGAAGACGGAGGACTGGAGACCGAAGATTTCCTTTTCTCGTATCTTTTAGCAAGTGCTTCTGCAACAGGGGACTCGAATTCTGGATCTTCTGTAAGCGATACTCTGACAGTGTCTCCAAGTCCATCTTCCAAAAGAGTTCCGATACCGATCGCCGACTTGATTCGTCCGTCTTCTCCATCGCCTGCTTCAGTCACGCCAAGATGAAGAGGATAGTTCATCCCCTCGGCATTCATCGTCTCTACTAGCAAACGATAAGCCTGAACCATAACCTGTGGATTGCTTGATTTCATGGAAATGACGAGGTTATAATAATTCAGGTCCTCGCAGATCCGCATAAATTCCATTGCCGATTCCACCATACCACGGGGAGTATCGCCATAATATCCCATTATCCTGTCGGACAGCGACCCATGGTTAGTCCCGATGCGCATGGCTGTGCCATATTCCTTGCAGATCTTTACAAGGGGACTGAATTTTTTATAGATCCTTTCGAGCTCGGCCTGGTATTCGGAAGCGGTATATTCCATCTGGTCGAAACGCTTTTTGTCGGCATAGTTTCCAGGATTGATACGGACCTTTTCAACAATACGTGCCGCAGCTTCCGCAGCATTTGGTGTGAAATGAATGTCTGCAATTAACGGAACGTTGTAACCGCGCTTACTCAATTCCTTTTTTATCTCCGCAAGATTATTCGCCTCTTTCAAACTGGGGGCAGTAATGCGCACATACTCGCATCCTGCATTGATCATACGAATACTTTGCTCAACCGTAGCGATGGTATCCATGGTATCCGTAGTGGTCATGCTCTGGATGCGGATAGGATTACTTCCACCCATAGGCACATTACCAATAATGACCTCACGGGTAAAGTAACGTGAATATTCTGTAAGCGAATTACAGTATTTTCCTTTCAGCACTGAGATTTCGTCCGTATTCATGAATTGATTACAAAAGTAAGAAAAAGGTAATAGGTATGAGGTATCGGGTATGAGGTATCAGGCGCTCACAACCTGATACCTGATACCTCGTACCTGAAACCTATAGAAGCCTGTCCTTCACCACCAGCGTTCCCGCTATCCGGTCATGCAGGCATTGCTGTTTTTTGCTGAAAAATCCCATCATATAGCCAATCCCTAAAGTAAGGATCGAGAAAAGCTTGGCAAGATTGCGTATGAAAGCTTTGAGAAAGTCTAATCGCAGCCCCTGTTCATCACATACTTTAATTCCGAGCCAATATTTGCCGAATGTCCCCTGCTTTACAGAAGATTCCATAAAACAGGCGTAAAGAAATTTGGCAATAAATACAGTTGTGAATCCTGCGGCAAGAATAACTCCTCTGAGAAATTGAGTCCCTGCAAGCGATACAAATAATAAAGTAAGAGCTGCACAAACTAAGATAACAATCAGGTAGTCGATAGCAATTGCGATCAACCGGGTATCCATTGTTGCAAAGTACTGAGGGGCAGTAACAGAATATTTAAACCCCAATAGCTCTCTTATCTGCGGGATTTCATGGGCCTCCTTAAAGTCGTCCATACCGGAGGTTTTCATAAATGTCTCCGGCTTTAACGAAAGTGTTTTTAATTCCCCGAAACTATAAGGGCCTGCAGGTTTTCCATCGATCACCACATACCAGGTGTCCATGTTTAATACCTGTGGACTTCGAAATTAGACAGTCCGCCGTTAAGGTTAATTACAATTTTCTTTGCTGCAGAATGAAAGTTGGGAGTGACATACGTGCCGTCGCCCATTTGCGTAAATCCTTCAAAATCTTTCGAGGATAAACCTGACTTTATTTTGATCTGGCAGGCAGCAGATTCAGGAACGGAAATACTAATATCTGATACTCCTGATTTTACATTTACATTGGTGCTGCTCACGGGTTCACCCAGCCGGATCTTAATTGATGCAACTCCGCCATCAAAGCTTATGTCCTCAACTTTAAACCTGCTAAGATCAAAATCAGCGTCTCCGGCTCCCATCTTCAGATGAATTCCCCATACGGGCTCATTATTAAGTTTTATTGTAGCATTTCCCCCATCGCCCATTCTTCTCCAGCGATGCTGATTCATATTGAACGTAAGGACTTCAGTACTGTCCCGTGATATTTTCTTAAGAGAATAGCCGGCCGAGGATTGTGCAACTGCATTAAACAATTTGTCAGTCGTGTCATTCAATACGAAAGAATTTGCTCCTCCCGAAATATTTAACACGGCCTTATGTATGCCAGGCGTCAATTCTTCATTAAAAACGTCATTTCTGTCATTGTCCCATGACACTTCATCTTCGTCATAGCGAAAGCGATCCGAATTCCGCCCATTAATACCACTATAAACAATAAATGCCATTACAATGCATGTAGCTGCTACTGAAATGAGTGCTCCTGTCCGTGATTCATTCCTTGAAAAAACCATGTTGAGCCCTGCAAGAATTAATATTACCGGCCAAAAATGCCATATCGAGCCCCAGTAAAAATCAATAACCCCAAGATTTTCCAGTAAAAGGATTCCCCCGATACTAACGAGGATTATTCCCCAGATAATTTTCCCCGTTTTCATGCTGTTTGATCTTTGTCTTTAGGATCTTCCGGTATTTCTTGCTTTGGTACATCCGGCTGATCAAAATCATGATCCTTTTTGCTCGCTTTTGACAATATTAATATCCCGGGAATAATAAGAGCCAATGGCCAAAGCTTATGTAATGAAAACCAATAGGGGAGAATATGAAAATTATTTGAAAGGAAGTACGCTCCCATAAAGATCAGAATTAACCCTGCCACGAGTTTGCTGTTCCCGGGTTTTTCCTGGGTATAGCGCGGGGCATATGCGCCTTCGGTTTTATCAACCCGGTAATCCACATGAGGGAATGATGGAGGGTAGGGTTTTACAGGGATAGCGACCCACAATATTATATAGATAAGCAGACCAGACAGTCCCGCGAATACTGCCAATACAAATGCCAGGCGCACCCATGCAGGGTCTGTGTTCAGGTAGTCGGCAAGACCAGAAGCGACTCCTGCTATCATCTTGTCGTGCTGGTTTCTTTGCAATTTATTTTCCATAGTATTTATTGTTAAATCTCTCCTTCGAGAGGCCTTATTATTAACTCATCAATATTACATCCGGGGCTTGCTTTCAGACAATGAAGTACTGCATTGGCGATATCCTCGGCCGCTACAAAACGTCCAGCGGCTATCTTCGTTCCTTTCCAGGAATCAGTAAGCGTTGATCCCGGAATTATTGCAGTAACTTTTACATTATGAGGCATAAGCTCTCCGCGTAATACTCTGGTTAGACTAAGTAAGGCAGATTTTGTTACGGTATAAGATCCTGCAGTAATTACCGGCTTTATAGCAGCTATAGAGCAGATATTAATGATATGCCCGCTCCGGTTATCGCGCATCTGCCGACCGAAAATCCGGCATAGCTGGTAAGCTGTATTAAAATTCAGCTGCATATGGGTCTGCATGGTATCATTGTCTTCATCAAGTATCCTGACCGGAATGAAAGTCCCTACATTGTTTATCAAAACATCCACCGTTTGAAAGTGTTGTTGTACGAAGGCCGCAAAACGCTGCACCTGTTGTGGGTCGGCACAATCCGTTTGCAAGCCTTTTATGACAATGTTGGGATTGAGGGAGAGAAGCTCTTCCTGGAGTGCGCTAATCTCTTCCTGGCTTCGGGAACAGATTGCAAGATTATATCCTGCCTGAGCTAATTTTTCGGAGATGGCTTTGCCCATCCCTTTTGTGGCCCCTGTAATTACAGCATTCATCATTTATAAATTTAGCTTAAAATAGAACAATTAATTGCATATAGATCTGCATTACGTATTTTAGAGAAAATTTCATTGACATGATATTTTATCCATTAGGCAAATATATTTTATTACTTAGAGCCGTCTTCAGAAAGCCTGAAAAATGGAACATATATCGCAAGGAGATTTTTAAAGAGACGACTGCGATCGGGGTAGGATCGTTGGGAATTATCGCTATTATCTCGGTTTTCCTGGGAGCAGTTACTACCGTTCAAACAGCATTCCAGCTAGTTAATGATTTCATCCCCAGGTCGGTTATTGGCATGATCGTTCGTGATTCTACGATACTTGAGCTTAGCCCGACTATCTCGGCGCTTGTTCTTGCGGGTAAAGTTGGGTCGAGCATTGCCTCACAAATTGGCACCATGCGGGTCACAGAACAAATCGATGCATTGGAAATTATGGGCATCAATTCACCCGGTTTTCTTATACTACCTAAGATTATTGGGGCTATTTTAACATTCCCGCTACTGGTAATCATTTCTATTTCCTTATCCATAGCAGGAGGTTATACTGCCGGCTCTCTCTCCGGCGCAGTTACTGCGCAGGATTTTAATCTTGGGGTAACGATGGATTTCGTTCCGTTCATATTAACGGTATCTATGGTTAAGGCTGTTATTTTTGCATTTATTATTACGACTATTTCAGCATACCAGGGATTTTATACCAGCGGCGGAGCGCTTGAAGTCGGACAGTCGAGTACAAAAGCGGTAGTAGTTAGTTGTATAGCGATATTGTTTGCAGATTATGTGATAGCTCAATTATTATTGTAATGTTCACTAGTTCATTTGTTCACTGGTTCGTCCGCAGTAAATCCGAAATTGAAAATCCGAAATCCGAAATCAAAATAATCCGAAATCAAAATGATTGAAGTAAAGGATATTCATAAGTCTTTTGGTAATAACAATGTTTTGAACGGCATTTCAGCCGAATTCAAAGAGGGTATGACCAATTTGATTATCGGCTCATCGGGCTCGGGCAAGACTACTCTTCTGAAATGTATGATAGGGCTGCATGAACCCGATCATGGGTCAGTGTTATATGATGATAGAGATTTCACCAGGATGAACTTTGAAACCCGGATCGATATACGCAAAGAAATTGGAATGCTATTCCAAAGTTCAGCACTCTTCGATTCGATGACCGTTGAGGAAAACATCATGTTCCCTCTGAATATGTTTACAGACAAAAAGCTAAAGGAAAAACGTGAAAGAGCTAATTTTTGCCTTGAGCGGGTAAATCTTGCCGGAAAAAATAAGCTTTACCCCGCCGAGTTATCCGGGGGTATGAAGAAACGTGTCGGCATTGCGAGGGCTATATCCATGCAACCCAAATATCTTTTTGTTGATGAGCCAAACTCCGGACTTGATCCTAAAACAGCTATCGTTATCGATGAACTGATCAGGGAGATTACAGATGAATACAACACCACAACTGTAGTAGTTACCCACGATATGAATTCTGTAATGGGCATCGGTGATAATATTATTTTCCTTTATAATGGTGAAAAATGGTGGGAGGGATCAAATAAAGACATAGCTCACAGCGATAATAAAGAACTGAATGAGTTCGTTTTCGCGAGTAAGTTTATGGAGGCGGCGAAGGAAAAATTATAGTTCATTGGTGTATTTGTTCACTAATAAATCCGAAATCAAAAATCCGATCCCGATAGCTATCGGAACCGAAATCAAAAAATCATGTTACTACTAACCCCAAAGCACTGGAAAGATTACGAGCTGATTGATTGCGGCGATTTCGAGAAACTCGAGCGCTTTGGCAGCCTGGTTTTAATTCGTCCCGAACCACAGGCGGTATGGAGTAAACAACTTTCAGAAAAGGACTGGGATAAACTTTATAATATCCGGTACAAAGGGAGAACTGCAACTTCGGGCGAGTGGGTCAATAAGAAGCCTGGAATTCCTGATCGCTGGCAGATTGCTTACAAGAATAAGGAAGCCGAAATAAAATTCCGTTTAGGACTTACTGCTTTTAAACACGTGGGCGTATTTCCGGAGCAGGCTGTGAACTGGGACTATATTTCGGAAAGCATAAAAATGCTAAAGACACCGGAACCGAAGGTGCTGAATCTTTTTGCATATACCGGAGGCGCGTCGTTGATCGCAAAAGCCGCCGGAGCCGATGTTACCCATGTCGATTCGATTAAACAGGTGATTAGCTGGGCGAATGAAAACCAGGAGATTTCGGGTTTGAAGAATATACGATGGGTAGTAGAAGATGCATTAAAATTTGTAAAACGTGAAATAAAGCGCGGTAAAAAGTATCAGGGGATTATCCTCGATCCGCCGGCTTACGGACATGGTCCGAACGGGGAAAAATGGAAGCTGGAAGATCATATCCTGGAGATGATGCAGGATGTTGCCCGGTTGCTGGATGAAAACGAACATTTTTTGATTCTTAATACCTACTCATTAGGCTTTTCTTCATTAATAGTTGAAAATATTTTGAAAGATGTCCTGCCGGAGAGCAACAATCCGGAGACAGGAGAGTTATATCTTCAGGCAACATCAGGATGCAAACTGCCGCTGGGCGTATTCGGAAAAATCCGGAAAGTTTAAATCAAGAATGTTTGGAAGTGGAAATCTTTTTTTTTGAATGCAGTATCCTTAAATTAATTTGGCAGAAATCATTATTTGCTCATTCCCAAACATGAACAGAAGAGCCGGGACGAATCACAAAAACTTATGAAATTGAAAAACTCATTCTTACTAGCCTTAGTTGCTATCATCATACCAGCACTTTTTAATAATTGTGCTGAAAATACAAGCCAGGCAAATGGCACGAGTAAAACAGATTCTGCAGCTACTAAAGTTGCCGTTAGCGATACTCAGCAGGTGATTGAATACCCGCCGGTTGACACTGCAAAGTATAATGCGAAAATGAAGGAGCTGGCCAATGGCGATACGACAGGAAAATGGCCCGTTAAAAAACAACCTTATCCTCTTCCCGGGGCAATATTGCCCTTTAAGCGTATTGTAGCTTATTACGGCAATCTATATTCAAAAAAGATGGGTGTATTAGGTGAATATGCTCCAAAAGAAATGCTTCGCATGTTGGATAATGAAGTTGCAAAATGGGAGAAGGTTGATCCAAAAACACCGGTTCAGCCCGCCCTGCATTATATTGCAGTGGTAGCTGCAGGCGATCCCGGCAAAGATGGAAAGTACCGGAACAGGATGCCATTCAAACAGATAGACTCCGTTCTGAAGATTGCTTCCATGAGAAAAAACATGATCGTTTTTCTCGATATTCAGGTTGCGTTGAGCAATATTCACACTGAATTACCTCTTCTTGAAAAATATTTAAAACTGCCTTATGTCCATTTGGGAATAGACCCTGAATTCTCAATGAAGGATGGAACATTGCCAGGAAGGAAAATAGGCACTTACGATGCCGCTGATGTGAATTATTGTTCCGAGTATTTAGCCAAACTGGTGCGTGAAAATAATCTTCCTCCAAAAGTGTTTACGGTGCACAGATTTACTAAGAAGATGGTAACTAATACTCAGAATATCAAGTTGCATCCGGAAGTTCAACTGGTAATGCACATGGACGGATGGGGCGAGCCGGAATTGAAAAAAGGTACCTACCGGCATTTCCTTTACCCCGAACCTGTTCAGTTCACCGGTTTTAAGCTCTTTTATAAAAATGACCTAAAAAAAGCACCTCATGTGCTGATGACGCCGGCTGACCTGATGAAGTTGAAACCTATACCTATTTATATACAATATCAGTAATGTCATCGCAAAAAGCCACATTCGGATCAGGGTGTTTCTGGTGCACGGAAGCTGTATTTCAAAACTTAAAAGGGGTAAGTAAGGCAGTTTCCGGTTATATGGGTGGTCATACGCAAAACCCTACTTACCAGGAAGTATGTAACGGCGATACCGGTCATGCGGAAGTGATACAGGTGGATTATGATCCTAGTGTTATATCCTTTCCTGAACTTCTATTAGTGTTCTTTAAGACCCACGATCCAACGACACTCAACAGGCAGGGAAACGATATGGGTACTCAATACCGCTCGGTGATCTTCTACCAGGACCAGGAGCAAAAAAAGGAAGCTCACGAGATGATCGACAAGTTGACAAAAGAGCTGGTTTTCGATCGTCCGATAGTTACCGAAGTGAGTCCGGTCACCGATTTTTACGAGGCCGAAGATTATCACCAAAATTATTTCAATCTCAATTCGGATAAACCTTATTGCGCATTCGTCATACAGCCTAAGCTTACGAAATTTACGAAGGAGTTCAGGGAGAAACTGAAGGAGAATTAGCAACTCTTAATCCTAACACTGCCCGGGGTGTTAATATCTCTGAAAATGTGGAATAATATCCGGATTAAGCTTCTTATTCCCAGCAGTTTAATGACGCGTCTGGCTTACTTTTTGCCTTCTCTTGCTTATGAAAAGAACCATACTCATTGCAGACGACGACAAGGAGCTTGTTTACGTCCTCAGATGCATCCTGAAAGAGGAGGGATATAATGTAATAGGTTTTTCAGGGTCTTATCTGCTATTAAAAACCATTCGTATTGTACATCCGGATCTTATATTACTGGATCTGCACTTTGGCGATATTGATGGCAGAGAATTTTGCAGTTATATTAAAGAATCGGAACTCGATACGAATGTTATTCTTATTTCCGGTGATGAGGGTATAAAGAATATTAAACGGATTGATGGTGCACCGGATGATGTACTGTTAAAGCCGTTCGATATGTCGGAACTGATATCGAAGATAAAGCATCAACTGGCTGCTTAAAATAAGCCCAGCTGTCCCTTATCATCTATATCCACATCATCAGGATTGGTGATCTCGAAATCGATCTTTTTAGCGGGTTGTTGAATTTCAGGCGGAGATTCAGTCTTTTTTTCTTCAGTTGGTAAAATCGCTGACTTTTCAACACTCAACTCAGAGAGGTCCTCATCAACACTGTCTTCAGCAATTTCTTCCTGTGCGATTTCATCCATTTCCTTATCTTCCATAATATCCTGAACCGGAACATCCTCTTTAGCGTCTGTTGACGCCAGCAGTTCCACTTTCTTTATTTCATGCTGCGACAAACGGTTCCCCTGAGCTTTCATACCTTTCACATCGATGATTTCGCTAAGATTCACTTCTGATGTTTCAGGGATGCGCGTTTTCCCTTTTAGCTGCTCAATTTTAGCAACAGGCTCCTTAGATCCGGAAATCAGGATGAGGCGGGAGCCGGGTTCTTCGTTGATTATACTTGTTTTCTTTCCAACCGGAATATTTTCAAACACAAAACGCTTGACATAATGCTGTTTAGATTTCCCGTCCAAGTGAATTGCCGTGTATATTTTTTCAGGATTGTATTTTTCCAGCAGTAGGAGGTGATCATCAAAATGATTGCTGAGATCAAAGGTGCTCAGTTCATAAAAACCCGCAGGAGAAACGGTGAGTATCTTATCGTCCCCATCAAACTCACCAAGGTAACGTCCGCGGCCATCGACATTGAGACGCTTGAGCACTTCATCAAACCAGATCTTTCTTCCGGATAATGTAGATACTCCTTTCGATTTTTGAATGACCTTCTTCACCGGATATTTGGTTACAATGTTTCCCATCGAACTTCTTCCTTTTATTGCAACCTCTGCAAAATCCAGGTCAAACTGCAGCTTCCTCAATCTGCTGTGGGGCTTCAGTTGAATGTTTACTATTTCTGATTCTCCGTTAGGATTTGCCGTAAAGTAAAGGGATTTTGATCCTTTTGATCCTTTTGTCAGATCGTATTCCTTATCCCGCGTTACACCAACTACAGCGAATCGTTTGATATAAGAATTCCCGTTAGGACCATCCCTGTAAATCATATTGTAGACGGTACGTTCGTCATTTTTCTTAAATACCTGAGCGTGTATAATTCCCTTGCCGGCAAATGTTTTCTCGGCAACCCTTGTTACAGTAAACTGGCCATCTTCGCGGAAAACAATGATTTCATCCAGGTCTGAACAATCGCATACAAACTCATCCTTCTTTAAGGACGTCCCGATGAAACCGTCGGCCCGGTTCATATAAAGTTTAGCATTGGCAAGAGCGACTTTTGCAGCTTCAACCTTATCGAATAAGCGAAGTTCCGTTTTGCGCTCGCGACCTTTGCCGTATTTATCTTTTAGCTTATTAAACCACTCTATAGCGTACTCTGTAAGATGCTTCAGATTATTTTTAACCTCTTTCGATTCATCCTCCAGGGCTTTCATTTGCTCATCCGCCTTTTTCACATCGAAGCGGGTGATGCTGCTCATAGGCTTATCAATAAGCTTTTTATAATCCTCCGGTAATATCTCCCGGTAAAACTGGGAAAAGAAAGGTTCAAAAAGGCCGTTCAGTACATTTACTACAATTTCAAATTCACCTGCATTTTCATACTCGGGATGCTTATACATACCCTCCTGGATAAATATTTTTAGAAGTGAACTGAAGAATATTTTTTCTTTCAATTCTTTCAAACGGATATCCAGTTCCTGCTTTAAAAGGTTTTTAGTGAAGAACGTACTTTCCTGCAGGATATCATTGACACTCATGAAATAGGGCTTATTGCCTTTAATCACGCAAGTGTTAGGTGATATCGAGACTTCGCAGTCTGTAAATGCGTAAAGCGCATCGATAGTAACATCCGGGGAAATTCCCGGTGCCAGGTGGATCATGATCTCTACGTTCTGGGCCGTATTATCCTCAATTTTTTTGATCTTGATCTTGCCTTTATCGTTTGCCGAAATAATGCTGTCGATAAGTCCGCCAGTAGTTGTAGTATAAGGAATTTCTGTTATCGCCAGCGTTTTCTTATCGTGCTCCACTATCCTCGCGCGAACCCTTATCTTTCCTCCGCGCTGTCCTTCATTATATGCTGAGCAATCGGCAAGACCGCCGGTAGCGAAATCAGGGAGAAGATCGGAGCGGTTACCTTTTAATATTTCAATAGAGGCATCGATCAGCTCTATGAAATTATGAGGCATAATCTTGGTCGCAAGTCCCACTGCGATACCATCAGCTCCCTGGGCAAGTAATAATGGAAATTTTACCGGCAAAGTTACCGGCTCCCGGTTTCGTCCGTCGTAGCTTAAAGCCCATTCGGTGATATCGGGGTTGAAAACTACCTCGTTTGAGAATTTAGACAGACGGGCCTCAATATAACGCGGAGCGGCGGCAGCATCGCCGGTTACCGGATCTCCCCAGTTGCCCTGGGTATCAATAAGAAGATCTTTCTGCCCAATCTGTACCATTGCGTCGCCTATGGATGCATCACCATGAGGATGGTATTTCATGGTATTGCCGATCACATTAGCAGCCTTGTTGAAACGTCCGTCATCAAGCTCTTTGAGGGAATGCATGATGCGCCGTTGTACGGGCTTCAATCCATCATGGATATGAGGCACCGCACGGTCGAGGATAACATACGAGGCATAGTCCAGGAACCAGTTCTCGTAAAGTCCTGAAAGGTGAGTTACATTCTGTAAAGGTTTTTCTTCGGGCTGATTGTTTTCTGGTTCTTCACTCATCCTGGGAGCTGTTCATTTGGACGCCATAAATATAAGAGATCATAAAAAAATGTTGACGAGAAGTTTTAAACAACATCGTTTGGACTTACCGATACGGATTGGTTTGCAGTTGATCCGTATACAAGATCACAGTCACCGAATTCAGGAAATCAGAAAAAGATGTTTAGCTCAAGGCTAACTTTATAAACAAAACCGAATACTTAAATTCAATGCCATGCGAAAATTTCTTCCTCTGTTACTGCCTCTTATTTTTATTTCAGGCTGCAACGGTCCAGAGCTTAAAAGTTTGGATGTTGCCAAAAGAACAGTAATAACGGGTACTATCAGGAATCGGCAAGCTTCAACAGATCCTCCAAAAGAAATTACGGTTGTAATACCAGATTTTAACAATACGACTTATAAGGAAAAGATCAATGAAGACGGGTCTTTTAAATTATATATCGATCAATATATTACCCGGGATATTCAGATTAGCCCTACCATCGGAACGATTATGACACACCCTGGCGACAGTATTTATATTGATGCTGATTATAACGCAGGTAATGTGGTTTTTGAAGGAGATGCAAAAAAAGTTAATACCGACCTGCAGTTTTACCTGACCTCAACCTACTCCGGTACAGAAGACCCGCAATCTAAGTTGTTCAAGCTCGACGCCGATAATTACAAGACCTTATGTGATAATATGAGGATAGACCTGCTACAAAAGCGCGGCAGCTTCATCAGTTTAACTAATCCATCAAAAGAAGTCATAATGTGGATAGATGATTATATTAAACTGAAATATTATTCTGCCCGGTTCGATTATCCTTTAAGTCGGAATAGTAAAGATGTGTTGAATGATCTCATTTCTTACACCCAATACCTTGAAGATATCGAAACGATGTTCAATTCATCGGTGGTTAATTCCGGGTGCTACACATTCATGAACCGCTATATGGGCTTTTTATACCCTAAGTCATACCTTTTATGGTATAAAAGTGTTAAAGCGACTATTCGAACTGATACTTTATTTGTAAAATCAGCAGAGAAAAAATTATCTGAAGGCCTTTCAAATAGCAAGAACGAAACCTTTAAACAATTTTTCTGGAGTGAGTGGCTTTATGCCATGCTGCAACAAAATGATATAAAGCAATTTAATAACAGTAGAAACATACTCTCAAATATCAAGGAGGCATTTCTCAGGAAATCGATCGAAGAGTATTATACCTATATAGATGGAAGGATAAAGAATCCAAGAATAGCTTCTGAGGCGCTGATGAAACGCATGGATCAGACCGAGGCAAAGGCCATATTGGATAAAATAATTCAGGAAAACAGTGGGAAAGTGATTTACATTGACTTCTGGGCAACCTGGTGTATACCCTGCCGGAGAAATATGCCCTATACTGAAAAACTAATTAGAAAATATAAAAAGCAGGATATTGCATTCGTCAGTGTTTGCATTTTATCACCTGAAGATACCTGGAAACTGGTCTTATCGGATATGAAACTAACAGGGATACAGTATTATTGCACGAATGAACAAAGTAAGAGTATCTGGAATAAACTGCCAATCCGGGGTGTACCTTATTACATGCTCATCAATAAAAAAGGTGAAGTAACCGAAACCGGGAACGACCTGCTTCCGCAAAAAGAGCTTACTATCGAAAAAATTGACCGGCTTTTAAAGAAAGTCTAGTAATTTTATTCAGATTCCCGCCTTTATTGATGAAAAAGTCGTTCGCCTGGATAGTAGTTATGATTATTGCGAACAATTCACGCGGGCAACAATTTGATGTATTCCCCTCGCCAGCAAATCTTCCTGTCGTTACTGAAGTAAAAGGGCTGTTGTTTGACAAATCAGGACTTCACGGTTATGCTGATGACTCTGTGAGCGATGACCGAAAAAATAAACTCCTTTCCGTTATTTTTATGGGTAGTACGATACGCCTGAGAAGTATTTCAAACGCCGGATTTTATTATAAAATATTCAATGAAGAGGGAGTTGAAGTCACCCCTTCAACGTATCCTGCAAGGAAGACCAACCCGGGCCGGGCTTACCCTAACATTTTATTAGATACTACCCTTTCCATAGGTTATCATCTTTTTGCTGATTTCTACGATAAAAAAACAGATACATTGCTGGTGAGCTATTACCTGAAAAGGCTCGAGCTCTTTCCAACAAGGATTGCTGCAGATCCATACGGAGCTATTTCAATGAAACCCGCGGCTGTAAATGTCATCCGTTTTCATAAACAGGGTAATTATCAGAAAGCTCCTCTGCTTGAATACAGGATAATTTCTGCCACTGATACAGGGTCCTGGAAGCTATCGGGCAATGATATCAGGCTTGCCAATCTAAAAGGGAAGGCAACCTATAAACTGCAGGTGCGTTATGTTCTTCAACAGGAAAGAATCAATACTTACACCTTGCAGGTAGGGCCAAACTGGTATCAAACAACTGTTTTTTATATGGGATGCGGATTGGGCTTTTTGGCCGGTATAGTTGGGATTGTATGGGTGTTCTATCGTCGCAAAACAATAGCTGTCCAGCAGAAACAGGAAGCACTTGAGCAGCAAATACGGATTATCCAGTCGCAGCTGAATCCCCACTTTGTTTTTAATTCTCTAAGTTCTATACAGGGAATGATCCATACCAATCGTATAAAAGAAGCGAATATCTATCTTACCGAATTCAGTAAACTGCTGAGGAATACGCTTACTAAAAGTGATAAAATTTATAACAGGCTCGACAGTGAGATCACTATATTAGATACTTATCTTAAGCTTGAGCAACTGCGTTTTGGATTCTTTTATTCTATTACTACTGATGAAGGCATAAATAACGCTGAAATTGAGATTCCGTCATTATTATTGCAGCCTATCGTTGAAAACGCGGTTAAACATGGGGTATCTGCTTTGAAGGAGAAGGGGGCGATTACTATCCGGTTTTTTAAAAAGTATCAGAATTTGATTGCCGAAATACAGGATAACGGCGAAGATTATAATAACAGTCAGCATTTAGGCTACGGACTTAAGTTGACACATGACAGAATAAGTCTGATCAATGAAATGACAGGGTATGAAGCTATCGAATTAAGCTCCGGTTTTTCGGGCGGTATGCAAGTTCAGGTAAAATTTAACGATTGGCTGGGACAAAGATGATTAAGGCTGTTATTATCGATGATGAAGAGAATAATATTGCCAATCTCGAGGCTATTCTTTCTGAAAACTGTCCGGAAGTGCAGGTTGTAGGTACAGCGACGGATCCCAACCATGGTCTTAATAGTATAGAAGCCTTACAGCCCGACCTCCTTTTTCTCGATATACAAATGCCGGGTAAAAATGGCTTCGAGCTTCTTCAATCGTTAAAATCCCGTGATTTCGAAGTTGTTTTTGTAACCGCATACGACCATTATGGTATTCAGGCGATCAAATTTTCAGCCCTGGATTATCTCTTGAAACCTGTCGATATTTCTGAATTAAAAGAAGCGGTGCAAAAAACCATTGCCAGAAGTAACTGGAAGAAACAAAACCTGCGTGTGGAGAATCTTATGACATTGCTCGAGAATAATCGCCAAAAAGAAGATCATAGGATTGCACTCCCTTCCCTGGCAGAAGTACGGTTTGTGCGACCTGAGCAGATTATTCGTTGCGAATCGTCAAATACATATACGTTATTTCATCTGCATTCTGGTGAACAGGTATTGATTACCAAACCTATATATGAATATGAAGAATTGCTTGAAGGTTATGGCTTTATCCGCTGTCATCAATCGCATCTTGTGAATAAAAGATATATCAAAAGTTTTGTGAAAAAATACGGGGGACATTTAATTATGGAAGACGGGGCGGAAATTCCTGTATCGCGACTAAAAAAGAACGAAATAAAAAAGACTTTGAACCTATAGGCTTAGGAGATTCTGAATTACAAACAGGTTTGAGGTTTAAAATAAACTTTTTATTTTTATACTGAAACAAAAGCAATTAGGCCTTGTCTGATAGATAACCAAAAACTTAAACATATCGTTATGAAAACTCTCAAATTAGTTACCCTCACCCTTTGCCTGATGTTTGTTTACGGGGCATCACAGGCTATGCAGCAGGATTCAAAATCAGAGAAACTGACTACGAACTACACGATGCAAACGTATGTGAATGCGATACACTACGGTAAACTGAAAGGTCTGTCTGAAGTTATCGACGCGAATGCGCAGTTCACGATGAAACGCGGAGACAAGGTTATTTCAAATACCAAAGAAGAAATTTTGAAAGAGCTTAAGAGGCTAGAAAATGTGGAACAAAACTGTGAGATAGTACAGACAGTCGTAAGTAATCTTCCTAGCCAGATGATCGTCAAGGTGGATATGAAATATACAGCATTTACAAGGATAAACTACGTTACGTTATCTGAATCCAACGCCGGATGGAAAATATCGCGTGTTTCGAGTGCATTTGAATAGGTAATGTATCTGATATATAATTACAAGATTAAGGCGAAACATTGTTTCGCCTTTTTTATTTAATCGTTGGTTCTTCCGTGCCTCAAATAATATCCCGCCAGCCTTACTGCTATTACCATGTGATTCAAAATGTTCGGTATCAAACCGTAATGTTTTGTAAAAATATCAAAGCGCTCTTTTAGGCTTTGCCTGTGCCGCTTCTTCGACATGCCCCCAACCAGGTATTTTGCTACATAGGCCTTTACATTCACAATTTTAACTGCTTTTTTTGCCGCTTTAATGATCCAGTCTATATCTGAACTTAGTTGGTAGCTAAGGTCAAAAGGTTCGGTGAGAGAGCGTCTGATATAAATTGCCTGGTGACTTACGCTCATGCCATATTTAAAACTCCGCCAGGTAAAGGCCTCAGGATTGCGATGTCTTCTTGTTCCGAGGTTCCGGCCTTTTACATCATACATTTCCGTTTCTCCATAATAGATATCGGCATCCGGTTCTGTATCAAATATTTTTTGCACTGTATTGGCATCATAGATCTCATCGCCTGAGTTCATAAACAGGACATAATCGCCACTTGCCATTGCAAGGCCTTTATTCATTGCGTCATAAATTCCCGAATCTTTTTCGGAAATAAACCGGGCTAGGTGCTTCTCATATTTGCCGATAAGCTCTTTGGTCCCGTCAGTTGAACCTCCGTCAATCACTATATATTCTATATGCGGATAAGTCTGGTTAATAACCGATAACATTGTTCGGCCGATATCATCCACGTTATTGTAAACGATGGTGATCACAGATAACAATGGACCGGCTTTTTTATCCATTCAGAAGAGACTGATAAAGATCCATATATTGACGGGCTACAATCTCATGGGTAAAGTTTTCCATGACTTTGCTGCGCGCTTTTACTGCAAGGTTTTCGCGGTTATTGAGCGTCCAATGTATACCGTAAGCCAGGTCCTGAGCCGAGCGGTGAGCTGCCAGGTAGCCATTTACCTGGTGATCGACCATATCCTGAATTCCCCCGCTATTAAATGCAACCACCGGTGTGGAGCAGGCCATGGATTCCATTACGGTATTAGGGAGATTATCCTCCAGGGACGGTAAAATAAATATATCCGCAAGACTGTAAAGTTCAGCCATGTCATTTTGCGAACTAATCACAGAAAGGTTATGCACACGAAAAGGCAAGTCAGAGGTATCAAATGATTTGTTTTTTCCAAAAATCACGATCTCAACAGCCTCCTGCCCCTGGTAGGAATTCTTGTAAATATTTAATGCATCTACCAGGTGCCATAGCCCTTTTCGCCGGTCCATGATATTGGCTGCGCCGAATAAAATGATTTTGACATCCGGGTCGATCTTCCATTTAGCTCTTGCCTCAACCTTGTTTTTCTTAGAAAAAGTATCGGTATCAATAGGATTTGGGATAGTTTCTATACGAAAATCACCAATCAGTGAACTCTGCCGGGCAATGTCTCCCAGCCAGTTACTGCAGCTTACAAAGACCATTTTATCGGTATTGTTGTAAAATCCTTTTTTTTCAATCCACCCCTTATGAGAAATATCATTCTTATGTGGGTTTTTCAAAAAAGGACAATTGCCGCATTCAATAGTAAAATGGTCACATGAACCCGAATAATGGCAGCCTCCGGTAAATGCCCACATATCGTGAAGCGTCCATACGATCGGTTTTTTCAGATCAGCAAGCTGCTGTAGATTATTTATGGAAAGAAACCCGGAATTGATCCAATGCAAGTGCAGGATGTCGGCATCGACTATCTCTTTTTTCTTTGAAATGTTTGTTCCTGTATGGGCTGTTGAAAATGCAAAACGAACAGTTTCATCCTTTTCCTGGAAAAACATAAAAGGCAGCCGTTCGGCATAAAAATCGTAACTGGCTTTGAGCCTTCCGGCCACATGCTCATCAATACCATGAATGCGGGCTTCACGAGAATTCTTATGCTGAACAAGCATTTCGACATCTGCATGCTGAGATTCCAATGCCTTCATCAGCCTTCTGCATGCAAGAGCTGCACCTCCTCCTGAATCTGATGTGTTGATAAGTGTGACTTTCATCCGGAAATGAGCTGCAGAATTTAATGTAAGTATAAATTATTAATTGTTTTTCGCAAAGAAATTTAAAGTTTACTTTTGAGATATCCGGATGTAAGATCAACGGGAAATTGCCACGTATGTTTTAGGAATTGTGTGGCAACAGACAGCTATTAACAATGAATTTATTCCAGGACTGGAAGTCAAACAAAGGAAATATCAAGGGTCAATGGGTTCTCTTTTTATTCCGGTTTGCACAACTCGCGAACAGGAATTATGCGGTAGCAGTTATCCTATGTTTGTATCTTGGCTTTTACCACATTTTTGTCGAATGGATTTTAGGCATTGAACTTCCCCGGAAGCTTAAAGCAGGGAAGGGACTGATCTTGTATCACGGGCAGGGATTGGTGGTAAATCAGGATACAATTATCGGAGATAGCTGTACATTAAGAAACTCCGTGACAATAGGGCATAAGACGCTTCCCGATGGGAGCTATAGCAAATGCCCGGTTATAGGTAACAATGTGGATATTGGAGCCAATGCATGTATCATCGGAGATATCAATATCGGAGATAATGTTATCGTAGGTGCCGGGGCTGTAGTTGTAAAAGATGTGCCGCCGGACTGTATAGTAGTTGGTAACCCGGCGAGAATTTTAAATCCGAAATCGTAATCTGATCCCGATATTTACCGGGACCGAAATCATGTAATGAAATCCGAAATCCGAAATCCGAAATCCGAAATTAACTCGCGTCTTACCGACCGTAATTTCTGGGTATCCTTCTGGGAGTCTAAAAAAGATCTGATTTTTGATGTAAAGCGGGATTATGTTTTTGGTGAGATAATCGGGAAACTCGCTGAAGAAAATAATGTAAAAACGGCGATTGAGCTCGGAGGGTTTCCGGGTTCTTATAGCGTATACCTAAAAAAGTATTATCAGATCGATACCACTCTTTTCGATTATTTTATACATCCGGGTATTGTCAAAGATCTTTTGCTTAAGAACAGCTTGCATGAGGGAGATATAGCTGTCGTTGAAGCCGATCTTTTTAATTATGTTCCTGAGAAACAATTTGATATGGTGATGTCATTTGGCCTGATTGAACACTTTAAGGATATAAAGGACATCATTAAGCGCCATCTTAATTTCCTGAAGCCCGGAGGCGTATTGTTTATTGTCGTTCCTAATTTCCGGGCTGTGAATGGATGGGTACAAAAAACTTTCGACCGCGAGAATTATAATAAACACAATATCGATAGCATGGATCCGCGCTTCCTTGCAGAAATAGCGGCCGGCCTCGGACTGAAATCAATAAAATCGTACCATTACGGAAAGTTCAGTTTATGGCTTGAGAACAGGGAGCAGAAACCGGCACTTACAAAAATTTTTACTAAATTGATATGGTATGGAGGAAAAGCTATTGTAAAGCTTTTCCCTTTTGAGTCGAGAACTTTATCACCCTATATCATTTTACAAGCTAAGAGATAACGTTCATGTCGTGGTCTTGGGGCTATTCTCCAAAAATAGAAAAGCGTATTCCGCTCGACGGCTTTCCGCCGGATAAATACCTGGCAATTGCATTGCATGCTATTCAAAGCCTTGGATGGAACCTTAGCCATCTATCTGAGAGCGGCATTATTGCTTATACTTCTTTTTCGTGGCAGTCGTATGGCGAGGAAGTATCAATACGTGTAATTTCCGGGTATGTTCTGGTGAAAAGTGAGTGTATTGGTATCCAGCTGCTCTTCAACGATTATGGCAAGAACGAAGAAAACCTTGATAAATTTTTTAATGAATTTGAATACAGGGAATTCCATTTAAAGGACTCCCTGGGAGAAGAACTTGTATTATATAATGCACGTGCTGCGCTTCAGGACGACGCATACTTCGAAAGAGCTCCTTTAGCTGCTAAAGAAAAAATTAATAGTTTATTTCAGCTGTTCACTTCACGGAAAGGTTATTTTGTAACTCCCATATTGGTTCAGCTGAACATCCTTTATTATATATTAACGACTGCTTTTCTCTCTTTCTCCTCTTTTTCCCGTCATGCGGCAAAAGTAACCTACGACTTCAGTGTAGCGTGGAACAGCATTTATCATCATCTGGGGGTTAATAACCGCCATCTTACGTTGTCGGGAGATTACTGGAGGCTAATCACCTCCCAGTTTGTTCATTTTTCAGTGATGCATATATTTTTCAATATGTATGCGCTCATCTATATCGGATTAATGGTAGAAAACAAGGTAGGCAGCATACGATTTTTGTTGACCTATATTTTCTCGGGGATAGCAGCAGCAACAGTAAGCATCCTCTTTCATCCCACGGGAAATATTGGGGGTGCTTCAGGAGCGATTATGGCTATGTTCGGGTGTTTTCTCGCACTTCTTGCAAGTCATGACTTTGAAAAAAGTGCACGTAAAGCATTGCTTATAAGTACTGTGCTCGTGGTTTCACTTATGCTGCTTAGCGGACTTCAGGGGAATGCCGACAATTCTTCGCATGTTGCAGGGCTGATTTCAGGATTTGCAATCACCCGAATGGGTCAATTCCTGCATCAAAGATTCAGGATGGAGGGTGTCTGGCTGAATCTTCTTTCGATTTTACCGGTATTGATCTTTACTGCAATTGTATTGTCATCAACCCCAAATTACCAGGTTGAAAAGTTAAGTGAATTGAGCTATTCGTACCGGAGGAATGAGCACAATGCAGGCCGCGTTTATTTTTATGATTATTATTTTAAAAACGGGGATAAAAGCGACCGCCTGGCTAGGATATCGCGGTTGGGAATTGCAAACTGGCGGAGAAATGTACTTATCGCTACAGAGATGAAATCGCTTACGCTGTCTGAAAGGGATAAAAGAAGGGCAGAGCGCATGTCTCAATATGCGGAAAAAATGCTGAGAATGTATCAGCTGCTTTATCGGGAATCAGAGGAAAACACGGGCAAGTATCGTGTTGAAATAGAACGGCTCACTGACGAAGTTAATGCAATACGTGAAACCGAACGAAAAGATACGGGGCGTGGTTGGGGCAGAGTTTTTAGCAATCAGGTTTTTTCAATTGATCTTTGAGCGGATTAATCTTATCACTCTTTGCCAAAGTGTACCTTTTCTCTTTTTCAGGAAACTTTTTATTTCTTCATAGGCCAGTTGGCTCTCTTCTATTTTTTCAGGAAAGAAAGTAATGGCGCCGGGGTTGAGAGTCACACGATAAATATCATTCATCCCTGAGTGGACTCCTGAACCGTCATGACCGATGTTGTTAACCAGCGATTGCGAAGGATGCAAGGCCAGTCCGCCATTCAAAAACATAGAAGCATACCATCTGATCGCCCAGGAATTGTTTTTGCCGCTTTTGAATTCCTGCATTTGCTTCCAGAAATTCATATTGCCTTCGATCGAAAACTCGCTGATCTTTCTTTTGTCAAACCCGGACATCAGGGCATCTATATCCGGATCAAAATTGTCCCACGCTCTTTGCCATGTCGCCCAACCCCAGCTTGTAGCTATCCTGTTAAAAAATGTCTGAGGCAGTCCGGAGTTTTCGATCGGGTACATATACGCTCCAATATGCATAACCTTATCATCCTGCTCATACTTATTCAAAGCATCGTTAAAATATTGTAATGTATGCGGCGATGAGATCAGGTCGTCTTCAAAAACGATTATTTTGCCATATTCATTCACCAATCGGGTCACACCTTCGATAATAGAGTTAGCAAGGCCAAAATTTGTGTTTCGCTCTACAATTTCTATCGAACGAAAACCTTGCACCTGATTGATGATCTCTCTTACTTCATTGACCTTTCTCTGATCTTTTTCATGCTTAGCTCCATCGGAGAAAATAAATAGACGGGATTCATCAGCAAGTAAATTTTGCTGCAGGAATTTTAATGTTCTGCGTGTATGATCAGGCCGGTTGTAAACGAATAAAGCTATTGGCGCAGGATTTTGCATTTGTTAAATGCCTAAGCAATTTTCAGGTTTATAAAATACCGTAGTCGATTTGTAAATAAATGCACCGGGTGAAATCCCGGAAAAAGGTAATTCTTTAAATCCCTCATTTTTAAAAAAGCTAAAAGCTTCCTTGTAAAAATCTCTCTCCGAATCGTCGAGCACAATCACCCCGTCATCAGCAAGGGCAGACAAGCATTGTTTGCAGCAATTAACCCGGTCTCTGCCATCCACAATGATCAACTGAAATTTTTCTTTAAAGTTTTGAGGCATGCGACAATATTTCCCATCGGGTTCAAGTTCACAAAAAAGCAGTTCCGCATTATCAGGTTTGTTTCTTGTGATCTTATCGAACCAGGCTTTATCATGCTCCACAGCGATTACTTTCTTTGCCCGCTTTGCATAAAAAAATGTTGAATTACCCGACCCAAATTCAAATACGCGATGCGAAGGCTGTATACGTTCTTTAATAAAATCTATAAACGAATAAGTTACCCATGGAATGGGCTCTCCTGCCTCATCCACAGGCATTCGGGACATAAAGCTGTTAAACCAGCCAATATCCGCCAGGTAACCTTTTGTGCCGAAAGACAAAACTTTCTTCAGCTTAACCGGATTAAACAAACTTAAAGGGGAGAGCTTTTTTTTCACGTTTTTATAGCATCAGCAATTAATGAGGTATAATTTAATTCTCCATTTACATTCCTGGGATCGAAGTGTTTAGATCTTTTTATGAAGCCATCTTCTTTTTTCCAGGGGCTTGCATGGAACTGCCCGTTTTCGTCGAAATATTCCAATAATTTAACTTCAAAGCCCGCCCGGTTCAGGGATTCAGTAAGAGATCTATACGTATATAATATTTTATGATCATCCGCACCATCGCCCAATCCTCCCGGCTTCACATAGTCGATATATTCTTTTTTTGGGTGAAAGCCATCGGGAATAGCTACACGAAGATATCCTCCGGGCTTTAGATATTTATAGCAGTTTTTAAAAGCTAAAAGTCCGTCTTCCGCGCTTAGATGCTCCCATACATGTTCACCTATAATGGCATTTATAGTATTCTTCTTAAAGAAAGCCTCCCAGTTATCCTCCTTAAGCATATTTAGATACTCGATATCTGTTGGCGTCCATCCTTTTTCGTAGTAGCCGCTCGATCCAACCACTATTTTTAAATCAGGTTTTGAGGCCGCATTCCTTAACCTCAATATGGAGTATTGTATCTTCAGGAACTTTACAATCTTTTTCAGAAAATTCATTTTATCTATTTATTCGAAGCTACACTTGTTTTTTCCTGAACTCTATTAGCTTTTCAGTTATGCTGATCAAAAGCAGGGATTTGAGCATCATCAACGCCTGCTGCCTTGTCCGGGAGATGAGCAATATAGAAAATGTTGCAATAAAATAAGCCACCAGGGTTGCAATAGAGGCTCCAAGTCCGCCGTACAATGGGATCAGCCAGATATTCAGCAGTATATTAACAACAGCTCCCAATGCTGTACGGTAAAACGAGATCATTGTATAACCTTCCGATAGCAGATATTGGCTGCTGGCGCTCCCAAGAAATACAAAGATGCCGGACCAGATATGCACTGAAAGCATAATACCTGCTCCCTGGTAATCACTGCCATAAATGATTTGAATAATATAATCTGCACTGAAGCTGATGCTCAGGGCAACAGGCAGACTGATAATCACTAAAAGGTCATACAAGTTTTGTAGCCGTTTTTGATACCGGTTTATATCGGTTTTACGGGCATGGATTATTGCCGGAAAAACAGAACTGATAATGGCCGTGGGAATAAAATACCATGCCTCGCTGATCCTTGCGGCAGAAGCATAAATTCCCACCTGGGTGCTCCCAAGACTTTTGAGCATAACGGCATCGATCTGCATGTATAAAGAGATCATCACGGCAGTTAAGATAAGCGGCCAGGATTGGCTTAACAGTGATTTCGCCCTATCTGCATTGAATTTCCAGGCCCTCAAATGCTGGTTTTGGTAATGATAAATTATAATAAGGCCTATTGCAAGCAATAAGCCATCTAAAACCAGCGCAAAAGCAAAATAGACGAGGGGAAGCTTGAGCACTACGAAGTAAATCTTTATGGCTGAGGAAAGTACAAGACATATATTCTGAACCTGCACCACATATTTTGAACGTACCTGCGACTGAAAATAAGAATCGATGATATTAAATGCTTTAAAAAACGAGGCAGATGCGCATAAGGCAATAATAAGGGTCAGACTGTCTCCGGGTTGTTCCGAGTGCTTATGAAAGAAAAGATAAATCAGTACAGAGGCAGGAATTATCAGCAAATTCACGGCGATCCTAAGCCAGAATGATGTTCCTAAAATCTCATCCTTTTTTTCAGGTTCATGAAGGATTTCGCGGATTATAAAACTTTCAAGCCCCAGAGTCCCAATTGCAGCTACAATAGCCGTAAGAGCAGTAGCGAAAGATAAATCTCCAAAAGCATCAGGGCCAAGAAATCGTGCGATAATAAATCCTACAAGCATGCTGAGGATCTTGCCCGACATCAACCACCCGGCATTATGAAAGTACTTTTGAAAGGCCTCCTGATCAAAACCCGGAATGGCTGGGATCTTCATGGAAACAAATGTAGTCTGAAAGTCCGAAAGTCCGAAAAGTCGAGGAAGTCCGAAAAGTCAGGAAAGTCCGAAGACGGGGAGTCTAGCTTGTAAGATCAGATTTAGAAAAGCGACTACAAGGCACTATCGAAAAAACTAACTGTTATCACTCTTTCGGTCTTTCGGTCTTTCGGTCTTCCCGTCTTTTCCGACTATTGATTCACAAATTTCTTCGCATTGATCTTGCGTTCATTCTCGGTAAGGAAGATTTTCCTCAGGCGCATGCTCTTCGGAGTTACTTCGATATACTCGTCCATTTGGATGAACTCCATAGATTCCTCAAGAGAGAATTTAATTGCAGGAGCGATACGAACATTATCATCACTTCCTGAAGCACGCATGTTTGTGAGGGCCTTTCCTTTGACCAGGTTAACTACAAGATCATTATCGCGTATGTGTTCGCCTACAATCTGACCCTCATATACATCTACACCCGGGTCTACAAAAAACTGTCCGCGATCCTGAAGTTTATCAATGGAATATGCTGTGGTTTGTCCTTTTTCCATAGATACCAATACCCCGTTATTTCGTCCCGGAATGGTTCCTTTCCATGGTTCATAAGCTTTAAAGCGATGCGCCATAATAGCTTCGCCGGCAGTAGCCGTTAAGACATTATTCCTCAACCCGATGATCCCGCGTGCAGGAATCTCAAATTCTAGATGCTGCAGATCGCCTTTAGGCTCCATCACCAATAAGTCGCCCTTACGCTGTGTTACCAGTTCTATTACTTTTCCGGAAACTTCAGCGGGCACATCTACTATCAGGCTCTCGACAGGTTCGCACTTAACACCGTCAATTTCTTTCACAATAACCTGCGGCTGCCCAACCTGCATTTCGTATCCTTCACGACGCATGGTTTCAATTAATACTGAAAGATGAAGGATGCCTCTGCCATAAACCAGGTAAGAGTCCGGCGAATCGGTTTCTTCTACCTTTAAAGCAAGATTTTTCTCCATTTCCTTATATAGCCGGTCGCGGAGATGGCGTGAGGTTACAAATTTTCCTTCTTTCCCATAAAATGGCGAAGTATTGATCGTGAACAACATGTTCATTGTAGGCTCATCAATCTTAATGACCGATAGCTGTTCCGGGTTTTCAAAATCAGCAATTGTATCCCCGATATCAAATCCTTCAATCCCAACTACAGCACATATATCGCCTGATTTCACTTCCTTGGCTTTTACTTTTCCCAGTCCTTCGAAAGTATATAATTCTTTAATCCTCGAACGCTGAATGCTTCCATCACGCTTAACAAGTGATACAGGCTGATTTTCACGAATGGTCCCGCGTGCTACGCGTCCGATTGCGATACGTCCCACGAAAGATGAATAATCCAGGGAGGTTATCTGCATTTGCAGGGTGCCCTCTTGAGAAGGTGCAGCCGGAATATGTTCGAGTATGGCGTCCAGTAAAGTTGTAATATCTTCGGTTTGCTTCTTCCAGTCATTGCTCATCCATCCCTGTTTGGAGGAACCATAAACTACCGGGAAGTCAAGCTGATCTTCTGTAGCATCAAGATTATAAAACAGCTCGAATATAGCTTCATGGACCTCATCAGGGCGGCAGTTTTCTTTATCAACTTTATTTATAACAACAATCGGCTTCAGGCCAAGTGCAAGAGCTTTCTGCGTTACAAAACGAGTTTGCGGCATTGCTCCTTCAAAAGCATCTACCAGTAATAATACGCCGTCGGCCATTTTCAGCACCCGTTCAACCTCTCCTCCGAAATCCGCGTGACCGGGAGTATCGATGATATTGATCTTAACGTCTTTGTAATTGACAGAGACATTTTTCGCTACAATGGTAATACCACGCTCACGCTCCAGGTCATTGTTGTCGAGGATCAGTTCTCCTGTTTCCTGGTTATCACGGAACAGATTTGTCTGGTGTAATATTTTGTCGACGAGAGTGGTCTTTCCGTGGTCAACGTGTGCAATTATTGCGATATTTCTAATCTTTTGCATAGAAAAATGCCCTTCAAATTTTTTTGCAAAGGTACGACTTTATATTAGTATACGGAAAGGACAGGCAAAATTGAAAATCTATTGACAATCAAACATGAAGAATGTGTTAACTTTGTAACGTATGGGAATTCAGGAAATAGCAGTTGCACTTCTTTTTTTGTCCGCTCTGGTTTATGTGGGTCAGCTGGTGTATAAGATGCTTTACACTAAAAAATCATGTGCGGGAAATTGCAAATGTGGAGTTGATTTTTCTAAAGCAGATCTGCCGGATGCGGGATCGGTTTAAGTCTTCTCTATAAGACATACTGCATGGGCCACTACCCCCTCGCCCCGCCCGATAAAACCTAATTTTTCATTCGTAGTAGCTTTGATGGAGATCTGGTCCTCGGTAATATGTATTGCCTGTGCAATATTCTTTTTCATTTGAGCGATATAAGTCGATATTTTGGGATCTTCAAGACAGACCATCGCATCAATATTACCGGTTTTCCATCCTTTTTCATCAAGAAGTCTCACGCATTCTTTCAATAAGATGAGGCTGCTAACACCTTTCCATCTTTCATCCTTATTCGAAAAGTGATATCCGATATCACGAAGGTTCGCTGCCCCAAGCAAGGCGTCGCAGATGGCGTGGACTAAAACGTCGGCATCCGAATGTCCGTAAGCTCCGGAATGATGTTCAAGCCGTACACCACCAAGAACAAAAGGATGATTCTCTGCCATCTGGTGAACGTCAAACCCATATCCTACTCGTATATCCATTTTTCTGTTTTGCTATTGATTGAAAAGATCTCAGAAAGTATCATCCTTGCCGACAAAATTAAACACCAGTGAAAAACGCAGCGTATTTGCGAGCGGACTCTTTTGCTGATTGGCAAGAAGATAAGCAAAATCAATATTTAGAATATTGTATTTTAAGCCTGCACCCAAACTAAAATACTGGCGATTTCCTTTATTTGGACTCTCGTAAAAGAAACCACTGCGAAGGGATATCTGGTGATTGTAAGAATATTCCATCCCGGCAGAATAGCTGATTTCCTGCAATTCTTCCTTAAACCCGCCGGGTGCATCGGTAAAAGATCCCAATATACTTTCAGTTACGGTCAATTTCGAGGGATCTCTGCCCTTTACAATATAGGTTTCCCCGCTTACAGGATCCACTGCTGTTATTGGTGGAGAAGGAACAAGAAGTTTATTGAGATCAAATGCAAAGGTAAATTCACTCATTTTATCCAGATATAAAGTACTGGCCATGCCAAGCTTCATATTTGTTGGGAGGGAGGTTTTTGTTCCTCCGTTTACATAACTGACTTTATTGCCGATGTTGGAAATATTTATACCCGCTGCAAATCGTGCATCATCGCCAAGCATTTCTGTTTGAGTTTTGTAAAACGCCGAAATGTCGGCAGCTAAAGCAGTGCCTGCCTTCGTTTGCTGACCAGCCGAAAACTGCCCGTTACTCAGGTTGGAATAGATAAACCGCAGCGCTGTTCCAAGAGAGAAACTTTCTCCAAAACGGCGTGAAAATGCACCATCGAGAGCAAATTCATTAGGACTATAGGTTCCCTGGTCATTCTGATTGGCGTCGATAAGTTCGATCTGACCAAGAGAAAAGTACCTGAGCGACCCTCCGATTGTTGTTCTGTCGCCCAGCTTGCTATATGCTGCAACATAGGCGAGATTAATATCGGGAACCAGCTTCTGCAGCCACGGACTGTAAGAAACCGAAAGGCCGGTTTTATTTGGTACAAAACCCAGCTTTGCAGGATTCCAGTGTATAGCGTTTGGATCAGGAAAAATGGCAGCTCCTGCATCACCCATCGCACCGGATCTTGAATCAGGAGCAATTAGAAGAAATGGAACACTGGTTATGATCACCCTTGATCCTTGTCTCCCGTCGGTAGTAGAACCTCCTCCCCCCGTTATCTGTGCAGGCACTTCGCTGGTGAATGCCACAAGACATACACACGCCAGCAAAAGTTTTAACTTAAACGAAGCCATCAGGTCAAATTTATCAAATAAACTCAATTATTACGCCGTTATTCGGTACAGCTTCAGTTTGAAATCATTTCCTGAGCACCTCATTTTAATAAAAATTTATTTATAATAAAACGCTTCAGAATCCGTTTTAATTTCCTCAAATAAAGTATTTTTGAAAAATATTGCGTATCTTTCGTTAAAAGATAGAAAATAGGGGAGTATTGTCGGATACAATCGGTTGTCTGATATTCAAAAAACTATAACTTAGTAGCTATAAATAAGTAAAATTATTAAAGATAAAGTTCATGAAAAAAGTTTGGGTAGTTTTTACCGGATTGTTTCTGACAGGGGTGTTACTGACTTCATGTCATAAAAAAAACAGCGAAACAACCGGTTGGAGATTGAACGATAAGAACTATGGTTTTGAAGTGGCAAAAAAAGTAAAGCAGGGGCCAGGTCCCGGCTTAATTGCTATTGAAGGGGGTACTTTTGTTATGGGAGGAAGCCTGAACCAGGATCTGAACTATGAATACGACAATATTAAAAGACGCGTTACGGTCGCTTCCTTTTATATGGATGAAACTGAAATCGCTAATGTTGATTGGCAGGAATACCTTTACTGGATAAGAAAATATTTCCCGGAGGATCAGGAGAAATATTACAATGCTCTTCCCGATACATTGGTATGGCGTCGTCCGCTTTCCTATAATGAGCCTTACGTAGATAATTACTTCAGGCACCCTGCATTCCAGGATTATCCTGTAGTTGGTGTAAGCTGGGAGCAGGCAGTGGCTTACGCCGAGTGGCGCACAGACCGCGTGAATGAAGAAATATTAAGATCTAAAGGACGGCTGGCAAGTTTAAAGACCCTTGCCGCAGGCTCCAAAGGCGGAACGGTGACAAATGTTGCAGCTCCGAGTGAACCTTTTAATACAGATATATACTTAAACGGGCAATACCAGGGTGAAGGTATTGATGGGAAAAAGATGAAAAAGGATCTTAACCCAAGCTCAACTGCTACTGCAAACGCAGCCGGTACAACCTCAAAGGGAGTCAGACGTCCTGACCGTCTTGAAGATGGTGAACTGCTTCAGCCTTATCGTTTACCCACAGAAGCTGAATGGGAGTATGCTGCTTTAGCATTAGCCGGTAATACACAGTATGAAAATATTGACGACGGAAAGATCTATACCTGGAATGGTCTTGGTGTTCGTTCGCCGAGAAGAAAAACTCAGGGATTGATCATGGCCAACTTCAAACGCGGAAATGGTGATAACATGGGTACAGGTGGTTATCTTAACGATAAAGCAGATATTACAGCACCTGTAAGAAGCTATGTCCCAAATGATTTCGGTTTGTATAATATGGCTGGAAATGTAAATGAGTGGGTTTCTGATGTGTACCGTAAGTTGTCGTTTGAAGATTTTGAAGACTTTAATCCTTACAGAGGTAATCAGTTTGTAGATAAGCGCCTGGCTGATCCAAGCAAGGGCCTTTATGCTAAAGATAAATATGGAATGCCTATAAAGGATCCGGCAAAATCGGGCAGAAAGCAAACATGGGAAGAGTTGAACAATAAACGTGTTGCAGATTCACTCGCCCAGGCTGCTGATGCTAAAAAACCGTATAATCCCGATTTCCGTGGCCATATAGACACTGTCAATGCTGCATTGTATGGTACTACAACATTAGTGAACAATCGTTCACGTGTATATAAAGGAGGGTCCTGGAATGATCGCGCGTATTGGCTGAATCCTGCCACCCGCCGCTTCATGCAGCAGGATGAATCAGGTGCCGAACTGGGTTTCCGTTGTGCAATGACACTGATGGGCAACCCGGAAATTAGTTCTAAAAATAAACCGAACTTTAAATAAATAAACAAAGCAATAAAAAACCCGCGTCTCGCGGGTTTTTTTGTTTATTCTAAAGGCTAAAGTTTCTAAAGGCTAAAAGTTATCACAACCTGGTTCTTTTCAACCTTGTCTCCAGGCTTTATTTTTATTTTGTCGATTGTCAGGTCCCCGGGAGATTTAATGATATTTTCCATCTTCATCGCTTCCAGTATAAGCAGGTTCTCGCCTTTTTTTACCTGGAGACCTTCATTTACAAGTATCTTTAAAACCAATCCCGGCATAGGGGCCTTTAGTTCGGTTATCCTGCTGGCGGACAGATAATCTATTCCTAATTGATGGAGGAGTTCATCATAAGGGGTCTTGATACTGAATTCATAAACGTTGGAGTTAACTTTCAAGGTGCCTGATTTATCTCCTCGGTTGAAAGAAATAACCTCGGCCTCATAGGAGACATTATCCTTAATGATATGGATACGTTTATTGTCGATCTGCTTCAGGTCGAAATCGGTCTTCCGGCCATTGACCAGTATTTCTGATTGCTTGTTTTCAATGCTGAAGACCAGATTTTCGTTTACGGTAACCGTCAGCATGCTTACTGGGTTAAGGCATACTGCACCAGGTTGGCGCCCATTTGTAAAGCTTTTTGTCTTGTAGCTTCTGTATCACCCTCATAAGTTCCCAGATCTTCCCAGCCATTCCCAAGATCGCACTCAAAGTCAAAAAAGCAAACTAGTCGCCCTTTATAAAAAATACCATAGGCTTTTTGTGTTAAGCCGTCGTGCTCATGAATTTTGGGTAATCCTGCAGGAAATTTAAATTTCTGGTTATATACATCATGATCGGTTGGTATCTCGAGAAAATCGCACTCGGCTTCCGGAAATACTTTTTTCATTTCAGACCGGGCGTATTTATTTAAACCGTAATTATCGTCGATATGCAGGAAACCGCCTCCAGTAAGATATTTCCGGAGATTCTGAGCCTCCTGATCTGTAAATACCACATTTCCATGACCTGTCATATAAACAAAGGGGTATTTAAAGATCTCAGCACTTCCAACCTCCACATTGACCGGCTCAGGGTCAAAGTTAGTCCCAAGATTTTTGTTGCAAAAAGCAATCAGGTTTGGTAAAGCCGTACGGTTAGCATACCAGTCGCCGCCGCCATTGTATTTTAACTGAGCAATTTTATATGAAGGAGCTTTAAATGCCCGTCCGAATGGCTCAGCCGGGCGGGCCCCAAAAAGTGCTACTGCAACAAATAATAGTATAGCCGACCGTTTCATCTGTTTAAAAAATTAAGTTCAAAACAAGCTTCGAGTGCTGCAGTTTCGGTTCGCAGTCTGCTCTTACCTAAAGATACAGGAAAAAATTCGTTACTTAATGCTTCCTCGAGTTCTCCCGGAGAAAAATCACCTTCCGGTCCTATTAATACAAGGTATCGCTCATTGGGTTTGAATTTATCTTTTAACGTAAACTTTTGCCCTTCCATACAATGGGCTATAAATTTTAGATCGGATTTTTCTTTTTTAACAAGATCCTTAAATTTTACTGGCTCATTAAGCAGGGGGTGATACGCTTTCAGCGACTGCTTAACTGCAGAAGTTATGACTTTATTAAGCCGTTCAGTTTTTATTTCCCTGCGTTCTGACCGATCACAAATGAGTGGGGTAATCTCATCAATGCCGATCTCAGTGGCTTTTTCGAGAAGCCACTCAAAACGTTCAATATTTTTAGTCGGAGCAACCGCAACGTGGATATAGTTATCCCGCTTTCCATATTCCTGTTGAACACCGGTAATTTTAATTTGCGTGGCTTTAGGGTTCGCATTTAACAGCAATGCGTTGTAAAACCCGCCTTTCCCGTTGATAAGATGAATCGCATCACCCTGGTGCAAGCGTAAAACCTGGCAGCAATGCCGGCTTTCTTCTTCACTTAGCGTGTAAGTCTCTTGCTTGTCAAGATCCGGAGTATAAAAAAGATGCATTTTGATTTCGGATTTCGAAATTGGGATTTCGGAATTATTAATAAGCTTCAGGATTTCAATTTAAGCTCTAACTCAGTAAATCCGAAATCGAAAATCCGAATTCCGAAATTAATGTAAATCTACCGCGTCTTCCTTATTTATCACCAACTCCAGCTTAACAGACTCAATATTCTGTTCTGTCTTTTTCAGAATTGTAAACCTGTACCCGTAAAAATCCTTGCGCTCGCCGACTTCAGGTATTTTACCGAAAACGTCGCTTACCAAACCGGAGATGGTATCATAATCACCATCTTCGGGAAGATCGTGGGGAAGATACTCGTTAACGTCATATAAGCTTGCAGAGGCGTTCACCACAAATTCGTTTTCCGACACTTTTTCAACGATAGGTTTTTCCTCATCGTATTCATCCTGGATTTCGCCAACAAGTTCTTCTACAATATCTTCGAGGGTAACCATGCCCGCAGTGCCGCCAAATTCATCGAGAACAATGGCAATTTGCATTCGTTTCTGCTGAAGCTCATTCAGGAGATCGTTGATTTTCTTAGTCTCGGGAACAAAATAGGGTTTCCGCAAAATATCATTAAGAACCAGCGGCTCTTTTGAAACCAGCAGGGGTAAAATATCTTTAGCATGTACGATCCCTACAATCTTATCTATAGTGTCATCATAAACAGGTACACGTGAGTATCCTTCTTTCATAATTGCGTCGAGCCATTCGTCTGAAGGAGTAGTAAGTTCTATGCCGAAAATTTTAGTGCGCGGAACCATAATGTTTTTGACCACACGTTCATTGAAGTCAAATACATTTTTGATCATCTCATGCTCATTCAGATCAAGTGCTCCTGTTTCTTTCCCCTGGTCTAACAGATATTGAAGCTCTTCAGAGCTATGATGCGCCTCTGGTCCGGAGACAGGATTAATCCCAAGAAGCTTTAACACCAGGTTAGCCATGCCGTTTAGTAAAGCTATAATTGGGCGGAATACGATATAAAAGAGCTGTAGAGGCAGCGCCACGAACATTGTCACATTTACCGGACGCTGGATAGCCATTGATTTAGGTGCAAGCTCACCCAATATAATATGCAGAATGGTAATGATTGAAAATGCCAGAATAAGTCCGAGGGTTGAACCCAGACTGCTCTCCAGGGAAATATTAAACAGGCCAAAGAAATTATGTACGATCTCTGTCATGACCTCTTCACCAACCCATCCTAATGCAAGAGAAGCGATGGTGATACCCAATTGGGTTGCGGCAAGATATCCATCGAGATGCTGGGTGATGTGTTTGGCAATTTTGGTAATACGGTTCCCCGATTTGGCTTTGATCTCAATCTGCGAGGCACGAACTTTTACAATTGCAAATTCGGCTGCTACAAAAAACCCGTTTAGAAATACTAGAAAGAAAGTAAGAAATATCTGGAATCCCATTATAATAGCATTAATGAATCCAGAAAAAGATGTTAGGTCGAGGGTCGTCTTTGCTCATATGATACTAAGGATTAATTATCACTCTGCACGGCGGTTGCCTCTGATCCTGCTTAAATAAGCTCCGATCAGGGGAAAAGCAGTTATCACTATAAATCCTATTATGATATACAGTAGATAATCATTTACTTCTTTTTCAAATCGCCTTCCGAGGAAAAAGCCCAGCAAAGTTAAAGAGGATATCCATACAATGGCTCCACTAATATTATAAAATGCAAATTTTTTGAAGTCAAGCTTTACAACGCCCGCGATGATGGGTGCAAATGTTCGAACTATCGGTATAAATCGTCCCATGATCAAAGCAAATGCTCCCTGTTTTTGATAATAGTCTTCTGCCGCCCTCAGGTAACGCTGTTTAAAGAAAAATGAATCTTTTCTGTGATATAACACCGGACCCGTTTTTTTGCCGAACCAATATCCTGTAAAATTTCCTAATGTGGCAGCAATTATCAGACCAAGTATTACGAGATAAATGTTTGCGTCAAGCTTGCCTGTTGCAACAAACATTCCCGCAAGGAATAACAAATAATCTCCCGGTAGAAAGAAACCGAAAAAAAGACCTGTTTCTGCAAAAATCACAAACAGAAGAACATATAGTCCCCCTTCTCTAAGTAACTTTTCCGGCTCAATAAAATGTTGGAGGGAACTCCAGATATCGCGCATATTTTAGATACACGTAAATCTACGAATATTAATCAATATAATATTTGCAGGTAATGTTGAAAACCAGGATCAAAAAACTCAAATATTTTTGTTTTCAATTGATTTAAAAAAAAGATCTCTATACGTATCACCAATAGGAATGATTTTTTGCCCGATAAGTATGCGGCTTCGTTCAATAGACTCTATTTTGTCAAGGGCAACTATATAAGATTTATGCACCCTTATGAAATTTGCTGCGGGTAAGGCATCCTCCATCTTTTTCATATTCTGAAGGGTAATGATACGTTCATTCGGCGTAAAAATTGAAATATAATCTTTCAGTCCCTCAATATAGAGGATATCGTTAAGGTATATCTTTTGTATTTTATGCTCTGTTTTAACAAAAATAAACCCGCTTGCAGACTGTTGCTCACGTGAATTTTCCTGAACCACCTGTTTTGTTCCCATTGCGCTCTCAACTTTCTGAACCGCTTTATAAAACCGGTCGAAAGCTATTGGTTTAAGCAGATAATCAGAAACTGAAAGCTCGTATCCATCCAATGCATATTGCGGATATGCAGTGGTCAATATCACTTTACATTTGCCATTAATTATTTTCACGAACTGAATACCAGTCAATTCGGGCATTTGTACATCGAGGAATACCAGATCGGCGTGATTTTCCTGTACAAGTGTAAGCGCTTCAAATGCACTGGTTGTTGCCTTAACCAGCTCAAGAGACGGCACTTTCGAAATATAATCAACCAGTATATCGAGTGCCAGCGGTTCATCATCTACAACAAGACAGCGGATCATTTTATAAATCTATAAATAATTCGCAGGTATATGAATCGGCAAGGTCCTCAATATTTAGTTTATACCTTCCGGGATAGAGCATATCAAGACGTCTTTTAACATTCTGGAGATCAATGCCGCCCATTTCATCCTTATTCAGCATATTTTTTTTGTTGGAAACTTTGAAATGCAGTTCCCCGCCGCTTATACCGATATCAATAAGGATCGGGTTTGCGTGGTCGGTGACTACTCCATGTTTGAATGCATTTTCAACAAAAGCAATCAGAATAAATGGCACAATCGCCTGCTGGTCATTGCTGCCCGACACCCTCAACTCTGCAAAGACATCTCCTTTGATCCGGATCTTCTGCAGGTCTATGTAATTTTGGAGGTATCTTATTTCCTTAGCTAGCTCAACCTTAGTGTCGCTAATCTCATACAAAATGTATTTTACGATTTCCGACAGCTTTAATACCGCTTCAGGAGCCTTGTCAGATTTCTGGTAGGTTAGAGAATAGATATTATTCAGGGAATTAAGAAGAAAATGCGGATTGATCTGTGACTTAAGTACTGCGAGTTCAACTGTAAGCTTCTCATTTTCCCGTTCATTTTTAAGTTTCTCGTTGATGAACCAATCTGCAATAAACCTGTATGTTGTACCTAGAAATACAAAAAAAGTACTGGTAATGAGCGACAATGTGTAATATACCGGGAATGAGATGAAAGCCTTCTGTTCCCCCCGAAGCAATACGGTTTCCTTAAAGGTATATGCCAGCCCATATTTAATAATGCCTGACGCAGCAATTATTACAAATATCACCACTAAAAATTGCCAATACTTCTTTTTAAGAAGATATTGCGGCAGAATGAGCTGGCTGTTAATGTAGAACAGACTTATATTAATGAGCCCGAAATAGACGAATATAATTATGCTTTCCTTTTTTATGACCCCGTTTTCGGCACGGGCAAACAGAAATAGAAGAATAAGGGCCGTCCATGCCAATAGATGAAAAAGGATTTCACGGCTTTTCTTCATCCTTCAAAAATACCCTATGCTCAACTATCCGGGTATTCAATTCGACGTACTGGCAAATTTTGTCTTCGAAAAGGCATTTCGGGCTGTTTAACCTTTCAGGAGACATAAGCCGTAGTTCATCTATTAACTCCCGTCGTTAGTCTAATTAATTTTAGCAGGCACAGAAGTTCGTGTTGATTTGCTCCACCATATGAAAATAAACAAGAAAAAATCAAACATGATGAAAAAGTCAGCTACTTCTGCTTCGCCATTTATTTTACTCTTAATGCCTCTACTGATCATTTTTGGACTCCTTTATTTTAATAAACATAATGAAGTTAAGCCCGATAAGTGGAACATCAGCACCACATTAAAACTTCCGGTATTGAAAGCGGTTTCAACCCGCTATTAGGATCGTTATTGATCCGGAATGCACTTGTGGGCTATTAATAAAGTAGTTTTCATACCTTTGTATATATCTGTAACAACCCAGGATATTGTGTGCTGATCAATAAGCCCGTAAAACACTAATCCCGGAAAACTGTTAATGCGATATGAATATATTTAACCCTATTCCTACCGGAGATAAGCAGGCGATAATAAGTGTTTTAAAATACCTGGGATTTATTGTCCTGGTTTTAGTCGCCATGCGTTTATGGTATTTCTACTATTTGTAGTTTAAAATACGCTGCAAAAAAAATCGCCCGGGGTTTGCCGGACGATTCAATTAAACTGTTATTTATTGTTAAACAGGCTTCTGTATAGTGATGTTCTTACCCTGACGTGAGACTCTTAGTTGTCCTTTATCCTGTATCTCGAGTGTATAGCTGATAGCATCGAAATCAGTTACATCAGTCTTCCCGCTTCCATTAATAATTACAGCGTGATCGAGTGCATCTCCTGTTAATTTCAGACTTGCAGAATCATTTACGACACTTGCAAAGGAAATGACTTGTGTGTTCAAATCGGCAGAAGCTGAATCGTTTAGTTCCACGCTTAGCTCCAGTGCGGTGAATTTGCCAAGACTTTTAATTTCAGCATTTCCGCCGGCTTCAATGCGGGTAAGTTTGTTTACCTGAACCCATATTTCCAACTGTTCTGAATCGAAAGAAGTGATATTAAGTTCGCCGTTATCTTCCTGAACAAGAGCAGAATTACTGTAGTACTCGTTATAAACGGTCACTCCTTCTGTTGCACCTTCGCTGATATAGACTTTAACATTTCCCGTTGCATTGATTTTGCTGATGTCTTTTATGTCGGTCAGTTTAGTGATCGCATCGTTGGCTTTACCGGTTAAGGCGGTCATAGTAAGTGTTATAACAGCAACTGTTGCTGCTAAAATGCTGAATGATTTTCTTTTCATCGTTTTTAATTTAAAGGTTATCTAATGTTGTTAAGCGGACCGCAGATTATGTAAGCTTTTATCCTGCAATCTTTTACATAGACCTGATAGGGTAGGGAAGGTCAATTCAGCAAATCGGGGAAATAGACGAACGGGCTTGTAGCTTAGACAAGCCGGGGAAATTTGAAGACGTGTTTAAGAATAGTTTGGAACAACAATCAGGGGTCTGCGTGAAATTATTCCTGCAAAGGCGCTTAGACGCAAAGCCTGAATATATTCTATAAGTATTTCGTGATCTCTGGTGAAAGAGGAGTAACTGCCGACCGGAACCTGTGTATCAGCTTTCCGTTTTCATCAAGCAGGAATTTTTCAAAGTTCCATTTAATATCGCCGATAAAGTCGGGATTTTCTGCGCTGGTGAGATATTTAAATAAAGGATCGATATCGATGCCTTTTACACTGACTTTCCCGCTTAAAGGAAAAGTTACTTTATAGGTGTCGGAACAGAACTTTTTGATCTCGGCATTATTTCCAGGTTCCTGTGCACCGAAATTATTGGCAGGAAAGCCGATAACAACAAGCTTGTCTTTATACTGTTCTGATAATTTCTGAAGATCGGTATACTGTGGCGTATAGCCGCATTTAGAAGCAGTGTTAACAATCAATATTTTTTTACCCTTAAACTTTTGAAGATTTACAGATTTTCCATCGATAGAGCTGATTTTGAAATCGTAAACCGATTTAGCCGGAACAAGAAATAAGGTAAGAATTAAGAGTAATGCTTTCATGTTGATATATTCTGTATTACAAATATACTGGTTTTTGGAACGTAATTGAGCATTGAGAGTTGAGCATTGATTATTGAATAGTTTTAAACGCTCAATATTCAATAAAAAAACGGCCGGACTATTGCCCGGCCGCCTTGCTTAACCATCATCACCTAACCCTAAATAATGATCAATGATTTGAACATCATTGTATCTCTATAACGTGAGATTTGTCCAAAAGGATGTCTTGCTTAAAAAGCTTACGATTTTATGACAATGGAGACCGAAGGACGGAAGTCCGAAGATTAAGAACCCAAAGGCTTTGAGTTAGGCTGGCCGGCTAATTGATCCTCTCTGTGCACCATATCTGCGAGGCTGGTTTCAGTAAGTATTTTTAGGGTAGCATCACGGACATCTTTCATCACGTCACGAATACCGCAATAATGTTCGCTGGTACACTCGTCGCAGCGCTCATAAAAATTAAGGCTTACACAAGGCAGAAGTGCTATAGGTCCGTCAATTACCCGGATAATAGCCGACATTTTTATTTCCTCAGCAGGTTTCATGAGATAATATCCGCCGCCTGCTCCTTTTTTACTACCCAGATGACCGCTATGTTTAAGTTCCAGTAAAATAGCCTCCAGGAATTTCCTTGGCAGCTGCTCCTTGCTCGCAATATCTGAAATAAGCATCGGCTGATTGCCCTCGTTCCTGGCTAAAACGATTAAAGCTTTAAATGCGTATTTCGCTTTTTTGGTTAACATATCAATAGAATGCTATCGTACAATATACTACTTATTGAGAACTTTCGGTTTGTCTTTTTTTGCCAGCCCTTCGGTGACTTTATTCAGCGTCCTGACTTTTTCTGAAAAATTGCCTTTGAGCTCATTCCGGATATTTTCCATGTGATCCAGCACTTCATCGATTTCGTCAGGAAAAGCCTCAGCTAAAACATCCCTGATACGTTTTCCAATGGTCGGTGACTTGCCATTTGTGGAAACAGCGATCTTGAGATTGCCCTTCTGCATGATCGAAGCTAGATAAAAATCGCAGTATTCAGGGGTATCAGCAACATTCGCCAGTATCCTCTTTTTCTTGCAGATCTCGTGAATTTCTTTACTTGCGTTTTTGTCGTTGATCGCTATGATAACAAGGTCGGTATCATTTAGATCATCAGGAACAAAAGATCGCTCAGAAAAGGTTATCCCTTTGTCTTTTATAAATGATCTGACCTGCGGATTGATTTCCTTTGCAACCAGCTTTACCCTTGCCTCCGGACTGTTCTGAAAAACGGCAGTCAGTTTTTCCAGTGCCACATTTCCTCCGCCAATAACAAGCGTGTTTAATGACTCGAGTTTTAAAAAAACCGGGAACAGGTTATTCTGAGCTCTTGAGTCTTTATCCGGCATAAAGATCTGGTTATATCCTGAACGGATATTAGTCTGCTAACTGAACCTGGCGGAATTCGGAGGCTCTTTCCTTAAACAACTGGGCCTGCTGAACATAATATTCAGCAAATTCTTTTGAAGGTTCCTGCTGGTTGATCTGGTATACCAGCTCCTGGAACCCTATCGGGAAATCCATCTTGCCTGCAGAGACAAATAGTTCATCGAAGTCTTTTATGATTCCAACCTGTGTGTTTGTCTTTGCTCCTTCGCCAAGTAATAAAGCTTTTGCTGTATTTACAAATGCAGTATAGCCGTAATAAATAGCCTCTGCATAGTCCATAGAAGCAAGAGTTTCATTTGCTTTCTCGAGCTTTTCTTCTGATTCTAAAAGTAAAGTAGCTACAAGGTCAACAATAACGCTGGCGCACTCACCGATCCCGATCTCAGGTTTATATTCCTCTGTTTGACCCCAGTCGATGAAGTCATCAGGAGTAACATTATCGGTTTTGCCGAATGGATTCAGCAAATCGTAGAAATAGATCTTTCCCTGACGTGCATAGTATTGGTTGAAAAGTTCTCCTTCTACACAACGGTTCTGATAATCTTCAAGAAGTGTGCGCAAAACCTGTGGTCCGCGTTTGCTTGGAACTTTGATAACCTTGTCGGAAGCTAGTCCGGCGCCATCGCCTGTTGGTCCGCCGCCAAGAAGCACCTGCAATGCCGGTGCAACCAGCTTGCCGATCTTCATACTCGATCCGTGGAAACCTATAGCCGCCATGGCATGCTGTCCGCAGGCGTTGATACATCCGCTGATCTTAATATTGATGTCTTTGTTATAGATAAGGTCAGGATATTCTTCGAGAATTACTTTTTCCAGCTCAACTGTAATGCCGGTGCTGTCTTTCCAGCACAGTGGGATCCGAAGCTTGGAATTCACGTGACTTGAAGTCGCGG
>JADMIO011095961.1_pt1 | contig 101480 bp, 83 predicted proteins | sample 8958161 | NCBI WGS metagenome assembly JADMIO01 (sample SAMN16585339, study PRJNA669376) | soil metagenome | isolation source: Crop rotation soil | place: USA: Cullars Rotation, Alabama | collected 2011 | reverse complement strand
GACAACTTGTCCACGTGGAATTCTAAGCTTAGGATCCCAATGTGCTGGAAAGAGTATATCTTCTTTATTATCTGTTATTATTATATAATCAATGGTAGAATTGTAAGAACAAGAGTGAATGAAGTATGGAAAATACCATGGATACTTCCCATACCAACAGATTATAATTACAATACTATGTTCAGTGTTACGCACAATTTGGTATTTTATCTCTAAACTTTTAAAACTAGATTATATATCAGTTTTGCGGGATGGCTCTCTTTTCTTACTATCGGATCCATCGGTACTGTTTGTTAGTAACCATAGCCGTCTAGAGTGTTAATAATAATTTTTCTTCTAGTGTGGAAAAGATATTTTGTATAAAGTTGGCCACATCTTTCCAGTAACGTAAATGTTCTTTGATATAGAATCATAAGCGATCCCATTCATTTCGAGGGCAGCCGGATAAATATTTCTAGCTTCTAGAACTAAAGAGGACAAATCTAATTCACCAACAACTTTACCGCTGTCGGGATCAATTTTTACAATCTTATTTGTTAGAAAAATATTTGCGTAAATAAATCCATTAATACTTTCTAACTCGTTCAAATTATTAACTGCGCCATTATCATCAAAAACAGTCACTTTTTTTTGAATTGAAAAGTCGTCTGGAGACAAATAAGTTAATTCGCTGGTTCCATCACTTAGAATAAGCGATTTACCATTCGTTGTCAGGCCCCATCCTTCTTTGTTTGAGAACCGGAACTCTTTAATTTTCCGAAATGTTTTAACATCATACACAAATCCAAGATTTGATTTATAGGTTATTTGGTACAGTTTTTTATTTAAGACGGTTATACCCTCACCAAAAAAAAGTCTTTTATCTAAAGTAGCTTTAGATAACATTTCCCCTGTTAAAGTGTCCATTATCCCAAATAGAGAATTTGTTTGAGGAAGTTCTTCTGGAGATCCAGTACTCTCAAACAGTTTACCATCGTAAAAAACTAGCCCTTCTGTAAATGAAGTAGTATCATGAGGAAAGGTTTTAATAACAAGATAATTAATTAGAGGAATGGGATTTTGTACAATCTGATTGTTATTAGAGTTGTTTTTTTCTTTACAACTATATAATAAAATTGCTAATAAAATAAAATATTTTATGGTCTCCTTTATACCCATGCCTGTTACTTTTATAAGTAAGTTAATAACAGTTAAATAGTTGGAATCGAATAGATTTAGCAAAAATTTCAGGGTGGCAAGAAGCCACCCTGAATAGAACTAGCCATGTTTACAATGCCAGTTAACACATCTGTATTGCCACGTAGTTGTACCTGAACACATAGCACATTCCGTATCGCTTATACAAGGTTTATCCCAACACTGGTCACTACTTCCCGCCATAATTTTTTTCATTTCCATCCGGCTCAACTTACCTTGTATGTTGGCCAAACTCATTTTTGTTGTTTTCATTTGTTTAAAATTTATTTTAAAAAAAATCTGCCATAGCTTTTAGCATCAATGGCGTTGGCCGTTTGGCATCCTGTTGTGCACAACGGGATGTAGGCATCCAAACCTTTTCTATCTGAGCCTAATCAGATAAAAAATATTGACTCCCTTGATTATCTAAAATGATTAAGGGAGAATATAATTCTGCCTATATCTTTTTGAATTCCAGAAGGCGTGATTCCAATGCATCCATTTCAGTAACGGAGAAATTTTTTATTTTTTTTAGTGCCTCAATAGCTTTTTGTAACGCACCTATCGCTTTTGCCTTATCGTTTGCACGCCAATACCATTCCGCCATTTTGGTATAAAGTTTCGGCATGTTAACAATTTCCGGATAGGAAATTTGATCAATTTTCGCTTGATAAGCTTCAGCGCATAACTGATAAATTTCTGACGAAAGGCTTAATTTATCTGAATACCATTCAATTTCACCAATAATGAAACCATAAGGAGGTTCATCATACGTAGTTGTTGTTATCGCCACTTTGCCATATTTATAAGCCTCGTGTAGATCAGTTTTGAGCAACGAAGAGAATGTATGAATAGCAACGAAAGGTGCATATTTCAGTTTCGGCTCTTTTCTAACTATTTCATTAATCATTAAAAGCGCTGAATCCGGTTTGCCAAAGTCATCTGATTTGAATCGTTCGTTAGTAAACCTAATCAATTCGAGTCTTACTGAATCATCCACATGTCCAAAGCTGCTGCCCGGCTTGATGCGATTCTCAGTAAACCTATCCAATTCGAATCTTATTGAATCATCCATCTCTGCTAAGCGTTTATTGAAATCTCGCTTAGCTAAAGTTTCCTTTATATCCCATGTATTATTCACTATTTTGGATAAAACCTTATCAAGATCTTTAGGATGCCCTATCCAGGCCAATTTCCCTTCGGCATTCACAACAAAAGTTCTGGGGATACCCTCACGCTTTTCTCCCGTAGCCCCGAGCCAGCTTTCCACCATAAAATTGTTGCCATCTGCCGCTACACGATAATCCATCAGATAGCCCATGCTGTCAACAAAAGCTTTTACTTTTTCTATTGAAGTAGTTTTCTTTTCATATATATCAATTCCTAAAAATTTTACTTGACCTGTGTATTTCTTAGCCAAGGCCGATAGGTGAGGCATTGCTGCAATACAAGGTTTACACCATGTTGCCCAAAACTCTAACACATATATCTTGCCTTTTTGGAATTTTTGAACTGGTGTACCTTTTATCCATCTACGCACTTGTAGCTGCGGAGCAGGATCGCCAATGTTCAATGTAGGCGCTTGATCATTTTGTGCATGGCTGCTTACCCCTATTGTACATAAAAGTAGTACTAGCCGAAAATTCAATCGTATAAACATATTTAATTCCAAAAATTTTACAAGAATGAAAAATCACGAAGCATAGGTTTGTCTCACCCATATAGTTTACTGACTTTATTTTAAGTAAACTCTGGTCTTAAAAAATTCCAACTCAAATTAAATTCTAGTTTATTCTCTATTTATAGGTTCTTATTCAGAAATTCTTTTAACTCAGCAGGCTCCATATTCTTTGCAATTACCTTTCCATCTGGGCCAAGTAAGAATGTAGTGGGACAACTATTAATAGACAATCTTCTTGCCTCTGCAACACCAGGATCCCAAAAATGTTGCCAGGGTAATTCATATTTTTTTATTGCACCTAACCACGCAGCTCTGTCTTTTTTTGCATCTACAGATATACTGATAATTTGAAATTTCTCTTTTGGAAATAGCTTATAAATTTCTTTAAATTCTGCAAATTGAGCAATACACGGACCACAGTAGCTAAACCAGAAATCAATTAAGGTATATTTCGCTTGTTCAGTATTAAAAGCAACTGATTGGGCTATACTATCACGATCAAATAGATTGAGCATTGGAAATACAGCACCGATAGTTGTTTTACCTGATTCTGCTAATCTTGTCTTGAGGAAGATGCCTGCTTTTGTTTTTTTTATATTGTCTGGTAATAGGGTATAAATTTTCTGATATTGGGGCTTATAGCCATTACTAAATAAATAATCAATGGCCAGCCACAAGGAAATAAAGTAAGAATTAGATACTGTAGTTGATTTCAGTAAAATGGAGTCTTTTTTATTATTGTATTCTTCTTTTTCTTTGCGAAAATTCATTATCTCATTTTCTGGCATCTCATTTTTATATTGACTATAGAGTTGCCATGCTTTTTCAGATAGATTTACTCCCTCCTGCTCAATTTCATTAACGTGAAATCTTTTTTGGTATATACTATTTGCTTTGGACCCTTGTATCCTAGGCGTATACTTTTTTATTGAATCAATATTAATCGTAAGGGTCTGCACTCCTTTATCAAGAAAAAATAATTTTGATTCAAAATTTGTATTTGCCGCATCATAAAAAAACCTGACACCGTGAGGGTACCTTATAGTTCCTTTAAAGTAAAATTGTCCATTTAAAATTACGGAAGAGTCAGAGTTCAACGACCAATCAGCTGCTTTCCTGTTATTGGGTGCCAGGTGTATTGTAGTACCATCAGGCACTCCATTTATTGTTCCTTTTAAGAGGAAAGATTCATTTTTATATTGTCCGGATACTGATAAAGAAGACAATAAAATAATGAGAAACACCAGTGGTAAATTATTGTGCATAGAATAATTTATTATTTAGTATATGCTTGGGAATTTTATCTACTTGCCAATTATAAAAATCTCTATCAAGCGAGATATCGATAAACTGGATATTTTTATCCGCCAATTGTTTTCTTATGAAAATTTAATAGTTTATCAGCTACTCCGCTTTTCAAATTTTTCAGGCAGTTAGCCTTTCGTAAGCGGGTGTTTATAATTCTCTGATATTCTTTTCAATAGCTGGCATACGTTTATCGGATAAAAAAATGACAATAATGTTAATTAGTTCGATTTATTTCACAATAAGCTTTTCAATAGCACTAAAAAAGATATTACTACGAGCATTTCCAATATTTGGATTCGCCACAATTCCTTTTTCAGTTAGAATAAAATATCTTGGAATCGATAATGCCTCTCCTTTTTTATACACCTTCTTTTGGATGTCTTTTATTAATGCGCTTGAAGCGAGAATATGCAAACCCTCAAGATTATATCGTTTAATATTCTTTAGCCAGTTTTTTTTATCTGAACTATCGTCAATTGATATATATAGTCGTTGCATTTTTTTTAGGTGCAGAAAAGAATCAATGCGTTCATTTTCTTCAAAATTCTTAATGCAAGGAATACACCATGATGCCCATAAATCCACAAGATAGACATGGCCTTTCAGCTGGGGTAATGATTTTATAGTCTGACTTGAGTCAATCACTATTCTTTTACTAAAATTATCTGAACTAGCCATGCTGTCAAGACTAAATAAGTACTTTAAATAAATATTGTATTCACTTCTTGGGAATAGATATTGAAAAAACGAAAAATCTGTTTCAACAATATCATTCGGGAACAATTTCTTTAACCATGCTAATTGCATTCCCCAAACTAATTCTTGCGCCATTTTATTTTTTAGGCCTAAATATGGAACAAAATCTGGTTGAATTTTCTTCCCATATAGAGAATATTGTTTATTTGGGTTTGAATAAATAGCACTATCATCAGAGTGAATTCTGATATATGTGTCTACGTAGTAATACCCAAGAACTGATAAAAAGGTAAGACTATCAAAAGGGTTGCAATAGTTGAATATTTTTTCCGTTAGATTCTGTATCTCATCTTTAGAAAGAACTTTAGAAATATTTGATTTTCTGACAAAAGGTTTAAGAAATTCTGTTAATAGTGTGGCCCTAATTGAGGTTGTAGATAATGCATAGAAACTGGCGTTGATTTTGTTTTTTAATAATAAGGAATCAAATAAGTTGATGTAAGAAAATATGGCAATTTTTAGACGGTTAAAGATTTGGGTTTGGGGTATATTTCTGAAGTTGTCGTGGAGATAGTTAATTTTTTCATATGTAATGCTTGGGTTGGAGTAGATTCTATTAAACAAGATAATTCCGGGAGCATTTTTACCCATAAAACTTATGCTAGGAGACGAACTGGTTTTAAGACTATCAAAAGAGATATTAATCTCTATACTATCGCCATTTGAGACTGGAACATACACAACATTGTTATTAATATCTAAGCAAAGAATGCCTGTGGATATATTTTCCGTTATATTAAATTGACCCTTCCCACTTATTACGACTTGTGTCTTATTTATGAAAGAATTAAAACAACCGGCAATAGGCATATAATAGCCCATATTTAAAAGTCCTTTAAAATGCTCTACCTTACCGGTAATACTAACCTGCCCTTTTGTATTCATAGCAGATAATAGTATTAAGAAGATGAATATTTTTTTATTTTTCATGAAGAAAATTTTTAAAAGTATCTGTGTACAATTATTGATTGTACACAGATATATTGAAAATTATACTTTTTCTGTCTTTGTCAACCAACATGCACCCCCACCCCTACAATAAGTTGCAACATCCTGACCTCTTTGTTCCATAGTTGGTGTATTGGAGTAAGACCATGCTCCAGCGTGGTTTGCACAGCCACAATGCCATTGTTGGCCTCCACCTTTCAAATTTTTCATTTCCATCCGGCTCAACTTACCTTGTATGTTGACCAAACTCATTTTTTGTGTCTTCATTTTTTTTAAAATTTGTTTTATAAAATAATTTTTCTGCCACAGCTTTTAGCATCAATGGCGTTGGCCGTTTGGCATTCTGTTGTGCACAACGGGATGTAGGCATCCAAACCTTTTCTATCTGAGCCTAATCAGATAAAAAATATTGTAAATCCCCTACGCTATATACATCGGGCATTTGGTATCCATTAATAAAAATGGTAGGGGTAAATTGTATATCCGTTGCCCTGCACCATTTATTCATCATTTCAATTTTTTCGCTTCGTAGTTTTAACTCACCATTCAGTGGATATTTTGCAGCAAATAATTCATATTCCTTTTTGGAGGCTAAGTACCAATCGTCTAATGCAGCTTTTGTTAGTTCCTGATTATTGCTGGCAGCAATTGCCAATAAATGTTTCACAGGTTTGGCAGTATGATCATTCTCTTCATTAGTAGCTGTAAATACTATTCTTGCTTTTACATTTTTATTTTCTTCCAGCAATTTTTCTATTGCTGGATGTGTTGTGCTACAAGGCCCACAATATGGGTTGCATACTTTTATTATTTCATTTTCAGCTGCAGGGTTACCTAAAACTATGCCCAGATCATCAGCTGGGTTTGCTATTTTTTTTTGCTTTTTTAACAGCGTATCAAATATTTCTGTATTAAATTTCAGCCGCAGATGCTCTCTTTTTTCTTTTTTTGCTTTCTGTAAGTTCAGTAAGGAAGGTTTGACTACATACCAGGCTAATGCTGGAAGCAAAAAGAGGAGTAAGGAAAAAGAAGGAAGATGAAAAGTGGTAGGAATGCCTGCAAAAATTGTATTAGCAGCCCCCAACATCAATAACAATTGTACCAAAAGACATAAGACGCACCATTGCTTAACTACACGCCATTGATAATAAATGGAAAAAATGGTATACGGTAAGGCCAGCAGGCTTAGCCAGTTTAAAAGGTCTAAAGCAGCAGGTAAATTATTGCCTGCAAAGACTAAGTTCAACAAGCTGCCAGCGAAATAAAAGAAACCTACTTCACTCCAGCTAAGCCAGCTAAATACTTTTGATTGTTTACTGCTGAGAATAGCATCGCAATTACCTTTTGTAATACCAGTGCAGACTTTTTTGAGTGCTGCATTATTTTTATCTATTTCATACCAGAGTAAAAGGCAACTAACGATAAAGCCGGTAACCAGGAGTGCAAATTGAAGATAAATAGCTAAGCTATTTAATTGAGCTGCTTGTATTGCCTGCGTCAGGCACAGGATAAAAAACAAGAGTATACCTGCCAGCAATACAAAAGGAATCACTTGTTTTACCAACTGCCTTTTTTTAATTAAAGCAAAATCTTTTTCCCCTGATGCCGAAGTTGGTTCTGCTATCAGGTATACCCCGTCCCAGATTTTAAAAAATTCCTCCGTTTTCAACCTTTTGGTGGTTTGTTCACTGCCCGTCTTTCCCGTTTTATAGAATACAACCCCATCCTTTATATCTGTTATAATTGCCAGCGGGTATTCTCTATCATGCGTATAGGCAATAAAAGGAACAGGAAGCTGATCTATCTCATTTTTTTCTATACGGCCAGCTGCATTGGGAATATTCCATTTTTTGAGTGAGTCGCTGATGCTAAGAAGACTAGGCCAGTCCGGATGGCTTTGCAATGTATCATTCACAGTCGAATTATTCACTTTTACCTGTAGTAATTGCAAAAAAGAAATAGTTCCTTTTACATTAGGTTCATAGTTCCAAATCATAGAAAAGCTTTTATCAAGGGAAAACCCAAATTTTCCGATCTTAAAAATTCAGTAAGACAAAATAGTTTTGTCTGTATGTAAAATAATTCCATTAGTATAAAAGGATAAATCCTTATATACCGAGGTGGTGATTAAATAATCTTTTGCTTGAGGAGGTAAGAGTGCTTTAAAGAAGTGCTATGCTCAATATGAAATCTAAATTATTGATTTGTTTAATCCGATCAACAACAAGAGCCTTTTTTTTCTCTGAAAATTTGTTAATCTTTTTTCAGAATAGTTGTCAGTACCAGGCAACGAGTCCTTAATAATTCGAATCATTAATTCTACTCATTACTATTATCAGTAAACAATAAGTTCTTTTTTCGATTTATCTAAAATAACTTTCTGATGTTTTAGTTGACTTTCTACTATATTAAGATATTCCTTGTTTGTGCATAGGGATTATTAAAGGCCAGGCAGTAAATCGTTGCATTTTTTTACCAGGTCTTCTGTAGAGACATCAGTCGCAACAATTTTATCCTCGCTGTCAATAAGAATATTAAATGGAATACTGTGTATATAGAATTTTGGAATCAATTCGTTGTTCCAGCCCTTCAAATCAGAAACATTAATCCATGGCAACTTATCTTCGACTATTGCCTTTTTCCAACTACCAGGCTTTTCATCCAGCGATATAGCGACTACTTCAAAACCTTTGTCGTGATAATCATTATAAATCTGCTTAAGTTGTGGCATTTGCTGGCGACAGGGCTCACACCAGCTTGCCCACAGCTCCACCAACATAAGTTGGTGCCCGGCATTGGAAATGTGTATTGTTTTTCCACTTGTATCTGCCATGGTAAACCATTCAAAACGCTGGCCTATTACTAATGGCGTGTACATGTTCAGATTTTTGTATAGTATTTGTGCAGAACTGGTTTGCTTGCCTTCTTCCGATAGCAGGTTGAACAATTCTTTTAATTTATCGACACTAAACCTTTGGTCATATAATCTGTTTAGCAAAAAAGGGCCGAGAACAGTTTTAGCATATTTCTTGAAATGTTTGACATCCTCAGCTAAACTTAAGGAGTCGTATATTTTCTCTATTATATCAAGGCTATCAGCTGTTGAAAGGTTTAAAGAATGAAATATTTTGCGTACTTCATAGTTAAGCTCCGAAATATGTTTTTCACCTTTCCAGGAATTTACGAAAACAGTATTTGATGCTGAACCCATACAAATCGTATTGGTCAAAGAATCGATACTTGTTAAATGGATCTTTTTAGGTTCTAAGAAAAAAGAGATGCCTTCCCGGGAATCGTCCACTGTCTTATAGTAAGTGTTACCAGTTTTGGAAATGTATTTTGGCTGTAACGAAAACAGGGTTGGCTCCGATAGTTTTGTTTTGAATATATATATCGAATTCTTAACGTTGCAACTATCTTTGTAATATTTACCGTCAGCCTTCCACCTGAAAATCATCTGGACTACCCTCTCTTTAAAATTTTTAACCTTACCGTGTATTTCAATTCCCCCTGATTTTTTTGCAATTACTACATTATAAAATAGTAATACAAATATTACTACCAAAGTATTTTTTTTCCTGCTAAACATCGAACAAGTCATTATATAAAATTTTCTTTTAAAATAAAAAACTGGTATTGTCCAAAATTGAGACAATACCAGTGAAGTATCTATCAGGCACCGTCGCACCATCTTTTGCCTTTGCTATCTGCGATTCCACAGCTTTTTGAGCAACACTGGCTGCCTTCTGTACACTCACTGCCTGAGCTTAAGCAACCGCCAGTATTAAAGCTTCCGGCCATAATGTTTTTCATTTCCATCCGGCTCAACTTACCTTGTATGTTGGCCAAACTCATTTTTTGTGTCTTCATTTGATTGAATTTTGAAATTATTAAAATTGTTTGCCATTGCTTTTAGCATCAATGGCATTGGCCGTTTGGCTACCTGTTGTTTGCAACCAACAGGCATAGGCATCCAAACCGTTTTTTACCTGTTGCCTATTCAGATAAAAAATATCGTAAATCCCTAATGCCAAGGCACCGGGTAATTAATATCTGTTAATAAAATGGTGGGGATGAATTTTATTTCTTGCAATGTTTTATCCACAGTAGCCAGGTTTACTTTTACATTAAGTAATTGCAAAAAGGCAATGGTGGCTTTTACATTTGGTTCATGATTATTCCAGAACATAGGATACGGTTTGTTATTTCAATACGGCAAATTTTACTTTCCGTATATACTTAATAAAAAAAATGAAAATTCAAATTAATTTTCCATTCTTCCTATTTTCCGCTTGTTGAATAAATCTATACCGTGAAGAAATACTAATCATAACAACAAAAAAGGTATGCAACGTAGTTCGGCTGTCTCACATCATTATTGTTGCTAACAATAGCGTATGCAAAAAGTATTTACAACCGCAGAAATTATATTTCTGCGGAGTTCCCGTTTCTTAACACAACGACAACTGGCTGATAAAATGGATATTTCATTTCAGCGGTATTCGGCTATGGAAAGAAGCGGCGAAGAACTGCCCCCAGATAGTATGACCAGAATTTTAAATGCGCTGGGCTATAGCTGGGAATCGGCCAGAAAATTAGTGGACAGCATCCCCCCTTTCCCTTCGCAGCCGCTGAAAGAAATAAAAATAGCGGGCAGGTAAAATAAAGTACCGGCCATCTTAGAAACTGCTTAAAAACGAATGGAAATTATTGTTTATAGTACAAAAGATGCCCAAAGGACGGAACGCACAAGAGTGCGACCCCGTATGAGGCGGGACAGGCGCAGGGGACGATGATACGTGTCCCCACAGAATTGTGGGGAGTAGTAATGCAGCTGGTTTAATAATTTAGAAAGTATAAAAAGATAGCTACTTAAAACTATCGAAGGAAATTTTGATTTGAAGAACCCAGTAACCAACAACCAGCAACTACTAAGAAACTACAACTTCGTCTTCAACACCGTCACCATTTCATTTTTCCAGCTCATAAAATCTCCCTGCTGAATATGCTTGCGGGCTTCGGTTACCAGCCACAGATAAAATGCAAGATTATGTACACTGGCAATAGTATAAGCTAAAAATTCTTTTGCTTTCATCAGGTGGCGCAGATAGGCTTTGCTATAGTAATTACTCATTTCACAATCCAGTCCATCATCAATGGGTGAAAAATCAAGTTCCCATTTTTTATTGTCAATATTAATAACGCCTTTGGTCGTAAACAGCATGGCATTTCTTCCGTTGCGGGTAGGCATTACACAGTCAAACATATCTATACCCATGCTGATACATTCTAAAATATTCCACGGCGTACCTACCCCCATCAGGTAGCGTGGTTTATTGGTAGGCAAATGATCGCAGCACCAATCGCATATTTCATACATTACCGGTTCTGGTTCGCCTACACTTAATCCGCCAATGGCATTGCCGGTTGCTTCTTTTTCAGCAATATATTCACAGGATTGTTTGCGCAAATCTTTAAACGTACCACCCTGTACGATTGGGAAAAGGTTTTGCGTATATCCATATTTTGCTTCGGTGGAATTGAAACGATCAAAACACCTGTCGAGCCAGCGATGCGTAAGTTCCATCGATGTTTTGGCATATTTGTATTCGCTGCCGCCCGGCGGACATTCATCAAAAGCCATAATGATATCGCCGCCAATGGTTCGTTGTATATCCATCACGGTTTCCGGAGCAAACAAATGCTTGCTGCCATCTATATGCGATTGGAAAGTAACGCCTTCTTCTTTTATTTTCCTGGTGCCGGCCAGTGAAAAAACCTGGTAGCCACCGCTGTCTGTCAATATTGGTTTTGGCCAGCCATTGAATTTATGCAGTCCACCTGCTTTTTCCAGTACTTCCAGTTGCGGCCGTAAGTATAAATGGTAGGTGTTGCCCAATATAATCTGTGCTTTTACATCAGTCAGCAATTGCTGTTGGGTAACTGCTTTTACACTACCCACTGTGCCTACCGGCATAAAGATGGGAGTCTCAATTACTCCATGATCGGTGGTTATTTTTCCAGCCCTTGCTTTCGAGTTGGTATCAGTATGTTGTAGTTCAAATTGTAAGTCTGCCATAAAGCCGCAAGGTACAAGGTTCAAGGCACAAGAAGAACAAGGAATACAAGGCACAAGGAATACAAAAACAATAAAGAAAAATGATACACTTGTGAACCCCTTGTGCCCTGCCCCTTGAACCTTGTACCTTGTTTCTATAAAGTTATTCACTTGTGAACCCCTTGTGCCTTACACCTTAAACCTTGTGCCTTGTTCTCATTATCTTCGCCGCTATGCCACCAATTAACTGGGGAGAGATTATTTTCTACTCTTTCGCCTTCATAGCTGCTGTACAGGTATTTTATTACGCTTATTTCTTTTGCCGGATTGCTTTTTACAAAGCAAAGCCCAAAACGAAAATGCAACAACATCCTGTTTCTGTAATTATTTGTGCCCGTGACGAGGATGAAAACCTTGCCCGCAACCTGCCGGGTGTATTGGTACAATCTTATCCCAGCACTTACGAAGTAGTAGCAGTAAATGATAATTCGCTGGATGATTCAAAATACATTTTACAGGAATTAAAAAAAACATTTAAGTCGCTGCATGTGGTAGAGCTTACACAGGAAGCTGTTCATATTGCAGGTAAAAAATATCCTTTATCAATCGGCATAAGAGAAGCCAAACACGAAGTGTTGCTGCTTACCGATGCAGATTGTGTACCTGCCAGTGAGCATTGGATAGAAAAAATGCAGGACGGTTACGATGAGCATGTTGATATTGTTTTAGGCTACGGAGCTTATCACAAAACAAAAGGGCTGCTGAATAAACTGATACGTTTTGAAACATTTCACACCGCCTTGCAATATCTTTCTTATGCGTTGGCTGGTTTGCCGTATATGGGTGTAGGAAGAAATTTATCGTATAAGAAAAGTTTGTTCTTTTCTAATAAAGGGTTTGCCTCCATCAACCATATTCCCAGTGGCGATGACGATTTGTTTATCAATAAAGCAGCCACTAAAAATAATACGGCAGTTGTTATTGACCCCGATGCTGTTACCCGTTCTATTCCCCGAACTACCTGGGCTGGCTGGCTACGGCAAAAATCGAGACACTACACTACAGCTAAATATTATAAGCCGAAACATAAATTTTTATTAGGCCTATACTTTGCTACACAGTTTCTTTTTTATCCTGCACTGGCAGCGGCGTTTATTTTTTATGATTGGAAGTTTGTGCTGCCTGTTTTTGGAGTAAGAATTTTATTGCAGGCTTTTGTATTGTATAAATCAATGGCAAAAATGGGTGAGAAAGATTTATGGCCCTGGTTTATTTTGCTTGATATGTGGATGTTCTTTTATTATATCATCTTTGCACCTGCATTGTGGAGAAGGCCGAAGAAGGGATGGTAGAGAGCGCAATAGACAATGGACAATAAGCAATTAGTCAGCAATATGTTTACTTGTTTTTACCAGCGACATTAACACAGATGATCGTCCCTTGTGAAGCGAAGCGCAATCCCGATGAATATCGGGGTGTCGCACACTTCGACAATAGTAACACGGGATGAGCAATTGCCACTGCCCATTTTTTTGACAACAATTTTTCTGCCGCATGGTCTTTTTTTTTAATTTTTACTTTTGAATTTTGAATTATACCTGGATGGAAATATTACTCAAATACTTTTCTGATTTTACTCCCGAGCAACTGCGGCAATTTGCTCTGCTGAAAGATTTATACACGGAATGGAATGAGAAAATAAATGTAATCTCCCGCAAGGACATTGATGGCTTGTATGAAAAACATGTGTTGCATTCATTAAGCATTGCAGCCACGGTGGAGTTTGCAGATGGAATGGAGATAATTGATTTGGGCACTGGTGGCGGCTTTCCCGGTATACCGCTGGCTATCTTTTTTCCAAACGTAAAGTTTCATTTGGTCGACAGCATCAATAAGAAATTGAATGTAGTAAAAGCAGTAGCGGAAGGAGCCGGATTGACGAATGTTTCTACCCAGCATTGCAGAATAGAGGATATTAAAGACAGGAAATTTGATTTTGTAGTTTCCCGTGCAGTAGCACCATTAAAAGACCTGTGGCGATGGAGCAGGCCCTTAATTAAAACGAAGAAGTCTGAAGAAAGAAAAATAGCCGGAGATCCTGATTCTCCCAGGAACAGGTTTGTGCCAGGCCTTATTTGCCTGAAAGGCGGCGATCTCAACGCCGAAATACAGGAGAGCGGCACCCGGCCACACGTTTGGGAAATTGAGCAACTTTTTAAAGAAGAATTCTTTAAAGATAAATTTCTGCTATATGTACCCCGCTGATAAATAAAAAATTGCTTGCATGCAGCAGATATGGCAAAATATACCACTTAGTGGTATTGCTGGAATGTTCCGGAAACCTCAACTTTGCTTAGTATGAAGGAAATCTCTGTTTGTATAGTAGACGATAATAAAGAATTACGGAATGCCCTTGAAGAAATCATCAGCATGTCCGAAGGTTACAGGTGTATAGGAACAATTGGTACAGCCGAAGAGGCGATTGATAAACTACCTATACTCCGGCCAGATGTGGTGCTGATGGATATTAACCTTGGCAGTATAGAAAGCGGGATAGATGTAGTAAGGGTTTTGAAGCCCCGTATACCTGGTATCAATTTTATGATGTGTACCGTATATGAAGAAAATGAAAAAATATTTGAAGCGTTAACCGCCGGTGCCAGCGGATATATCTTAAAGAAAACAGACCCTGCCCGAATGCTGGACGCCATCCGTGAGCTGTACGAAGGCGGTGCACCAATGAGCAGCCAGATAGCCCGCAAAGTTGTGGCAGCCTTTCAGCAGCAGGAAAAAGAAGAACAGAATGCCCTTAATGATACAAGGCTTGATGCCCTTTCAAAAAGGGAAAATGAAATTCTTGAGCTACTCTCCCGCGGCCTCATGTATAAAGAAATTGCAGCCCAGATATTTCTGAGCCAGGAAACAGTGCGGAAACATGTTTACCATATTTACGAAAAACTGCATGTTACCAATCGTGTAGCTGCTGTCAATAAATTTTACGGTAAATAACCTTTTTGCAGGTTTTTGCGGGCAGACGAATTAAAAAATACCACTTTCGTGGTATTTTTTGTTTTATAAAGTCTTCTAGTTTTGGAATATCAAAAATCAAGCAGTTCTAAGCCCGTTCAAATTAACCGTTAGCCTTATCCAACTTATACAATAGAGTCTTGATTAAAAAACTACGAACCTCTGTCACAAAATGGCAGGGGTTCGTGGCTTTTCGGAGAGCCTCCCTGCCCTCCTAAGGAGGGTTCTCAGACCCCGATTATTTCTATGTGCATTATCAAACTTGTAGAGTGGGGTTTCAATTAATCAAAATATCAGTAAAGAAACAAGTAGGATAACAATCAGGGGTTGACAATATACCTAACTCTGTTAATGTCGCCGAAGTGTGCGACGCAACCACATCTGATAGTAGTAATGCAGTTGGTCAACAAATAAAAAACTCCGCATTTCAACAGTATGGTTGAAACACGGAGTCCAATTATTAATTCTTAATTATTAATTATTAATTTTTAATTACTGCATCACCACTTCAATTCCAGCTTATTATTCTTCCGTTCAATGTCCGCCATACGTTGCGATGGATCTATTTCTGCAATGGTAAGATCGGTTAGCTTCCTGCTTGTTTCTACAATGTAAGTGCCGTGTGTCCATTTCCAAGGCTCATACACTGTGCGGGGAATATTTGCATCCTCAGCAGGCTTTATACCGTACATCAGGTTGAGAGGTATGTAATGCAATTCTTTACTGCCATCTTTAAATGTTAGTTGCAAATCAATTGGCATTGGCATTAATCCAATTCTGCTGAGACGGATTTTTGTTTTGCCCCCTTCTTCCCAAAGGCTGTCTATTCCATAATCAATTGTTTTGGTAGAGTTCACCCAATATTCTTTATACCAATCCAGTTTCATGTCGCTTACTTTTTCTGCTATGCGAATAAAGTCAGAAGCATTAGGATGTTTGAAACGCCATTGCTTGTAATACTCCAGCAAAATTCTATCTCTTGTATTAGCACCTGTTATATAACCCAACTGTTCCATAAATACACCTCCTTTAGAATAAGCAGCATTGCTATATGCAGAGTTATAATTAAAATGATCGGCATGAGTTGTCAGTGGTTCTTCCTTACCACTTTTAGCTAATGAATAATATCCTCTGTAAGTTCCGTCATAAGGGAAGGCCGTACTATTTTCAAGAAAAGCTGTTACCCTGTCTTCGGCATAGGAAGTAAATCCTTCATCCATCCAGGCATACAATCCTTCATTGGTGCCGAGCATTCCATAATACCAATTGTGCAACCACTCGTGCAGCCATGCACCTGGACCAACCAGCAATGTCGCCATTGGATATTCCATACCACCATCGCCACCATGCACAAAAGAAAACTGTTTGTAAGGATAACCACCAAATGTTTTTTCAATAAAGGGCAATGCTCTTTGTGCATCCGTTAATACCTGCTCCCATTCCTGTGCAGTAGCATTGGTGGCTTTATAAAAAAGATGAAGCGTAAGACTGTCTCTAACTTTTACAGATTTATGAACATACTCCGGATCTGCAGCCCACATAAAATCATGCACATTCGGTGCTAAGAACCGCCATGTTAATTTATCACCGGCAGGGCGTTTTACTGTAGTCCCTTTATCTTCATAACCAAAACCAATCTGGTTGGGGTTTTGTAAATACCCTGTAGATGCCAGCATATATTTATTATCGATAGTAATGCTTACATCAAAGTCGCCCCATACACCATAAAACTCACGGGCTACATAGGGTGTAGGATGCCAGCCCTCATAATCGTACTCACATATTTTCGGATACCACTGGCTCATAGAATAACGAACTTTTGAAGTGGGATTATCCCTTCCGCTTCTTCTTATCTGCAATGGCACCTGTGCCTGGAATTCCATATCAAAAACTACTTTTGATTTTGGAAGAATTGGTTTGTCCAGTTTTACTTCCAGTATTGTTTCCAACACATTGAAGGTTTGCGGACGGCCATTCATCTTTAATGAAATTATTTTTTGATACCCGATTTCATCTGGCTTCAGGTTGAGTATCCTGTCTTTTACACGATTATCCCAATCCACTCCACGGCCACTTGTCATAGTACCTTGTCTTCTGCTGCGGGTATCCATCATACTGTTTGGCTGAAAAGCATTGAAGTACAAATGATAAAAAACTCTTGTCAGAGTGTCTGAAGAGTTATTCGTGTATTCCAGTTTTTGTTTGCCGGTAAATTGATTGGTCTGCACATTCATGTCAATGTTCATTACATACTTCACCCGTTGCTGCCAGCGGTCGGGCTGGGCGAAAGAAGATAAATGAATAGTGGCAATCAATAAAATCAGTGTAGCAAATTTCTTCATAATAAAATGTATAATTAGGAATGGTAAATTTCGGTAAAGCAAACCTATAATAAAAACAAAATTGACCGGTGGCAGCGAAACTTGCCAGCGGTCAATTGGTTATAAATTGGTTTATATTAAAAATTATAATGTGACAGCACTTCTCAGCAGTCTGCCCTCTCCATTAAAGAAAAGATATTTTTTCTCAACATCATTTTTTTCAGCCTTCAGCCGGTATTGAATTACATTACCGGGCAGGTACAATTTTTTTACATCCGAAACTTCTCTGTCGGCGAATTTACTTTTCTGAAATCCCTGCTTTACATCTTCAGGTAGTTTATCAAATGTCCAGTCCTTCAAAGTATTTTTCCAGATGCCTTTATTGCTATATTCGGCATTCAGTTTATCGCCATCTTCTTCAAACCGCACATTTACATTTACCACATCATTACTCCATTTTACATTAGTGGCACCGGGATATTGTTTAAAAAAATTTTCTTTTGCCTGCTCCGGCACCGAAGTAACCTGCGCATTTCCCGTCAAAGAGCTAAGTGATAAAATAACAATTAACAGTGATGAAAATAGAAATCTCATAAAAGGTGGTTTAAGTGAATCAATTTATTGGTAAAAATAATGCCGGAATATTATAAAGAAATGCTATAAATAATAACAGGCGTGAATAACAATTAATAATTAGTAATTAAGAATTAATAATTGGGCATCCCGGATTTTATAGGTAGTTTTTTGATCCCGGCTGTCTCGCCAGAGGGGAGAATATTATCAGTTCCCACAGTACTATGGGCATTGCGTAGCACACTTCATCGTCCCATTCGCTATTCAGCATTTTAGAACTACTCTGAACAGTGGCAACAGACTTCATAAACCAATATTCCTTGTTCATCTGTTCGATATTCATTTCCCCGCCACCACAATCACAATCTCTCCTTTCACCGTTTTCCCATTGAAATAATCGGCTACTTCTCTGAGTGTACCTTGTTTATTTTCTTCAAACATTTTTGTCAGCTCACGGCTTACCGAACATTGTCTTTCCGCACCGAAGTAAGTAATAAACTCTTCCAATGTTTTTACCAATCGCATCGGCGATTCATAAAAAATCATGGTTCGATCTTCTTCGGCCAATTGTTTCATCAATGTTTGCCTGCCTTTCTTCAATGGCAGAAATCCTTCGAAACAAAAACGATTGGTGGGAATACCGCTGTTCACTAATGCTGGTACAAAGGCAGTAGCACCGGGCAGGCTTTCTACCTTCACCCCAACTTTTATACATTCTCTTACCAGTAAAAAAGCGGGGTCAGAAATACCGGGAGTACCGGCATCTGTAACAATGGCCATTTTTTTTCCTTCCAGCAACTGGCTTACAAGGTGCTGTAATACTTTATGTTCATTGTGCTGATGATAAGGAGAAAGCTGTTTGGTAATCTGGTAATGGTTGAGCAGATGAGAAGTGGTACGGGTATCTTCTGCCAGTATAAGATCTACTTCTTTCAATACCTCTATAGCCCGCAGGGTAATATCTTTCAGGTTGCCGATGGGGGTGGGAACTAAATAGAGCATTGCTTTAAAATGTGGGAATATGAAAATATGGAAATATGAAAATGAGACCCATTATGCAAGGCATTTTCACATTTTCACATTCTCACATTTTCTAATTAATACTAACTTCAAAATATTCCATCACAGCGTTCGCCAATAATTTCTTGCTGGCTTCTTCTGCTATTTGTTTCGCTTTTTCAGGAGAATCTGCATTTACCTGCAGGGTTATGTTTTTCCCTATTCTTACATCTTCTACCCCGGTAAGACCGAGGTTTTCCAAACCGCCCATTACGGCTTTTCCCTGGGGGTCTAATAATTCTTTAAGAGGCATCACTTTTATCTGAACTGTGTAGGTCATGCGGGTTTATTTTTAAAAAGCAAAGATAACAGAACGTAGGCAAGTATTATTAACGGAATAGCCAGCCATTTTAAGAGAATAAAAGCGGCAATAGCGATAATTACCAATAAATATTTCGGCAAATTGTCTTTAATACCAAAATTTTTAAACTTCAGTGCCATCAGCGGTAAAGTAGAAACCATCAAACCTGACAATACCAAAACCACTGCATACAAAAACCATTTGTTGAGTATCAGATTTTGAGCCCATGCTTCATTTACATTCCAGTAGATTAAGGGAAGTGCCGCTACGAAAATTCCTGCGGCAGGTACCGGCATACCTTTAAAAGAAGTTGACTGTGTAGTATCTAAATTGAATCTTGCCAACCTCCACGCCGCTGCGCATGGCAATAAGAAAGCAGGCAATAACCAAATAATAGAAACATCCAGCCCATCTGCTTCTCTCGCAAAACTTAAACGGAGAAACTGGTAAATGATCATAGCAGGAGCCACACCAAAACTCACTACATCTGCCAATGAATCCAACTGCTTGCCCATTTCTGAACTTGCGTTAAAAAGCCTTGCTACAAAGCCATCTAAAAAATCCACTACCGCAGCAATGCCGATAAATAAAGAAGCCATCCATATTTTCTCAGGCATATCAAGTAAATGAGTACCGTCAACATCCAGGCTTATTACAATACCGTTTTGCAGTGTAGACACGATTGCCAAACATCCGAAAAAGAGGTTGAGTAAAGTGAAAATATTTGGAATTTGCTTCATGCCGGAAAGATAAATTTTATTTTTTCATTAAAGCTTCTATCTCTTCTACAGTTATGGGGATATTTTTCATCAAATCCTTATTACCGTTCTTCGTTATCCAGAGATTGTTTTCAATACGTACTCCCATTTGCTCTTCTTCTATATAAATACCCGGCTCTACAGTAAATACCATTCCCGCTTTTATAGGTTCTGTTCTTGTACCAAGATCGTGTACATCTATTCCAAGATGGTGAGAAATACCATGATATAAATATTTGCGATATGCCCTGTTTTCAGCATCTTCATTCTTTACATCACTCTTTTTCAGCAACCCAATTTTTAAAAATTGCTGCGTGGCCTCTTCACCTACTTTATCAGTATAATCTAAAATGCTGATGCCGGGTTTTAAAATGCTTTTTGCATAATCATGTAAATGAAGGCAGGCATTATAAACTGTTTTTTGTCTGCGTGTAAATTTTCCATTTACCGGAATGGTTCTCGTTAAGTCTGCACAATAGCCACCATACTCTGCACCAAAATCCATCAGTATTAATTCCCCGTCTTTACATTCTGCATTGTTACTTACATAGTGTAATGTGCGGGCCCTGTCACCACTGGCAATAATGCTGCCGTAGGCCGGACCAGTTGCCCGCTGACTAAGAAAAGAATGATATATCTCAGCTTCTATTTCATACTCCATCGTTCCGGGTTTTATGAATTGTAATAAACGACGGAATGTATTTTCAGTAATGTCTATTGCCTTTTGTAATACATCTACTTCCAATGCAGTTTTAATACCACGCAGGTCCTTCATAATTTTTGCAGCCCTGAAAAAATTATGCAGCGGATACTTCGCTTTCATTTCATCTATAAAACGGTATTCCCTTGTTTTAGGAAGACTTGCCTTTCTATCATTCTCATTACTATCCAGGTAAATATTATCTGCCAGGTGTACCCATGGCTGCAACAAAGCTTCCAGGCTATCCAACCATACAATAGTTTTTATACCACTTATTGCATGTGCTTCATTTACACGCAGTCTTTTTCCGTCCCATTTTTCTTTTAATTCATTGGGTCTTACCAGCACTAATACTTCACGATATTTTGGATCTGGATTATCAGGAAAAAGAATAACCATACTATCCTCTTGTGTTACCCCTGACAGCCAGAACAGATCGCTGTTTTGCTTAAAATGATAAATCGCATCACCGTTGGAAGATAATTCGTCGTTGCTCACAAAAATGGCAATAGAATTTTTCTGCATTTGTTTGATAAACCGGCTGCGGTTTTCTACAAATATGTCTTTGTTGAGGGGCAAGTATTTCATAAACCTATGGTTTGTTGGTTTTTAATAAAGCTTTATTATGGCTAAAGATAACAAGCAAACCTTTCAGGTCGTTGTCGTTTATCATAAATATTGAAAAATGGATGATTTTCAATAGTTGGGATTTTTCGTTAATTATCCTTCAAAACTCACAGCCATGAGTAGATAACAATCAATGTTTTAAGCAAAGGTTTAGCTTCTTTGCAATATTTTACACTAACACTTGTTTGCACAAGAAAAATTGTCGCTTACCTTTGTTGTTCCATCAAAAAACGATTGCCTTATATGTCAGTACCTACTATTGTTTTCCCAACAAAGAATTTATTGAAACTAGGTCTTAAATCCGCCGACAACATTCACTACCAGCTTACGCCTGAAGAATTGGAACAGGACACATTGCGCATTGGCGAAGGCGTTTTAAGTGATACCGGTGCACTGGTTATCCGCACCGGCGAGTTTACCGGCCGTTCTCCAAAAGATAAGTTTACTGTAAAGGACGAAACTACTGCCGACTCTGTTCACTGGAATGAATTTAATATTCCATTGGAGTCAAAATACTTCGATATTATTTATAAAAAAGTAATTGACTACCTCGGTAAACAACCAGAGTTATGGGTAAGAGATTGTTACGCCTGTGCCGATCCCCGCTACCGCTTAAATGTAAGAGTGGTAAACGAAAAACCCTGGAACAACCTGTTTGCGTACAATATGTTTCTTCGCCCTACTGATGAGGAGTTGGAAACTTTTGAAGCCGACTGGCACGTAATATCTGCGCCGGGTTTAAAACTAGATCCTAAAGAATGTGGCACCCGCCAGCACAATGCTTCTATCGTTTCTTTCAAACATAAAATGATATTAATAGCTGGCAGTGGCTATACCGGCGAAACCAAAAAAGGCATCTTCACTATTCTCAATTATATTTTACCACACGAAAAAAATGTATTGAGCATGCACTGTAGTGCGAATATGGGAGACGATGGTGATACAGCTATCTTCTTCGGGCTTAGCGGTACCGGCAAAACAACACTGAGCGCCGATCCTAACCGCAAACTGATTGGTGATGATGAGCATGGCTGGACAGCAGATGGTATCTTCAATTTTGAAGGCGGCTGCTATGCAAAAACAATTAATCTTACTGAAGAAAAAGAACCCGAAATATTTAATGCGCTGCGCAAAGGTGCATTGGTAGAGAACACACAGTTCTATCCCGGTACCAATAGAATAAATTTTGACGATGGTTCAATTACCGAAAACACAAGGGTTTCTTATCCGTTAAATTTTATCAGCAACGCATTGGAGCCATCTATCGGCAACCTGCCAAAAAATATTTTCTTTCTTACCTGCGATGCATTTGGTGTGCTGCCTCCTGTTTCTAAATTAACACCGGGGCAGGCTATGTATCAATTCATTTCTGGTTACACTGCAAAAGTTGCAGGAACAGAAGCTGGTGTTACAGAACCAAAGCCAACGTTCAGTGCCTGCTTTGGTGCACCATTCCTGCCATTGCATCCCGGAAAATATGCAAAGATGCTCGGCGATAAAATGCAAGAGCATAAAGTAAATGTGTGGATGATAAATACGGGCTGGACAGGTGGGCCTGTTGGCATTGGCAACAGGATGAAATTAAAGTACACAAGAGCAATGATCACGGCTGCTCTTACCGGCAAGCTGAACAATGTTGAATTTACTACCGATCCTATTTTCGGTATGGCTATACCTGCAAGCTGCCCCGATGTACCTTCCGAATTACTTACACCAAGAAATACATGGGCTGATAAAAATGCCTATGATGAAAAGGCAAAAAACCTTGCCAATTTGTTCATCAAAAATTTTGAAAAGTATGCTGATGGTGTAAATGCCGAAATACTGGCAGCTGCACCAAAGCCTTAACATATCAACTTTGGACGGTTGCTTACACACATGACGATCAATGCCCTCCGGTTTTTCCGGAGGGTTTTTTATTTTATTTAACTGCTAACTATATGGCAAACAAAACTTTTGGAACGACTTTTCGTTAGTAACATGAATTAAATTTATTTTACCAGCGATAGTAACACGGATGGGCAAATACATTTCAACACAGAGTTAATGAGTTGGAAAGTTTCACGGAGAGTTTTCTCTGTGTTCCTCAAATTCTCTGTATCTCTGTGTTGAACTGTATTTGCTGAACAGCGAATCACGAACATCCGGGACTGCAGCTGAGTAAAAAAACAAGCCTATTATTAAACATGAAAATGTATCAACTCTTTTCTCTTTTTTCTTTTTTTGTTTTGCCTGTAATAATTACAGCGCAAGATGATAAAGAAGAATTGGTAAAGTGGAACGCTTCCAAAAAACTTACCTGGGCAGATTATAAATCTAAACCCGATCCCACAAGCGATGCGGCTGCATCTACCACCACTTACCTGAAAGTAGAATACAATATTTCCAGTACGAAATTTGATTTTAAAGTAGAATCCTTTTTCTCCAAAACACGTTCCTGGGGTTTACATAAAACAGCTTACATATTAAGCCACGAGCAGGGGCATTTTGATATTGCAGAAGTATATGCCCGCAAACTTTACAAAGCATTAAGTGAATACAAATTCAATAAAAGAACTTACCAGAAAGATTTAGAAAAAATCTATAAGAAAATAACCGACGAAAAACAGGAAACACAAAACGACTACGATAAGGAAACAAAACACAGCATTTATAAAGTAAAGCAAGCCGAATGGCTGGTAAAAATTGCTGACATGCTGGAAGAATATGAAGATTGGGCAGATTATAATAAATAGCCTATCTCATTTTTCCTGTTATGCCCTGATACAATGTTTTGAAATATCAAAACAATCCGTACAACTGGCTATCTACTTTGCTGATGATTTCACCAAGATGTTCTGTATTCTCGCCGAATTTATTTTTATCTACATCAATAATAAGCAGCGGACCTTCTTTATAATCGGCAATCCATTTATTATAGTATTCGTTCAGTTTTTTTAAATAATCCAGGCGGATATTTTCTTCATACTCTCTTCCTCTTTTTTGTATTTGGCCAACCAATGTTGGTACAGATGCATTCAGGTAAATTAATAAATCCGGTGGTTGTACCAGCGTTTTTAATGTCTGGAAAAATTGAAAGTAATTATCAAAATCTCTTTTGCTCATCAATCCCATTTCGTGCAGGTTGGGAGCAAAGATGTTGGCGTCTTCGTAAATGGTTCTATCCTGTATTACAGTTTCTGTTCCTTTTTGTATTTCTACCAACTGGCGCAGGCGACTGTTTAAAAAGAATACCTGCAGGTTAAAACTCCAGCGGGGCATATCCTCATAAAAATCCATGAGGTATGGATTATGATCTACATCTTCAAAATTGGGAATCCATTTATAATGCTTACTAAGCATTTCAGTCAATGTCGTTTTTCCAGCACCGATATTTCCGGCTATTGCGATATGCTTTGGTTTTGGTTTTGCTTTTGCCATGTTGTTTGTTCTGTTATTCAATTAAAAACTCGATTTACCGTAAGCAATTTTATGCTTTTGGTTTTGAAGATCCGGCAACTGCCAGACAAATGGCTGCCACTATTAACGGAGCCCACCAGAAATCTTTTAATTCAGTTAAATGAGAAGAGTTTCCGCCAATGACATACATGGCAATTGAGGCAATTACGGCAAGGATACCAATAGTGCCGAAAACTGTTTTCTTATTCATACTCGCTTTGATTTACCGGAAAAAAACTGACCCGGATTTTAAAAGTAATGTAATTTCTAATACCTCCCTTCCGGCATTAAAAATAATTAAGCCCAATCGCCTCTCTTACCAATTCCATCGTTTGCCTGGCACTTTTACGGGCTTTTTCGGCCCCTTTTTCCATTACTTCTTTTAAATAACCCGCATTATTGCGAATGCTTTCTGCCTTTTCACGGATGGGGGAAATAAATTTCACCATATCCTCTCCCAACTGCTTTTTCATATCGCCATAGCGGATGGTACAATTATTATAATCTCCTTCAAATTTTGCTATTACGTCAGCAGTGCTTACCAGCTTCATTAGTCCAAAAATGTTTTCGATATAATCTGGTTTAGCGGTATTTGGCGCTGCAGGGCCACTATCTGTTTTAGCTTTCATTACTTTTTTTCGTATCAAGTCATCATCATCAGATAAGTATAGTGTAGCATATTGGTTCTCACTTTTACTCATCTTACCTGCCCCGTCCAGGCTTGGTACTTTTACCAGCTCATCCCCATAATTAAATGCCTGCGGTTCCGGAAATACATCACCATAGCGATGATTGAAACGGTTGGCAAAAGTGCGGGCCATTTCCAGGTGCTGCTCCTGATCCTTGCCTACCGGCACATACGATGCACGATGGAGAATAATATCTGCTGTTTGCAATACAGGATAAGTCAATAAACCTGCATTCACGTTTTCAGGATGCTGCCGTACTTTATCTTTAAACGTCACTGTTTTTTCCAACTCGCCTTTATAGGCCATCATATTCAGGTACAGGTAGAGTTCCGAAGTTTCATACACATGACTCTGACAATACAAAGCTGCTTTATCAGGGTCAAGTCCACAGGCAATATTTTCTGACAATACCCGCTGCACATTTAGTTTCAGTTCTTTTGTATCCGGGTGTGTGGTAAGAGAATGTAAATCTGCCACCATAAAATAACATTCGAATTCTTCCTGCATCCGCACATAGTTTCTTACTGCACCAAAATAATTACCAAGGTGTAAAAAACCGGTGGGGCGGATGCCACTCATTACTATTTTTTTCTGCATATCCATGGGCGGCGAAGATAATAACGAAAAGGCACAAGTATCAGGGTTCAGGGTACAAGAAAGTAGACCCTGTGCAGGAAAACCTTGTTTCTTGCGCCTTGTACTGTGTGCCTTATCTTTGATTTATGGAAGTAAACAACACCACCGTTGACAAACTGGCCCATCTTTCCCGCCTGCAGTTTAATGACACTGAGAAGGAAGAGATCAAAAACGATTTGCAACGGATGATTGCTTTTGTAGAAAAATTAAATGAACTTGATCTTGAGGATGTTAAGCCTATGCTTTTTATGAGCGATGAAGTGAATGTGCTGCGGGAAGATGAAATAAAAGGCTCCATCAGCCGCGATGAGGCATTGAAAAATGCGCCATTACACGATGACCAGTTTTTTAAAGTTCCAAAAGTTATTAAGAAATAAAATAAGGGGCGGGTTGCATCTCGCTGGCTTTCGTAACCAGTAGCGACTTTTGGGATTAAAACAACCAGTAACCAGAAACAAGCAACATGAGCAGTATAATACATCTCGACACTATCAGAAAAAGCTACTTTTTGGGCAAACAAGAGTTGCCGGTGCTGAAAGGTGTATCGCTGGATATTTTTAAGAATGAATATGTAGCCTTGATGGGGCCATCCGGTTCCGGCAAGAGTACATTGATGAATATTCTCGGCTGCCTGGATACACCAAGTGGTGGTAAATATATTTTGAATGAAAAAGATGTAAGCCAGATGGAGGATAATGCACTGGCCGAAGTAAGGAATAAAGAAATTGGTTTTGTATTTCAGCAATTTAATTTGCTGCCCCGCTTAACCGCTCTCGAAAATGTAGCCCTTCCATTAGTATATGCCGGCATAGGAAAAAAGTTAAGGAATGAAAAAGCCATGCATGTACTCGACATGGTAAACCTTACTGATAGAAGCCATCATAAACCAAATGAGCTCTCCGGCGGACAAAGCCAGCGGGTGGCTATTGCCCGTGCATTGGTAAATGACCCGTCTATTATTTTAGCAGATGAACCAACCGGTAATCTTGATTCAAAAACATCCTACGAAATCATGGATATTTTCGGCAATATTCAGCAGCGTGGCAACACCGTTATTTTGGTTACACATGAAGAAGATATTGCCAACCATGCCAAAAGAATAATCCGGTTAAGAGATGGAGTTATTGAAAGCGATAAAAAGAATGAGCAGGTAAGAGTTCATGTTTAATCTTCTTTATTTTTCCAACACAAGCTTCTTGTTATGTCAATGAAAATTTATACAAAAACCGGCGACAAGGGAACAACCTCCTTAATAGGTGGCACCAAAGTTTCTAAAGCAGACCTGCGCATAGAAGCTTATGGCACGGTGGATGAATTAAATTCCTATATCGGTTTGTGTAAAGATGTACTGACGGATGCGCAAGGTCAAAAAATTTTACTTGAAGTACAGGATAGGTTATTCACCATTGGATCATCATTAGCCTGCGACCCGGTGAAAGAACCAAAAATGAAAATCCCCGATCTGAAAGAAACGGATATAGAATTGCTGGAAAAAGAAATGGACAGGATGAATGAAATAGTTCCTGCTATGAGAAGTTTTATTCTTCCCGGTGGTCATACTACATTGTCGCATTTACATATTGCCCGTTGCGTTTGCCGCAGGGCGGAACGTTGTACTGTACGCTTAGCCATCGAAAGCGGTGAAGCAGAAGAAATAATTATTAAATACCTCAACCGCCTCAGCGATTATTTATTTGTACTAAGCCGCTACACCGGCCATCAAATGAACATCGAGGAAATTCCATGGAAGGCGAGAGTGTGATTTTTCACCAAAGACGCCAATGAGCAAAGTCGCAAAGCAAATACAAAGCAGTTATGTGCCTGGAATTTGTTTATTGAAATTTCGAGTTGCAAGAAGCAAACTAAATATAGGATACTCTGCAATTTGCTCATCTGTGTTACAACGGTTGAAGTGTGGGGAGTAGTGCAGCAGACTAAAAAAATACACATCGCCCAGAGAAGAAAGAGAAAAGGAGAATACAACCGATGCGAAGCATCTTCTTTCTCTCTTTATCCTCCGGGCGACAAAATAAAAACTCACACAAAGCAAACTCCCAATTATTAATTTTCACTTCCTCATTCCACCATCTTGCCGTCACGCATATACAAAACCCTATCGCTAAGTTTCGCCAGTTCCTCATTATGTGTAACTATCAAAAAAGTTTGATTGAATTTAGTGCGCAGATCGAAAAATAATTGATGCAGTTCTTTTGCATTCGCAGAATCAAGATTTCCGGTTGGCTCATCAGCCATTACAATATCAGGGTTATTTATTAAAGCCCTTGCTACTGCTACCCGTTGTTGCTCACCACCGCTCATTTGATTAGGTTTGTTTTCCATGCGATGAGAAAGGCCAAGCATTTTTAAGAGCTCTTCTGCCTTTTCTTTTACTTCACCCTTTTTGCGACCTGCCAGCCAGCCGGGAATACAAACATTTTCCCAGGCCGTAAACTCTGGTAACAGGTGGTGAAACTGGAATACAAAGCCAATATGTTTGTTGCGAAAAGCGGCCAGTTTTTTGGCGGGAAGAGTGTTTATCAACGTGCCATTCATCAAAACCTCACCCCTGTCGGATTTGTCCAACGTGCCGAGAATATGCAGCAAGGTACTCTTACCCGAACCGGAGGGACCGGCAATAGCAGCCACTTCCCCCTTCTCAATATTGATGTTCACACCTTTTAAAACCTCCACGGTTCCGTATCGCTTAAAAATATTTTTTCCACTAATCATGCAGCCAATTGGGGTTTTATTTAATCAAATATCTATAAAAGAAACCCATAATCAAAAACCTGTAAATGTGGTGCTTGCCCGATTTTTAAGAAAGCCTTAAAAACCCGTGAACAACTAAGGATTTGGAAAATTCGTTAATAAAGCTACATTTGCCGAAAATTAGGGACGAACACCCATTAAAAAATTAAACCCCTGCGAAGATGTTTTGGACATTAGAATTAGCCTCGTACCTCGAAGATGCCCCCTGGCCAGCCACCAAAGATGAGCTGATCGATTACTCTATCCGTAGCGGTGCGCCGCTGGAAGTAGTGGAAAATCTCCAGGAACTGGAAGATGAAGGGCAAGATGTGTATGAAACCATCGAGGACATCTGGCCGGATTATCCTACACAGGAAGATTTCCTGTTTAACGAAGACGAGTACTAAGAAAGAGAGGCTACTAGCTATTCGCTACGTGCTGCTCGATTTAAAATAGTAAAGCCCTTGATTATGCATCAGAGGCTTTTTTTGTTTTTTTATTAGTCAGCTGCAGTACTACTATCAGCCCAGTTGCGTCGCACACTTCATCGTCGCGTTCGCTATTCAGCATATTGCAAGCTCACTTGTAATCTCACACAGACTTGAACATTGACATTGAACATTTCTAAAAAATCTTAGAGTAGTTCATCCATCACGCCAAACCAGCAACTAAAAAACCAGCAACCAGTAACTATCCCTCCACTCCCAACTTCGTCATCACTTCATTACTCACCCCGGTAGAAGAATAACCACCATCATGGAAAAGATTTTGCATGGTTACCATTCTTGTAAGGTCAGAGAAAAGTGTAATGCAATAGTTGGCACAATCTTCTGCACTCGCATTACCCAGCGGGGCAATAGACTCAGCAAAGTCGAAGAAATCACCAAAGCCTTTGATACCCGTTCCGGCTGTAGTCTTTGTTGGTGATTGGGAAACAGTATTGATACGAACTTTTTTATCTACTCCGTAATGATAGCCAAAACTGCGGGCAATAGATTCCAGCATTGCTTTAATATCAGCCATATCTGTATAGAATGGATATGTACGTTGTGCAGCCATGTATGTCAGTGCTACTACACTTCCCCACTCGCTGATGGCATCCAGTTTTTTAGCAACCGCCAGCATTTTATGAAACGACATAGCCGATACATCAATCCCTTTCATGAAATAATCGTAGTTGGATTCGGTATAGGGAATTTTCTTCCTGATGTTTACACTCATCCCGATTGAATGCAATACAAAATCAATTTTACCACCAAGTACTTCCTGCGATTGGGTGAAGAGTGTTGTCAATTCATCTACACTCGTAGCATCGGCAGGAATAATCTGAGAATTGGTTTTCTCAGCCAGCTTATTGATTTCACCCATGCGCATAGCAATGGGGGCATTGGTTAATACAAAAGTGGCACCTTCTTCGTGTGCTTTTTCAGCTACTTTCCAGGCAATAGAATTTTCGTCCAATGCGCCTGTAATAATTCCTCTTTTCCCTTTTAATAAATTATAAGCCATAAAATGAGTTTATTGTTTGTATTGGTGGTTTATAGTTCGCCGTAAAAATAAGGAGATATTTTTAAGCAGTTGGAAACAACATCCTGATTACAAAAACAACCAAAAAGGTATATGCAAAAATCAAAGCGAATACAGTAACCAGCCAAAAAAGAAACCGTGTCATTGATTCTTTGGGCCGCGTTACCAGTTGCAATTTTTTATACAACCAATAGGCAGGCAGCAATGACAGAATGATAATAAACAGTATAGCAATGGACTTTAGTTTCATTTGCAATTATTAATGTTCCAACTACATTTTGCACAATGTAAAGCATGCGGTTCTATTAATTTATAGAACACAAAACTTTATTTGCTTTGCGAACCGGAATGTTCGTTTGTCTGTTATCTTTACATAGGTAGCACATTCTTTTTTAAACTGTAAGTATGAGTACAAGAACGGTTATTACCGGTACCGGGTGTTTCATTCCAGAAGTAATAAAAACCAATAAAGATTTTATTAAGCAGGATTTTTATGTGGAAGACGCAAGGGTGGGTACTACAACTTCCCAGGAGATTGTTGACAAGTTCCAGGATATTACCGGAATAGAAGAACGCCGCTATGTAAATGATGATATGAATTCATCGGACATGGCAACAATCGCTGCCCGGATTGCTATTGAAGAAAGTGGCATAGACCCCGAAACATTGGACCAGGTTATTCTTGCACACAACTTTGGCAATGTAATTAAGAATACTATTCAGACAGATGTATTGCCAGCACTGGCATCAAGAGTAAAGCATGATCTTGGTATAAAAAATCCAAATTGTGTAGCCTACGATATTTTGTTTGGTTGCCCCGGTTGGGTGCAGGGCGTTATACAAGCTGATACTTATTTCAAAGCAGGTGTAGCAAAAAAAGCATTGGTGGTAGGTACGGAAACATTGAGCCGTGTAATAGATATGTACGACCGCGACAGTATGATATTCTCCGATGGTGCAGGTGCATCTGTACTGGAAGTAAAACCAACTGAGGAAACAAACAGTGGTATTCTTTCCTGGAGTGTACAAAGCCATTGCATGGACGAAGCCTTTTATCTCTATTTAGGAAAAAGCAATTTTCCGGATGCTGACTCCCGCATACGCTATATAAAAATGAAAGGCAGAAAAGTGTATGAATATGCTATGCTGTATGTACCTGCTGCTATGAAAGATTGTCTGGAAAAAGCAAATATCTCTATCCATGAAGTAAAAAAGATTTTCATCCACCAGGCGAATGAAAAAATGGATGAAGGAATTATAGCCCGTCTTTTCAAATTGTATGGTATAAAAGAAATTCCCGAATACATTATGCCGATGAGTATTCACAAATTTGGCAATAGCTCGGTAGCTACCATTCCTACACTTTTCGATTTGGTGAAAAAAGGAAAGATGGATGATCATCACCTTCAGCCCGGCGATGTGGTGCTATTTGCATCGGTTGGTGCGGGTATGAATATTAATGCTGTTTGCTACCGGATGTAATAGTGAAACACAGATTTGCCAGAGTATATGTGTGCCGGATAGCGATATACAGTTGAAGTGTCCGCCGACCGGCGGAAGGGACGATCATCCGTATCAATGTCGCTGGTCAACCCCAAAAAACTCCATAAAACAACTTGAGGCCAATTATTAATTCCCGGTATAGTACGGGCCACCCATCTCCCCCGATTAATATATCTTCGCAGCTTTAAAAGAGCTACCAGAAAATGACGATTTCCTACAAATGGCTGAGTGAATACCTGCCTGTTACTGTTGAACCCGAAAGATTAAGCCGCATTCTTACATCCATTGGTTTGGAGGTAGAAAGTATGGACCACTACGAAGAAGTGAAAGGTGGATTGAAAGGCCTTGTGATTGGCGAAGTATTGACGGCCGAAAAACATCCGAACGCAGATAAACTGACATTGACTACTGTAAACGTTGGCGGTGCTGAACCTTTACAAATTGTTTGCGGCGCACCCAATGTAGCTGCAGGACAAAAAGTAGTGGTGGCAACTGTTGGAACTACTATTTATCCATCTGCCGGCGATCCATTGACGATGAAGGTGGCGAAAATAAGAAGCGTGGAAAGTCATGGAATGATTTGTGCCGAAGATGAAATTGGCTTAGGTACTTCTCATGCCGGTATAGTAGTCTTGCCTGCCGATGTAAAAGTGGGAATGAGGGCTGCTGATTATTTTAAACCTTACGATGATATTGTTTACGAAATAGGCCTTACCCCCAACCGTATGGATGCGATGAGCCATTGGGGTGTGGCAAGAGATGTGTGCGCATACTTAAATCACCACGATAAAAAAGATTATAAACCAAAACTGCCTAACAGCAATGGCTTTAAACCGGATAATACATCATTGGTTATTGATGTAAAAGTAGAAAACGAAACTGCCTGCCCACGTTACTCTGGCATCTGTATTGCGAATGTTACTATTGGAGAATCTCCAAAATGGTTACAACAAAAACTGAAAGCAATTGGTCTTCGGCCCATTAATAATATTGTAGACATTACCAATTTCATTCAGCATGAAACCGGTCAGCCACTGCATGCCTTTGATGCCGATATGATTGGTGGCAAAAAAGTAATTGTAAAAAACCTGCCGGAAGGAACACCTTTTATTACACTGGATGAGAAGGAAAGAAAATTGAGTGCCGAAGATTTAATGATCTGCGATGATAAAGAAGGCATGTGTATTGCCGGTGTCTTTGGCGGCATACGCAGTGGTGTAACGGCAGCTACAAAAAACATTTTCCTCGAAAGTGCCTGCTTCGATGGTATCAGCATCCGCAAAACTTCTTTCCGCCATGGATTAAGAACAGATGCGGCGAGCCGTTTTGAAAAAGGAACAGACATTTCGAATACAGTAAATGTGCTGAAGAGATCTGCCCTTTTGATTAAAGAAATTGCCGGTGGTGAAATTGCATCGGAGATAACAGATATCTACCCCAGCAAGAAAGCAAAAACAGAAGTTGCTATTAAATGGCATTTTATAAAAAGACTGAGTGGTAAAAATTATCACCCGGATGCTGTAATGGATATTCTGAACAGTCTTGGTTTTGAAAAATTGAAAGAAGGTATTGATGAGCTGCGGGTAGCAGTTCCATATCATAAACCAGACATCAGTTTACCTGCCGACCTGGTAGAAGAAATTTTGCGCATTGATGGGTTGGATAATATACCAATCCCGGAGTCTATTACCATTACACCGGCAGTAGAAGAAAATTATGCTGAAACTGTGTACAAGGAAAAAACAGCGAATTACCTGGTAGGATTAGGCTTCAATGAAATGATGACCAACTCCATTACCAATGCTGCATATTATTCTGAAGAAGAAAAAGCAACGATGGTAAAAATGCTGAATAGCCTGAGTGCAGAATTAAATATTCTTCGCAATTCACTTTTTGAAACTGCGCTGGAAGTAGTGGCACATAACCTCAACCATAAAAATAATTCGCTCCGCCTGTTTGAATTTGGCAAAGCATACAGCAGTTCCGAACCGGGTACTTACAACGAGGCAGAAAAACTGTGTATTGTTATTTCCGGCAACAGCACAGAAGACAGCTGGAAAGGGAAAAGCACCGCTACCGATTTCTATGCTTTGAAAGGATCCGTGGTGGCTGTTTTTAAATTATTAGGTATACAGGGGTATACTGTAGAAACATTGGCCGTTCCCAAACTGGATAACCATATTGTCTTCAAATTAAAAGGAGAAATCATTGCTGGTGCGGGTGAGGTAAGTAAAAAAATGCTGGATAAGTTCGGCATCAAACAACCGGTGTTTTTTGCCGGGCTCAACTGGGAGTTATTGTCAGAAATCGCCACCTTACAATCTCCAAAGATTAAAGCCATTTCTAAATTCCCTGCTGTGCAGCGGGATTTGGCATTGATTGTGCCAAAGCAACTCCAATACGACGAAGTTGAAAAAACTGTGCAGAAGATAAAGCCCGCCACGCTACAGGAAATAAGATTATTCGATATTTTCGAAAGCGAGAAGCTGGGAGCAGATAAAAAATCAATGGCTATCAACTTTACTTTTTCCGACGAAGAGAAAACTTTGACCGATAAAGAAATTGACGACTGGATGAATAAAATAATGACTTCGCTGGAAAAAGACCTTCAGGCCGAAATAAGAAAATGAGTACAACCGAAGAGCATATAAAAAGAATACAGGATAAGGTTCAGCTATTGCTGAAACAGTATGCTGTGGCTCAAAAAGAAAATAGCCGGCTGAAAGAAGAATTGGAAGCCGCACAAGAAAAACTATCGGCACAACAGAAAAATGCAGATGAGCTGAAGCAACAGGTAAGTGTGCTAAAAATGAATGCCGGGGAAATGACGGAAATAGATAAGAAGGAATTTGAGAAACGCATCAATCATTATGTAAAAGAGATTGATAAGTGTATTGCGATGTTGAGTGAGTAAACTGGTTGCTGGTCTTTGGTTGCTGGTTCTTTAAATCAAAGCGGCCTTAGTTTATTAAAAATGCCTGACCCTGAGGACAAACTTCTTTAACCTATTGAACCTTTGAAACTTTTTAAACCCTCTTCACCAGGTGCATTTTCATCTCATCTTCTCCCTGCGAAAGTTCTAAAGTATAACGGCCATAAGGCAGATCATTAAGGCCTGTCCAGTTAAGCTCTTCGCTGTCCAGCGCAATATCTTTTTCAATAGTGCGGCAAATGCTTCCATTATCATCCCTTAAAATACCACGGAGACAATTACCTTTAGGTCCTGAAAGCTCAAGACGAAAGCCATCAATAAAGACTGGTGACTTGATTTTAGCAAACATGATTACATGCAGTTAGGTGGTTAAATTAAATTGCTACTAATTAGGTAAGAATTAAGGTGATTTTACAGGAAAAGACTTTCGTTGGGTGGTCGGGGTATCTAATGTAATACTTAGAATTTGAAAATTCAAACAAAATGAGTGAATTAATTCCTATTTCGGCCGTTATTGCCGACAGAACCTACCGGATCAAGATTGAAACCAAGGATGAAATGGTTGTCCGGAACACATTAAAAATAATCAATGACAAGATCATTGAGTTTAAAACCATGTTTGCAGGTAAAGACATGCAGGACTATATAGCCATGGTGCTTATCTGGTATGCCACTGAGCAAACCGCCACCGGCCAATCCGATATTGACAATGAGAATATTGTAAGTCGCCTGGCTTCGATTGAAAAGCTGCTGGACGGACAGGTGCAATAGACAATTGGCAATAACCAAGCCCTGGCAAAAAATTACTTCTCAGTATACAAAAAATAAGAAAAGGCGTGATAGCATTTTATACCATCACGCCCCATAATTAATTATTAAACCAATAAACTGATTAAACCTTTAAAACGCTTTCTTCGCCTCTATCGCCTCTCCCACTTTTTGATCCAGCTCTGCGCCACTCAGGTTCTTCGCAATTATCTTTCCTTCAGGATCCAACAGCAGGTTCTGCGGAATAGCTTTAATGCCGTACTGCTTCGCCACTTCATTGTCCCAGAATTTTAAATCACTTACCTGTGTCCAGTCAAGCTTATCATCATGTATTGCTTTCAGCCATTTTTCTTGCTGGCCGGGCCTGTCCAGGGATACGCCGATGATATGAAAGTTCTTGTCCTTGTACTTATTGAAAATTTTTACCACGTTCGGGTTTTCTGCACGGCAGGGGCCGCACCAGCTAGCCCAGAAATCAACCAGCACATATTTGCCTTTAAAAGAAGACAGTTTTACAGGATTGCCCAATGTATCGTTCTGTGTAAAGTCCATTGCCAGTTTACCAATGCCAGTTTTTTTGGCTATCTCAATATTCTCTTTAAAATCAGCTGCTGATGGATAATTTTTATTGGCGTCAGATAAAGAATTGAATAAGGGATCAATTACATCAGCATTAATATCCCATCCTGCATACTGTTGCAGTGCATATAAAGCCAATGGTGATGAAGGATTCTTTTTTACATACTCACCATATACTTTTTCACTCTTCTCTTTATCAATCGCATCTATTTCTTCTTCTACTTTCGATTGGTTTTCCCTGTCCTTCACCTTTCCGTATTCTGTGTATTTGGCAATCAGGGGTTTCATTCTTTCTTCAAAAGGTTTGCCTTGTTCGTTCAGTTTTACAAACTCAGTATGAACGGCAGATCCCTTTACCTCTACATTGCTGAAGGAATCTACAGAAGTTACTTTTATTTTTCCTGGTTGCAGAAATACAGATACCATATCTCGGCCGGGTACTGTTTTTATTAATTTCCCCTCAGCATCTGCAGCATATTTTACTCTAAGGCGACCCTGCACCGGCTCACCAATCATTCCTGTAAATGCATACTTACCGTCTTTAGTTTGTACGCTATCGGTCTTCCACTCACCTTCGGTACGGTATTGCAGGTACACCCAATCTGCTTTGTAGGCCAGTTTATTTGCTTTGCCTTCCAATGTAAATTCTTTGTTTTTGTCCTGTGAAGTAGCCAATAAAGGCAACAGGGCAATAGCCAACATAATTCTTTTCATGTATCAGAAATTTTAGAGTCCGAAATTAGTCGAATTCAATTACTCTCAGGCCCTTTCGTTTTTTTATAACGTTCCTTTTATATAAGCGGTTGACTTACTTCAGCAAATACATTTCAACACAGAGGTACAGAGAAACTCGGAGAAAATCTCTGCGATACTCCCTAACTCATCAACTCTGTGTTGATTGTATTTGCTCATCTCTGTCCCTGTATCTTGCCTCCACCCCTTTTAATTTCCTCCGGCTCACCGGGATTAGCCGCTGTTTTGTATCTTCGTCCGACGTCCCGGTGCAAGCCGGGTCATTTTTATATGAAATTATTATTAACACACGTAATCGTGGTATTAAACAAAACCATCCATGGATCCGAATATAATTTACATCATCGTAGGTGCTGTAGCACTTATCATTGGCCTTATAGCGGGTAAATTCATTTTTGCCAAAAACACAGGAAGAAAAGTAGAAGAAGCAGAATTAAGAGCTGAAACCATTCTAAAAGAAGCAGAATTAAGAGCTGAAACCGTTCGCAAAGAAAAAGAACTGGAAGCAAAAGAACGTTTTGTACAGCTGAAATCAGCACATGAAAAAGACGTAAACGAACGTAACCGCAAAATTGTGGAAGCTGAAAACCGTGCCCGACAGAAAGAGCAATCTATCAATCAGAAAGAACAAAATCTTGATAAACAGGCCAAGGATAACGACGTTATAAAAGACAACCTGAACCGCCAGATAGAACTGGTAAATATCAAAAGAACAGAGCTGGAAAAACACCAGGAAGAGCATATCCGCCGCCTGGAAAAAATCTCCAACCTTTCTGCAGAAGAGGCAAAAGCACAATTGATAGAAGGGCTGAAAAGCGAAGCCCATACACAAGCCCTCGGCATACAGCAGGAAATAATTGATGATGCCAAACAGAAGGCTAATAAAGAAGCCCGCAAAATTGTAATTCAGACTATACAAAGAACAGCAGCCGAGCAAGCCATTGAAAACTCAATAACTGTTTTCAATCTTGAAAGCGATGAAATAAAAGGCCAGATTATTGGTCGTGAAGGCCGTAATATCCGTGCTATAGAAGCCGCTACAGGCGTGGATTTGATAGTAGATGATACTCCTGAAGCTATTCTCCTTTCTTCCTTTGATCCATTGCGTCGTGAGATTGCCCGTTTAAGCCTGCAACGCCTCGTAACAGATGGTCGTATTCACCCTGCCCGTATTGAAGAAGTGGTAGAAAAAACAAAGAAGCAGATTGAAGAGCAGGTAATGGAAATTGGCGAACGAACAGTTATAGAGCTTGGCGTACTTGGCCTGCATAAAGAACTGGTAAGAATGGTGGGCCGTATGCGTTTCCGTTCTTCTTACGGTCAGAATTTGTTGATGCATAGCAGGGAAACCGCTAATCTCTGTGCTACAATGGCCGCAGAGCTGGGTATGAACCAAAACATGGTAAAACTGGCGAAAAGAGCTGGCCTGTTGCATGATATAGGAAAAGTGCCTGACGAAGAAAGTGAATTGAGCCATGCTTTGCTGGGTGCAAAACTGGCAGAGAAATATGGTGAGAATGCTGCAGTGGTAAACGCCATTGGTGCCCACCACGATGAGATGGAAATGCAATATGTAATCTCTCCTATTATACAAGCTTGCGATGCCATCAGCGGTGCAAGACCGGGTGCAAGAAGGGAGATTATGCAGCAATACATCCAGCGTATTAAAGACCTGGAAAACCTTGCAATGGCTTATACAGGTGTTGAAAAAGCTTATGCTATACAGGCAGGTCGTGAGTTGAGGGTAATTGTGGAAGCTGATAAAGTAACCGACCAGGATTCAGAAAGATTATCATTTGAAATAGCCCAGAAAATACAGACCGAAATGACCTTCCCCGGACAGATAAAAGTGACGGTGATAAGGGAAAAGAGGGCTGTGAATGTGGCCCGATAAAAGAAGTTAAAGAAACAATTGCAAGGCTCAAGGTACAGGAACCTCTATTCCAGGAGATACTTCTTGCCCGTTGAGCCTTGATTTTTTGGATGTTACGCCCTTGTCCCTTGTTTTTCCTGTGCCTTGTACCTTATGCCTTAAAATAGATGTATTCAAATTTGGTGAATCCCCTTTGCACCGCTACCTTTGCCCTCCTTAAAAATAAGCATTATGAACGCTGTAGCATACGTACACGAGCAGTTGACAGGTAAGAAAGAATTCCCGAAATTTAAAGCGGGTGATAACGTAACTGTTAACTATAAAATCATTGAAGGTGCCAAAGAAAGAATTCAGTCTTTCAAAGGCGATGTAATCAAGAAGCAAGGAACTGGTGCCACAGCTTGTTTTACAGTACGTAAGATTTCTGACGGAATTGGTGTAGAAAGGATTTTCCCTTTTTACTCTCCAAACGTTGAGTCTGTTGTATTGAACAAAGCAGGTAACGTTCGTCGTGCCAAATTGTTCTATCAGCGTAAGCGTAGTGGTAAAAGTGCAAGAATCCGTGAAAAACGCCAGGCTGTTGCAGAAACTGCAAAGTAATTCCCTTTTTATAAATAATTATAAAGCCCTAACTACTAAGCATGGCGAAGTACGTAGGGCTTTTGCTTTGTTAACCGGTTATTAACGGCAACAATTAATTTAATTGTCGCTTTATTTTTAAGTAGTTACTATCTTTACACTCTTAACTCTCAAGACTATGACACATCCTGTTTTATTGGGTATGCTGGGTACTAATGAAATCATCATTATCCTTATTATCGTTCTGCTTTTATTTGGCGGTAAAAAAATACCTGAGTTGATGCGTGGATTGGGTAAAGGTGTTCGTGAATTTAACGACGCTAAAACCAACGTGAAAAAAGAAATTGAAGAAAGTGCAAACGACGTAAAGAACGCACCTAACAATTAATTTTTCCCGCTTCTATTTTAATTAACCCAAAAAGGCAACCGCTTTTGTTTGAGTTCTCTTCTATTGAGCAATATCATGCCCAATTGCTGGAAGGAAATGTAACCTGCCTACAGGCAGTGGAGCATTATCTTCAACAAATTCATGCAACAAAACATCTCAATGCTTTTATTGAAGTATATGCAGATGAAGCAATAGCTAAAGCAAAGCAGGCTGATGAAGATCGCAAAGCCGGAAGGCCCATGCAAAAACTGCATGGAGTTGTTGTGGGGTTAAAAGATGTAATCTGCTATAAGAATCATAAGGTTTCTGCATCCTCTGCAATTTTAAAAAATTTCGTTTCTGTTTATTCAGCCACAGCTGTAGAAAAATTATTGGCAGCAGGTGCAATCATCATTGGCAATCTTAATTGCGATGAATTTGCCATGGGGTCCTCCAATGAAAACTCTGCTTACGGCAAAGTATTAAATGCCTTGGATGAAACAAGAGTACCGGGTGGCTCATCGGGCGGATCTGCAGTAGCAGTACAAGCTGGCCTGTGTATGGTTTCATTAGGAAGTGATACAGGAGGGTCTGTTCGCCAACCTGCGGATTTTTGTGGTATCATTGGCCTTAAACCTACTTATGGCAGAATCTCCCGCTATGGTCTTATAGCCTATGCTTCTTCATTCGACCAGATAGGAATATTTTCTGCCACTGTTGCCGATGCTGCACTAACATTGGAAGTTATTGCCGGTGCAGATGATTTTGATAGTACTGTTTCTCCAAAAGAAGTTCCTCCTTATACAAAAGAGCTTTCAGCCAATAAAAAATTCCGTTATGCTTATTTCGATGAAGCATTGGATCATCCCGGTCTTGATGTTGAAATAGGAGCTGCGATAAAAAACAAAATAGCAGAACTTAAAAAAGAGGGACATACCGTAAGTGCTGTAAAGTTTGAACTGCTTGACTATATTGTTCCGGCTTATTATGTACTTACTACCGCCGAAGCCTCTTCCAACCTTTCAAGGTTTGATGGGGTGAAATACGGACACCGGACTACAGCTCCCGGAGTTGAATTAACAGACTTTTATAAGCAAAGCCGATCGGCTGGTTTTGGTAAAGAAGTGAAGCGCAGGATAATGCTTGGCACTTTTGTACTTAGTGCAGGTTATTATGATGCCTACTTTACCCGTGCCCAAAAAGTAAGACAACTGCTCAACGACAAAATACAACTGATTTTCAAGGACTTTGACTTTATTTTACTCCCCACTTCCCCCGTTACTGCTTTCAAAGCTGGTGAAAAAATGGACGATCCCATCGCTATGTATCTCGCTGATATTTACACCGTAATGGCCAATTTAGTGGGTATTCCTGCTATTTCTGTACCGCTCTTTAAGCATAGCAACGGTATGCCATTTGGCCTGCAGGTTATGGCAAACCGGTTTGATGAAGTATCTTTGCTGCAAGCCTCCGGCCAGCTGGTAGCCCATTAAACTCTATGATTCTTCAACCTTCATTTTTGTTGGAATCATAGTATGTAGCAACAAAAACCCAAAAGAAGGATTTGCAAAAACTTAAGTATATATTATTTCTTTTCTCTTTCACTTTACTGCTAAGCGGCGTAACCCTGGCAGGTATAGACCCACAGCAGGATCTTCCCAGAACCGATACACTTATTAAATCGGTGAATGATACATCTGTAATAAATGTAAAAGATACCACCCTTATTAGTCCGGTACCGGTTAATGATCCGAAGAAGGATTTTATTAACCTGTTTGGTACAGCCATGGGTGATGGCGAGAACAAGGCCAAACTAAACCCGATGGCCGTTTCTTTTGTAGAAAGTTATATAGCCAAGAACAAAAAGGGAATGCTGAAAATGAAGGATTGGTGTACGCCACATTTCAACCTGATGGATGCTATTCTTACACAGCATGGCGTACCCAAAGAAATGAAATACCTCGCTGTTATCGAATCGGGTTTGCGGTACAATGCTATTTCTTTTTCCGGGGCGGTAGGCCCCTGGGCTTTTATGCCGGCTGCAGCACAGGAGTACGGACTAAGAATGGGCAGGACTTTTGACGATCGGCTTGATTATTATAAAAGCACTCATGCCGCAGCAAGTTTACTTACAGATCTGTATGCAAAGTATGGCGATTGGTTATTGGTAGTTGCTGCTTATAACTGCGGGCCGGGTGGTGTAGATAAAGCCATTCGCAAAGGTGGTGGAACAAAAGATTTCTGGGCATTGCAATATTATCTTCCTGTAGAATCGATGAACCATGTAAAGAAATTTATTGCTACGCATTACATTTTTGAAGGAGAGGGTGGAATAACTACCATTACCAAAAAAGAGATGAAAGACCTGTTGACGAATAACAACACGGATTTACTGTACACTGAATTAAGCAATTCTTCTACTTATAAAATTACCGGCCGGTTCAACTCTGCTGTTATTATTAAGTACCTGGATATGGACATCACAACTTTCCTTCGTTATAATCCACGCTTTGATAATGAGATTTCTTTAAATGGTACTTACGAACTTCGTTTACCCACACAGAAGATGAATATTTTTGTAGCAAAGAGATACCAGATACTGGATGAGAGTGTGCAACTCATATTAAAATCTACCAGCACTACAGCAACAAAGAGTACACAGTAAAGCAACAACACAGAGATACAGAGAATTTGAGAAGCACGGAGAAAATCTCTCTGAACTCTTCACCTCATAAACTCAGTGTTGGATATATAATTAATTTTCTTCCAGTACTTTTTTTATAGCGGCTGCTTTCAATAAACATTCTTCCCATTCTTGCTCCGGATCGCTGTAGAAAGTAATGGCCGAGCCTGCCTGAAAAGAAAGATAACCCGCATCTGCATTGTACATAATGCTCCGGATAACGACATTAAAATCAAAATCTCCATCGGGAGTTATATATCCCACGGCACCGGAAAAAATGCCCCGCTTCGTTTGTTCGTATTGTTCTATCAATTCCATTACTCTGCGTTTCGGCGCCCCCGTCATCGATCCCATCGGGAACGTGGCTTTCATTATATGTTGGAATGAGACATTTTTCTCCAACTCACCACTGACAGTTGAAATCATCTGGTGCACCTGCGGAAAAGAATAAATGCCGTACAATTCATCTACCTGCACCGATCCTTCTTTACAAACTTTTGCTAAATCATTTCTTACCAAATCCACCACCATCACATTCTCTGAGCGGTCTTTGGCACTATGTTGTAAATCATTCTTACTGGCTTCATCTTTTTGTTTGTCACCTTCTATTCTTTTAGCAGTTCCTTTTATTGGCTGTGACAATATATTGTTGCCCTGCTTCTTTAAGAATCTTTCGGGGCTTGCGCAAATCAACCATTGATTATCCATTTTGTATAATGCAGAAAATGGATTGGGAGAAACTGTACTCAGTCTTTTATAAACAGCTATGGGATCGATAGTCACATCATCATCATAAAATTCCTGGCAAAAATTTATCTCGTAACAATCACCACGGAGAATATGCTGCCTCAATTTTTGAACTGTGGTAATGTATTCGTCTTTTGCAATCTTGTTCTTAATTACCGGGGAAATTTTTGTGGAATGAACTGACAAGCCGGCCTGAATAATTTCCTTGAATATTGCATCAGCATTATTGGCTTCAATAATAATTTCTTCAGTAGTAATTCGAATTACAATTTCAGGCTCAAAGAAAAACAGATCGGGAAACTGAATTCCTGATTCTTTAGCAGAACGAAGTGGTTCTATCTCGTTTTTCAAATCATACCCCAGATGCCCGAATAACCAGCAACCTTGTTCATCAATAAATGTTTGCAATTGCTGCAGGGCCGTACCGGCCTCTGCTTTAATATATCTTTTTACCCCGGCAGCCAGCAGGCATTCCATACTGTGCGGTTCTACCTGGTATTGGTGATTATCCAAAAAAGAAAAAGTGTTGAACCGTTGTACCCAGTTCAACACTTTTTCTTTGGTTTCTTTAAAATCAGCAATGGCATACCTGCCATTTGTTGCGGAGTTGTTTGTCAAAATATTTTATCAACTCAGTTAAGAGATTGTCGCATTAATAGTCATCATCATCATCATCAAAGTCGTCCTTATCATTGAACATATCTTTGAATTCATCATCTACTTTAAAATCTTCATCATCATCTGCAGGTTTTTTACCGGCACCTCCACCTGTAGCTTTCTTACCTTTTGATTTTGGTACATCAAACTCCTCGAAGTCAGGATCCCAATCGTCACCCTCTTCAGGTTTTTCCCAATCATCTGGTTCATCAGCAGCATCGTCATCATCATCGTCGTCTTCGTCTTTTGCTTTTTTGGTTGCTGCCTTGCCACCTTTTTTAGGAGCAGGAGTTTCTTCTTCATCTAAATCATCGTCGTCGTCATCGTCTTCTTTTTTAGAAGGCTTGGGGGCTGCTTTTTTTGCTGCTTCTATTACTGAATCAGCACCGGCAATGCCAGTTACATTTTTTTCTTTTACAGTTGTCAACACCATACTCTGAAAGGATTTTATTATTGTAAAATTTCAGCGAAGTTTTTAATCCGCCAAATTTTAACCCTCTTTTTTTTGACTAATAAATATTTCTTTTAATACACCTTCACTATCTGGTCACGGCCCGGCCCGTTCGATATGTAATGAACGTCAACGCCAAGGTATTCATTTATAAAACTAACATATGTTTTCATGGTATCAGGCAATTCTGCAAACGATTTTGTTGCACTGGTATCCGTATTCCATCCCGGGAATGACTTAAAAACAGGTACAGGCTTCTGCTTTTCCATCTGGAAAGGTATTTCCTGGCCTATTTTGCCGTTAATATTATAATCCGTACACACCTGCAGTTCTTTAAAGGCATCCAGCACATCGGCCTTAGTCATTACTATCTTGGTTACCCCATTTATCATACAGGCAAAACGTAATGCCACCAGGTCTATCCAGCCACAGCGGCGGGGACGACCGGTAGTAGCACCAAATTCGCTTCCGATTTTTCTTAATTCCTCTCCAACCTCATTATCCAGCTCTGTCGGGAAAGGACCACCGCCCACTCGGGTACAATAAGCTTTGGTTACTCCATATACATCCCTGATTAATTGAGGTGCTACGCCTAATCCATTACAAACACCAGCTGAAATGGTATTGGAAGAGGTAACAAACGGAAATGTTCCAAAATCAATATCCAGCATGCTTCCCTGTGCACCTTCGGCCAGCACTCTTTTGCCATCTTTAATGTGCTTATTAATAAAGTATTCGCCGTTTACAATATTCAATTCTTTTAAAAATTCCAATGCTTCAAAAAACTCTTCTTCCCAGGCGGTAATATCTTCCTGGAAATTATAGTTATCCAATAATTTTTGATGTTTTAAACGTAGCTTGATATATGCACTTGTAAAATTTTTATCCAGCAAATCACCAACACGTAAACCATTTCTTCCGGTTTTGTCCATATATGTTGGGCCAATTCCTTTCAGGGTAGAACCAATTTTTTCTTTTCCTTTCGCCGATTCTGCCGCCTTATCCAATGCCCTGTGTGTAGGGAGAATAAGATGCGTACGTTCTGAAATAAAAAGATTCTTTTTTAAGTCGATACCAAAAGAAGCTACAATATCACATTCCTTTTTCAACGTCACCGGGTCAAGCACTACTCCATTACCAATGAGGTTTATAATACCCGGATGAAACACACCCGATGGTATCTGGTGAAGTACTACTTTTTTATCGTTTACATACAACGTATGTCCTGCATTTGGCCCACCCTGGAAACGGGCTACCAAATCATAATTCTTAGCAAAAAAGTCAACAATCTTTCCTTTTCCTTCGTCGCCCCACTGGAGGCCGAGTAATACATCTACCATAATTTATTTTTGGGTTTCCGCTCTATGCCGGAAATAATTAAATACAATTTTTTGACAAGCTGCAGTACTGCTATCATCGTTCCTTGCGCCTGCCCCCACAGAATTGTGCGGGGTCGCACTCTTCAACAGCAGTAACACAGATGAGCATTATGTAATACTCAGATTTTATTCTGTAATACAGTTCATCATTATCTTTTTGTTGAACCCCTTCAGGGTTCCGATACATTGGCGATTTCATTTCCCCCGATTGCATCGGGGGCTAGTCAAATTTTACCCCTTCGGGGTAATGCCTTTATACTTTTAGCCTTTCCCTTTTTTATAAGAACTATCAGGTCTAAGTCTCTCCGCAAATCGGCGGAGGACATGGGCAAATGCGTGCAAAAATAAGGCTTCACAAAAAAGCCACCGAATTAAATCCGGTGGCTGCTGATATTTTTTATGCACTAAAAAAACTCTTTATCAACGTATAAGTGTCACTGTTCCTTTTTTCGTTATTGTTTTATTGTCTTTGGTTATGCCTTCTACCATCCAAACGTAAGTTCCGGTGGGCTGTTCCAGTCCATTTATAGTTCCGTCCCAGCCATCATGCAGGCGGGTGGAAGTAAAGATCAGGTTTCCCCAGCGGTTAAATACTTTGAAGTAAGTAATTGATTTCAAACCAACGGGAATAGGAATGAATTTATCATTTCGTCCATCATGGTTAGGCGTGAACCCTGTCGGTACATATATATCCGGCCCTTTATATACCCTTATTCTTACATATCCTTCCCCTTTGCAGCCTGCAGCAGTTTCGGCAGTAACCTGGTACACCTGGTCTTGCCAGGTATTCCCAACTGGTATCTGTTGCCCTATATCGCCAACTGTTACCTGGGGATTATATATTCCTGCATTGCTCAACCTTGTAGCTGGCGTCCAGGTAAAAATATTGGCATTGGGCACAGCTGCTACTGCCCGTATTTCAAATTGATCGCCGGGGTAAGCAATGGTATCATACGGGAAAGTAGTAACCTTTACAGGCGGTGTTACATCTAAAACTATATCATCAGTTGTCAGTGACTCACAGCCATTGGCATCAATAATTTTTGACAGGGTATAAGTAATAGTTTTTGCCGGAGTAGAAACGGGATTGCGACCCGTAGCACTACTCAGATATGTAGAAGGTGTCCAGGTATATTGCACTCCACCATTTCCCTGCAATGTGTACGTTTGTCCATAGCAGATAAAAGCATTCTGCCCTGCATCAGGAATGGGTGCAGGATTCACATTTACTGTTACAATATCAGTTGCTGTGCATTGGCCCAGCGTAGCTATCACTGTATAGGGCGTAGTTACAGTTGGGCTGGCAACCGGATTTGGAATATCTGTTCTGCTAAGCCCTGTAGCTGGTGTCCATGAATATTGAATAGCATTTGAAACAAGTTCCAGCTGTACCGATTTGCTTTCGCAGATAATCTCATCTCTTTGCGGCGTAAATACAAGATCGTTTGTAAGACCAACCGTTTTGCCAAAAGAGAAAGTACAACCAAGGTTATCTTTTACTGTAATAGTGTAAGTACCGGGAATTACATTAAAAACATTCGACGCCTGGAAGGTAGTTCCATCAATTGAATATTGATAGTTTGTATTACCACCGCTTGCCGTTACAGTTATTGTTCCGTCATTACCACCATTACAACTTGCATTGGTAGTAACAGCAGTTGCAGTCATTGCCGGAGGTTGTGTAAGGGTACCTGATCTTGTAGTGGTGCAATTGTTATTGTCTTTTATTGTAACTGTATAAGGACCTGCGGGTGCTTGTAGAATATTAGAAGATTGCCAGGTTATTCCATCCAATGAATATTGATATGGTGCAGTACCTCCGGATGCTGTAACAGTAATAGTTCCGTTGTTTTGTCCATTACATATTACAGGAATAGTTACATCTGTAGCAGTAAGTGGTGGTGGCTGATTTATAACAGCCATCTGTGATCCCTGGCAGCCATTTGCCTCACGATAATAAACCGTATAACTATTTGCCTGCAGGTTGTTGAACACATTACTTGTTTGCCATGTTGTGCCATTCAATGAATATTCAAATGGTGCTGTACCAATGGCAGGTTGCGTTACTGTAATAGTACCTGTAAATGATGCATAGCATTTTGCATCTGTAGATGTAACTATAGTTGTAAGTGGCGGCCCTGCTGCAATATCTATATCAATAGGATCTGTTTGGCACCCAGTTCCATCGTAGGCAATAACAGTATGTCTTCCTGCACTTACATTAAAAAAGGTATATGGAGCTGCTCCCGCTACTGCAGGTGCACCATCGAGTGAAAAGGTAAAAGGAGCCGTACCTGTCGGATTGATACTAATAGAGCCATTATTTACACCGGTACAAGTGGTTGGAGAACCGGAGGCAATGGCACTCATTGGCGTTTTACTAATTGTAACAGTATCCTCGATTATGATAGGTATGGCTGGATTAATACAGGAAGAATAAACAGTTTTAACCACATACTGTTGCGAGTTAGAAGCTATACAAACATTTCCAAAACCAATATCTATTAAACCCGGAGTTGGAGTAGCTGTTGCAGCAGTAGCAATAGGTGTTATCCCATTCAAAAGATATAATTCCGATTTCACAAATCTTGAAGTACCGCCAGAAGGAACAAAACGATATCCTTCATTCCTGGCTGTCCATGAAGTTGCATTTTTATTTATGGCTGCTACCGCTTTTGTTCTTGTCCAATTCTGTATTCCCAAAATAGCTAATCCCGTGCTGGCATCCTGGCATGTTTTATCTTCAAAAAAAACTTCAATAACAGAAGTTGCTTCATTAATAACAATTTGAAAAGTTGTTGGTGTTCTTGTGCCACAGGCATTGTTACCATATACACCTACTTTATACCAACTGGCTACAAATCTTCTGAATGGTGCTGTACCTTCAAATCTCCATTCAATTTTTCTTTCTGGTGGGCTTGAGGATGGTTGCGGATCCAAATCTGAATAATTACCCATAACTGCAGCTTGTGGATAATAGATAATGTTTTGATTGCAGATAGCACCTCCGCTAAATGGAATGGTTGGTATTACTCTATAGGCACCGTCACAATTGGCATTAGCTACGTCAAAAGTCAATAATCCATTTGATCCTACTACTACCTGGGTATAAACCGATCCGTAAAAACAAATGGGAAAAGGCAAGGTTATTGCCTGGCTATATTTATCATCCGCATAGAGTGCTGTTAATTCATTTCCAAAACCTGTAGTATAAGCATAAGGTGTGTAAGGGATACTTACGACCTGGTAATCGTCATCTGATTTTAAATGTGGTACCTGGAAATTGAGGTTAGTACATGATTGTGAGCAAGGGAGATTGATAACAGTTTTGTTTATACCTGTAAAATTTCCTTGCGCCCATAATCTGCCAGGTGCAAAAAACAAAAGTCCAATAAAAGCAGTTAGTTTCAGCAGTTTCAAGCTCATAAAAACAAAGTGATTACCCGAAAAGAAATAGGCAGCAATCAATTTGACAAGATAATTAAAAAAATGGCCCTGCAACCGATATGTGGATTATTCCCTGATTTATCAACTCTCTGATAAAGATCAGGGTATTGGTCAAACAAAAAAACTACGACGGAATATCTTCCATATCATAACGTTCAACAGATTCTATACCCGACATGCTTAAGAGACTGGATACCAGGTTGTCCAGCTCTTCTTTATCATGCACATACAACTTGATATTTCCTTCGAACAAACCTTCCTTCGCTTCGATGGTAAGGGCAGCAATATTTATTTTTAATTCGCCGGATATAAGTGTGGTGATCTTATTTACAACGCCCACATCATCCATTCCAACTATTTTGACACCTGTAAGGAATGAAATTTCTTTGTTCTTCGCCCATTTGGTTTTTACAACACGGTGTCCGTAGTTGGCTAATAATTTAGCAGCATTGGGGCAGTTGGTTCTGTGAATGGTTAATCCTTTTCCGGTAGTTACAAATCCGAATACATCATCGCCGGGAATAGGTTTGCAACAATTGGCCAGGTTATAAACAATCTTATCGCTGCTTTCACCAAAAATTACCAGCTCTGCATCTTTTCTCGGGCCGGTTATATTGTTGGGATTATATTCTGGTTTATCCGAAACAAGTTTTAATGGCTTCGGTGCCTCAATTTTATCGCCGAGTATTTTAAAGTCTTTGAGGTCTTTTAAATCAATATTTTTTACGGCAATCTGGTAAAAAAGATCAAGATTAGAATTGAGCTTATACCATTGCACCAGCTCATCAATATTGTGTTGTGAAAAAGATACACCGGCACCTTCCAGTTTTCTTTGGAGTGTATATTTTCCTTCATCACCAATTTTTCGTTTGTCTTCCCGAAGGGCATCTCTTATTCTTCCTTTTGCTTTGGATGTAACCACAAAACCCAGCCAGTCTTCCGATGCTTTTTGTTTGCTGCTGGTAATTATTTCTACCTGGTCGCCACTTAAAAGCTTATGGCTGATAGGAACTAATTTATGATTGACTTTTGCACCAATGGTTTTTACACCAATAGCACTGTGAATGCTGAAAGCAAAATCCAATGCTGTAGAACCAACGGGCAACATTTTTACATCGCCTTTCGGTGTGTACACATATATTTCTTCGGCAAGAAAACTTGTTTTGAAATCCTGTAAGAAGTCGATACTATCTGTTTCCTGGTTGCTGATAACTTCCCGTATCTGCTGAAACCATTTATCGAAGCGACTTTCATCGGTTGTACCTTCTTTGTATTTCCAATGGGCTGCTAATCCTTTCTCTGCAATTTCATTCATCCGTTTGGTGCGTATCTGCACTTCCACCCATTTACCAGATGGGCCCATTACCGTCGTGTGCAATGCTTCATAACCATTCGATTTTGGATTGCTCAGCCAATCTCTTAATCTTTCGGGGGATGGATTGTATTCGTCTGTAATCATCGAATATACTTTCCAGCAATCTTCTTTTTCTCTTTCTGCCGGAGAATCGAGTATGGCACGGATAGCAAAAAGATCATACACTTCTTCAAACTCCACTCCCTTCTTTTTCATTTTATTCCAGATGGAGTGAATGCTTTTGGGGCGGCCATATATTTCTGCATTCAGATGAGCTTTATCAAGTTTGTCTTTTATCGGCTTGATAAACTCATTGATAAATTTTGTTCTGTCTTTTTTTGTTTCGGCTAATTTCCGGGCAATGTCTTTATATACATCCGGTTCCATGTACTTCATGGCCAGGTCTTCCATTTCTGTTTTGATATTATACAAACCCATGCGGTGTGCCAATGGTGCATAGACATATACCGTTTCGGAAGAAATTTTTAATTGCTTCTCCCGCTTCATACTATCCAGTGTACGCATATTGTGCAGGCGGTCGGCGAGTTTTATTAATATCACTCTCGGATCATCCGTAAGCGTCAATAATATTTTTTTAAAATTCTCTGCCTGTTGCGATGCGTTTACATCTATAACGTTGGAAATTTTTGTAAGGCCATCTACAATGCGGGAAATTTCGCTGCCAAATTCCCGTTCCAAATCTTCCAGTGTAATGTCGGTGTCTTCTACCGTATCGTGCAGGAGGGCGCAGATGGTAGAACGAACCCCAAGGCCTATTTCTTCCACGCATATTTTGGCTACAGCAATAGGATGCAGGATATAAGGCTCTCCGCTTTTGCGCCGCATAGTTTTATGGGCGTCGGCAGCCATTTCGAAGGCGGTACGGATAAGTGCTTTATCGCCCGGCTTCAATTTAGCCTTCAGCATCTTTTGCAGCGAGCGGTATTCCCTTAAAAGGAGCTTTTTTTCCTCTTCCTCGTTTAGATTGTATTTATGCGTAAGCTCTACAGTTTCCATGAATAGCGAATTTACTGAATTAAGGGCTGAAATCCAGAGGTGAGGGTTAAATACAGGAACGCAGATGAAGCAGATTGAGCAGATTAGGGCAGATTTTTTTGCTTATCTGAAATAGTGGCCAAAGAATAGAGGGTTGGTGGTCAAAGAAATCTGTAACTCTCCAAAATCTTCTTTTTCAAAGCCCTTTCCCGAACAATAAAATCCCTACATTTGCAGCCCGAATTGCGGGTGTGGCGAAATTGGTAGACGTACCAGACTTAGGATCTGGCGCCGCGAGGCATGGGGGTTCGAGTCCCTCCACCCGCACAAAAAAATGAAAGGTTCAGGAAGTTCAAAAGGTTTAAAAGGTTGGCAGATAAAACCTTTTGAGCTTTTTCAACCTCTGGAACCTTTTAAACTTATTAAACGTTCATCATGGCTACAATTACCAAAGAAAACATCGGTCTGCTGCATGAAAAGCTGACAGTGAAACTGGAAAAGACTGATTACCTCCCTTCTTTTGAAAAGGCATTAAAAGAATACAGCAAAAAAGCAAATATCCCTGGCTTCAGAAAAGGTATGGTGCCTGCTGGTTTGATTAAAAAAATGTACGGTACTTCTTTATTTACTGATGAAATATTGAAAACAGTTGATAAACAACTGATCGACTACCTGCAAAATGATAAGGTTGACATTTTTGCACAACCGCTTCCATTAGAAACAGACTTTTCTAAACTGGATGTAAACAATCCTACTGATTATACATTCGATTTCGAAATAGGAATGAAGCCTGAATTTAACCTGGCTGATTTAGCGAAAGCAAAAACTACCCGTTACGTTGTTACTGTTACTGATGAAATGGTGAACAATGAAATTGAGCGTTTGCAGAACCGCTACGGCAATATGAAAGATGAAGAAGTTGTAGCCAGCGAAGACAATGTGCTGAATGTAATTTTCACTGAAGTTGATGCTGCCGGTAACGAAGCAGAAGGCGGCATTAAAAAAGATAATTCTGTACTGGTAAAATATTTTGCTTCTAAATTCCGCAAGAAATGGATGGGCAAAAAAGTGGGAGATGCTGAAGTAGCAACACTGAAGGATGCGTTTGAAGAAAAAGAAAGAGAGTGGATAATCTCTGATCTTGGATTAAACAAAGAAGATGCAACTGCTGCTGACAGAAATTTCAAAATAGAAATTACCAAAGTGGGCCTGATGGAAAAAAGAGAATTGAATGAAGAGTTCTTCAATCAATTACACCCGGGCGCTGAAATAAAAACAGAAGCTGATTTCCGTGCTAAAGTAAAAGAAGGTATTGAAGGCTATTGGAAATCACAGTCAGAAAATCAGATTCACGACCAGGCTTACCATGAGCTGCTTGACCATACCGAAATTAAATTCCCTGAAGGATTTTTAAAGAAATGGATCAAAACACAAAGCAGCACTCCTGAAAATCCACAGCCACCAAAGAGCGATGAAGAAGTAGAAAAAGAATTTCCCAACTTCATTAATCAATTGAAATGGCAGTTGATTACAGAGAAAGTGGTTGGTGATAATGCAATTGAAGTTGGCCCGGATGAAATAAGGGCTTTTGCAAAACAGCAATTGTTCAGCTATATGGGTGGCGCTAACCTTAGCGACGACCAGCCATGGGTAGCTGACTATGTAGAAAAAATGATGAAGGACAGAAAATATGTGGAAGATGCTTATGGCCGTATACAGACTCAAAAAGTATTTGAGTGGGCCGGCGCTCAGGTAAAGCCGAAGGATAAAGACATTACGGCGGAAGAATTTACCAAAATGGTGGAAGCACATCAGCACCATCATCATTGATAACTCTGGTCATAAATTATTTGAAACCTCGCTTTGGCGGGGTTTTTTATTTTTAAGTCGGCTATATTACTACTCCCCACAATTCTGTGGGGATTGTGTCGCACACTTCGGCTCCAGTTACACAGATGAGCATTTGCAACTACCCTGAAATTTGATCGGATAAAACTTCTTGTGCTAAAATTGTTTGGCTAAAGCCAATACACAAATTCTTCGCTATCCACGGCCTGAAGGCCGTGGCAATTCAGGAGGACTTCGCAATTCAAAAATGTCTCAGAAATTAAAGGGGTATTTCGGATAATAGCACGACTCAATTGCCCCGTGCTAAAGCACGGGGGATACAATGCATCTCCCTGTATTGGCTTTAGCCAAACCTCTTCGTCAAATTGTTGTTATGAACAGAGCAACACAAATCGCCATTATGCCAATTCGTCTTAATTTTTATAAATCGTGACACCAATTTTGTGGTTTTGGCAATTGGACGGATATTTGATAAGTTCAATTGTCTAAAGTTCAAGGATTAAGGAACTTCAGACCCTAAACATTTAAACTTTCTTACATGACTTTTAATTCGGAATTTGAAAAATATGCGGTGAAACACCGTGGTCTTTCCAGCAATACTTTACATAGCTATGCCTCGCATATGGTGACGGCCATGACGCCGAACATCATTGAAGAGCGTTCGCTGAACGTGGCGGTGATGGATGTGTACAGCCGTTTGATGATGGACCGTATTATCTTTTTAGGTTATCCTATTAATGATGAGATTGCTAATATCGTAACTGCACAGCTATTGTTCCTGGATTCTACCGACAGATCGAGAGATATTAATATGTATATCAACAGCCCCGGCGGTAGTGTGTACTCTGGCCTGGGTGTGTACGATACCATGCAGTATGTAAGTCCGGATATTGCTACTATCTGTATTGGTGTGGCCGCATCTATGGCTTGTGTATTGTTGGGTGCTGGTACCAAAGGAAAAAGAGCAGCGTTGAAACATTCAAGAATAATGATGCACCAGCCGAGTGGTGCTATTGGCGGACAGGCAAGTGATATCGAGATTACTGTGAATGAAATCCGCAAGCTGAAAAAAGAATTGTACGAAGTAGTGAATCACCATACCGGCAAAACGATAGAACAGATTGAAAAAGATTTTGATCGTGATAACTGGATGACCGCTGCTGAGGCAAAAGAATATGGATTGGTAGATGAGGTGTTGGTAACGAACCCGAGGAAGGCGAAGAAGGATTAATATGCAGATGTGTTAATTTGGAGATATGCAGATGGAATACATTTCACACTAGTACGATGTATTTGTTGAATAGAATTACTATAGTTGAAGTGTGCGACGCAACAGGCGATGCCATGAAAAACTGAAGTTTGGTAAAAAATATTAAAAAAGAAATAATACAAATATGAACCGTAATCAATTTTTATACAGCGATTTTAGAATGCCTGTCCGTCCGGTAGGCGGGGAAGATGATGAACCAGATGAAAAGGAAGAACGTCCGAAGACGGATAGCGAAGGCGGTATGTTTAATAAAAAACTGGAACGTTACTTTTTCGAAAAAAGAGCCGTGTACCTGTGGGGGGTGGTAGATGATAAAAGTGCAAAAGATATTGTAAGCAAACTGTTGTTACTTGATGCCGATAAGCCAGGTGAAGAAATTAAATTCTACATCAACAGTCCGGGCGGTGTGGTAACCAGTGGTATGGTGATGTATGATACCATGCAGATGATAAAAAGTCCGGTAAGTACTATTTGTATGGGTCTTGCTGCATCGATGGGTTCTATATTATTAAGTGGTGGTAAGAAAGGTAGCCGCTATATTTTTCCACATGGCGAAGTGATGATTCACCAGCCATCGCTGGGTGGATATATACAGGGTGTGAGTGCCGACCTGGAAATACAGGCCGAACAAACCAAGCGTGTAAAAGAGATTGGTGCTGGTATATTGGCGAAAAACTGCGGCAAAACGGTGGAGCAGGTGATGAAGGACTTTAACCGTGACTACTGGATGAATGCGCAGCAGGCTATAGCTTATGGCATTGCCGACAAGCTGGTTGAAAAGCTCTAAGAGCCTATCTGTTAACTATTTATAAAATAAATACAAATAAAACCGCCTCTCTCGGGGTGGTTTTATAATTTTGTGTGTTACGAATACCGTAGTATTTCGTTTTACGTTTAAAGAATATGGCAAAAAACCCGTTACATTGTTCATTTTGTGGCCGCAGCAGAGATGAGGTAAAGATCCTTATAGCTGGCCAGGAAGGACATATTTGTGAAAACTGTGTGGAGCATGCCCGTGAGATTATTGACCAGGAGTTGATGATTAAAGACGAGAAAGGCAGTTCTTCTTTTAAGCTTACCGTAAAGAAACCGATGGAGGTTAAAAAATTCCTGGATGAATATGTTATAGGCCAGGATGAAGCCAAGAAGACATTGGCGGTAGCAGTTTATAATCACTACAAACGCTTACAACAGAAAAATACTGAGCTGGCTGGCAGCAATGATGTAGAAATAGAAAAGAGTAACATCATAATGGTTGGCGAAACCGGTACCGGCAAAACATTGCTGGCTAAAAGTATTGCCCGCCTGCTGAATGTTCCTTTTGCTATTGTGGATGCAACTGTGTTTACAGAATCTGGTTATGTGGGTGAAGATGTAGAAAGTATTCTTTCCCGCTTGCTGCAGGTATGCAACTATGATGTGGCTGCTGCTGAAAGAGGAATTGTATTTATAGATGAGATAGATAAGATTGCCCGCAAAGGTGATAACCCATCTATTACCCGTGATGTAAGTGGTGAAGGTGTGCAGCAAGGTTTATTAAAATTGCTGGAAGGTTCGGAAGTATTGGTACCGCCACAAGGCGGACGTAAACACCCTGAACAAAAACTGGTAAAGATTAATACGCAGAATATTTTGTTCATCTGCGGTGGTGCCTTCGATGGTATTGACAGAGTAATTGCCCGCAGGGTACAAACCAACACCATTGGTTTTAATGTAGACAAGGAACTGCAGGAAGACATGAAGAAGAATTTACTCCGCTATGTTAATCCACAGGATTTGAAATCATTCGGATTGATACCGGAGTTACTGGGCCGCTTACCGGTGGTTACGCATCTTGACCCGCTGGATGCCGCAACTTTACGTTCTATATTGACCGAGCCTAAGAACTCATTGATAAAACAGTACACCAAATTGTTTGAACTGGAAGGTATCAAACTTACCATTGATGAAGAGGTGTTGCATTTTATGGTAGAAAAAGCGATGGAATATAAATTAGGTGCAAGAGGATTGAGAAGTATTTGTGAAGGCATACTTACTGATGCTATGTATGAGTTGCCATCATCGAAAGAAACTTCCTTTACGATTGATCTGGAATATGCGAAACGTAAATTTGATAAGAGTACGTTGAGTTTGCTGAAAGTAGCCTGATAAGTAAAAAAAGTTTCATAAGTTTAAGAGGTTTCAAAGGTTGTTGTAACTTTTGAAACCTCTTGAACATTTTAAACCCTTTTAAACAAAATAGTATGCAAGAACTGATAGACAAATTAAAAGCAGAAGCCGGCCTTACTGATGAGCAGGCAAAAAAGGCATTGGAGGCTGTAAAGAGTTTTGTGGTAGAAAAATTCCCGATGCTGGAAGGTGCAGTAGGCAGCCTGTTTGGTGGCAACTGATAACAGATTCTTCCAAAAAAGAAAATCGCCTTTTTCAAGGCGATTTTTTTTATTTAATATCTCTGCAATGTTTTCCTCTGGGGTTATTGGCAGCCTGGTAAGGACTTATAGCACGGCTGCATGATTGAAAAATTACTGTAGCAACAATAAGAACAAGAATAATTCGTGTTTTCATATTTGTGAGGATTTTATGTGCCGCTAAAGTAGTAGTTGAGCGTTAATCAGCATAATAAAAAATACGGCTGAAATATACGGGTGCTATTTGCAGAGAATACTGACGAAAGGAAACGAAGTATTACGGGATAAGTAAAGGGAAACGCTTAGTTTGCCAATCTACCACAGAGGACAGGAAGATTTTTCACAAAGAGGCACTAAGGAATTAGTGTCCTTTTGAACCACATAGAAACATAGTCAGATAGAAATACACATAGTATTCTATGTGATAAACTATGTATCTATTGTGCCTATGTGGTTCTTAGCTGCGCAAAAATTACGGAGCAAGCTTCTTCACCGAAGGATAGCTCTTTAAATACTCTCTTGTTTTTAATCCCGATTCTTTTATGTCTTCATCTTTCCATTTACCATCGGAAGAAGCAGATGGTTTTAATACCGAACAGGTTTCATCTTTATCAGATACCGACCAGGTAATCCAGCTTAGTTTTTTTGCATCCATCCAGTCAATCCATTTTTTCCATTCTTCATAATTCATGGGGCCGTTGCCACTGGCTTCCATGCCAGCGGATTCTGAAATAAAAATTGGTAAGCCTTTAGCGATAGCGGCATCAGTTCTGTCGCGAAGTTCTTGTTTATGTGTAGCAGCATAAAAATGTACGGTGTACATCAGGTTGTCAAACCCTGTAATGGGATCGTTGGCAGGCAAATGAATATGCTGATCCCAATGCGGGCTGCCTACCAGTATAATATTCTTTGTATCAATTGCCCGGATAGTTTTAATAACTTCTATTGAATATTTTTTTACTTCCTCCCATGTTTCGTAATCAGGTTCATTGAAAATTTCGTAAATAATATTCGGATACTTTGCATAAGCGGTTGCCATCTCTGCAAAAAATTTTTTGGCTTCTGCTTCCTGAATATTGTGACTGTGCCAATCGATAATAACATAGATGCCTTCTTTAATGGCTGCATCTACTACAGTCTTAATTTTCTCTGTCGACCAATCGGGTAATTGGAGGTATCCATCTTTACCGTTTACTTTTTCTATACCCATGGATGCCCGTACTACTGAACAATTCCAGTCTTTATATAAAGTCTTTACAGCCCCTTTGGTATAAAAACGTGGCCATAGATTGTGCCAGCCAAAACTCATACCTCTCAGTACAATTGGTTCGTTGTTTTTATCTACCAGTTGTGTTCCGTTAACTTTTAATTGGCCGTATCGCTTTACAGGCTGTGCAGTAACACCGATCACAAAGAGCAGTGCCAGGCCTGACAATAATGATTTTAATTTCATATAATTTTTTTAAACTTTAATTCGCGGCAACGGCTGGTCTCAGCGTTGCTTGCTTAGTTTCAATTATAATTTCGCCTTGCTTAACTCCGTTAGCTGTTGCAGTTAATTTTATTTGTCCTGCCTCACCAGTTGACTGCACAATTACCTGCGCCAATCCACTGAATAATTTTCTTTTGCAGGGCTCTGCCGGAGTAATAATCTGAAAAAGCCCGGGGTTCATATTCACCGTTTCCCAGGATTGTTTTTTTAATAAAGGTGTTGCTGCTATTGCAATACTATTAATGCCTGTATGCAAAATTGCCGGGTCTAATATAAATGTATTTCCTTTTTGTGATTGTGAAATATCAGTTGCTATTGCTTTCCCATTTATAAAAATGGATTGCTCCCTGCCGAGACTATTGTAAAAGAAAGTTACTGTATCATTAGCTTTTATTTCCGGAAGGCTGAAAGTTCCCCTGTATACCAATGCTTTTACTTTTTCGCCAAAGGCTGCAGTTCTGTCATCCTTAAAAGCAGTTTGCCAATCTTTGTCGTTGTAGTTTTCTGCAGTTTCTGAGGCTGCTGCAAGATTCTCAATTATTTTTTCCTTTAAATTTTCTACAGGCACTACTTTAATTGTCTCCAGGTATTTATCAGCTTCCAGCGAAGCGGGGTTGCCATTACCCACGCCAATTATTTTACCTGGTCCTTTTATGCTGAAAGTAATTTCGTTGTCAGCATCAGGTACAGCCAGATTGTTTTTATCCAATGCATTTACTGTTATCATAGCTATGTCTTCGCTATCAGCGTTGATGGAGTTTTTATCAGAAGTTAATCGGATGGTGGTTGCTGTATTTGTAGTTTGTATTTTATCTGTCGCCACTTTCTTTCCGTTCTTAAATCCAATTGCCTCTACAGTTCCGGGTTGGTACTTTAGTTTCCATTCAAGATGTCCGTTTCGTTGCATTGGTTTTTTTCCAAGACTTTTCTTATTCAGAAAAAGTTCTACTTCGTCACAATTGCTATACACCCATACATCTATCTCCTGTCCTTCTTTGCCTGCATGGTTCCAGTGTGGCAGAATGTGCAGTATTGTTTTATCACTCCACCAGCTGCGCAAATAATATACATTGTCTTTTGGAAATCCACATTGATCCATCATGCCGAAATAAGAACCGATAGAAGGATACCCGAATGGTGTTGGTTCTCCACGGTAATCAAAGCCTGTCCATATAAACATTCCTGCTAAATAATCTCTTGCTGCATAATGCTTCCATCCCTCTTCTATGCTATTAAAAGCTGGAAATGGTTTTTTATCGTAGGCGGCAATAAAATGTTTGTCATTATCATCAAAATAAATTCCTCTTGTAGCTCTTGTACTTCCCTCTTCTGTCCCCCAACCGGGTTGATTGGGAAATGCTGCATGATGCTCATCTGTATTTATCTGACCGATATAATTATACCCCATTACATCTATCACATTTGAAATTCCTTTTCGCCAGCCACCACTAACGGCAGCAGTTATGAAACGTGTACTGTCAATTGATTTTGCAAATGCTTGTAGTGTTGCGGCAATCTTTGCTCCCAATTCATTCCCTTCAATCCCCCATTCTTCGTTGCCAATACTCCAGCTGATAACGCTTGGGTGATTTCTATCCCGCAGCATTAAGCGTTTCATATAATTGAAATCGTTATTACTGATTCCCATCAGACGGTTTTCATCTATTACCAGCATTCCTAACCTGTCACACACATCCAATAGTTCTGGTGTTGGTGGATTATGTGAACAGCGGTACGCATTACTTCCCATTTCTTTTAATGACTTAATGCGAAACTCCTGCAAAGCATCCGGCATAGCGGCTCCAACACCTGCATGATCCTGGTGGTTGTTAGTGCCTTTTATTTTCAACTGTTTTCCATTTAGAAAAAACCCCTGCTTTGCATCGAAGCGGATTGTACGGATGCCGAAATTTGTTTCCTGCTTATCAATTGCTTTTCCGTTTTCAACTACCGTTGTAATAAGTTTATATAGATATGGAGAGTCAACTGACCAGAGCAAGGGGTTTGTAACCGTTAATACATGTAAAGCATTTTTCTCTTCGTATGAATTAAGCGAAATATTTTTAGATACTCCACTTGCAACCACTTCTCCTTTTGCATTGACAATTGTTTGTACTACATCTACCGCTTTGCTAATTTTAAATTCATTGAGTACTCTTGTTTGTACTGTCACATCCGCAGTTATGGATTTCACATTACTTGTTACAAATACTCCATCTGTTGCAATATGCAGTGGTGAGGTTTTGTTGAGCCATACGTGCCTGTAAATTCCTGTCCCTTCATAAAACCAGCCTTCTTCCATAGTGGCATCTACCCGTACAGCAATCACATTCTCACCTCCATAATTCAGGTAATCTGAAATATTATATTCAAAGCCGGTGTAGCCACTTGGCTCTGTTCCAAGGTAAAACCCATTTACCCAAACAATAGAATTTCTAAACACTCCGTCAAATGCGATACTGATTCTTTTTCCTTCATCCGATTTTGGGATAGTAAATGTTTTACGGTACCAGCCTATACTTGCATGGGGAAAATTTCTGCCGATTGCTTTAAAGCCATGACTAAAGCTGGCTGCTTCACTGAACGGCTGCTCTACCGCCCAATCATGTGGCAGGTTTAATTTTCTCCAGGAACGATCATCGAAATCTTTGGCTGCCGCACCATCACCGTAACCAGCTTTGGTTAAGTAAGAAAAGTATCCCGTACCATTATTAAAGTCTTTTTTTGTATCGTAAGGATGGCCGAAGGCAAACTTCCAGCCGAAATCCATTAATAAATGTTCTCTTGGTTCAATATCTTGTTTCGATTGGGCATAAGCACTAACTCCACTTATCAATAATATCAGCAGTACTATTTTCTTCACTTTAAGGCGTATAATTTAATAATTAAGATTTTTCAAATATTCCATATTATACTTCATGCTTTCAAAAGGAGTGCTTGTGTATTCTTCCTGCTCTACAAAAAAATATTTCATTCCCGATTCTTTGCTGTGTTTCAGCATCTGCACAATATCCAATCCACCTTTTCCTAATTCAGTACTATGCTTTTTCGCCAGGTCCATATCCTTTAAATGCCAGAGTGGGAAACGCCCTTTATACTTTTTGAAATAATCCAGCGGGTTTTTGCCGCCAACGATTACCCAACCTAAATCTAATTCCATATTTACAAGCGATGCATCGGTATTGTCCAGCAACACATCATACAATACCTGTCCTTTTTCACTCTCAAATTCATACTCGTGGTTGTGATACCCGAATTTGATATTTAATTTTTTACATTCTTCACCAGCTTTGTTAAATACCTCAGCAACTTTTTTATAATTGTCAACTGTCTGCCCTTCCGTTGGCATGCTCGAACAAATCAAATATTCCTGGCCTGAAGCAGCTGCATCTTCCATCGTTTGCTTCCATTTATCGTTAACTGGCACATGCCCGCTACGCAATGTCATTCCCAAATCTGCACAAATTTGTTTCATTTCTTTTGGTGACAAGCCGTAGTAAAAACCTTTCGGACTATTTGCTGATTCTATTTGTTTGATTCCTAATGCCGCTATCTGTTGCAATGTTCCTTTTGCATCGGCCAGCATTTCTTTACGGAAGGTGTATAATTGAACGCCTGGATTTTTTACTTTCCTGGTTTGTTCCAAACATGATGGTAATAATAGTGAGCCTATTGCAATTGCACTTGTGTCTATTAAAAATTTGCGTCGTGTTTTCATGTGCTTATAAATTGATGTTCTGCATAAGATAATACATTTTTATGTTACCAGCTGTGGTGCTACTGGCATCGCCTGTTGCGTCGCACTCTTGTACGACATTAACACGGATGGGCAAATACATTTCTCGCAGCGGGCACAGCGAAAATACACGACGCAGCGACCATTGCTCCGCTGCGTTCGTTGCGTAAAATTGTTGCGTAATCTGTACTTGTTGCGGACCATGAAAAACTGCTGCCTGGCTACTAATTCATTTTCACCGCTACCTTTTTACCTGCATACTTAACTGTCGCTCCCACTTTTGTGTCAAAACTTAATGCAGCAGGTTTCTCTTTACTTATGCAAACAATTTTAAACACACGTTGCGCCGGCATTCCTGCAAAACTTCCATTCCTGTTTTCTATTGTTACTATTTTTGTTGCTTCGTTATAATTAAACTGTATAGTCGAAAATTGCCCTTTCTCATAATTGTAATTCACTGCCTCATCCTCGTATAAAGTGAAGGAAGCATCTTTGCCGGTGTAAACATATATAGTAAAAGGTTCTGTGGATTTTTCGGCAGTGTATTGCACATTCGGACCGCAGGGAATGATAGAACCTTCTTTTATATAGAGGGGCATTGTTTCATAAGGGGCATCGGCATTGATGGTTTGCCCACCTTCGAAATATTTGCCGGTATAGAAATCGTACCAACCTGTTGCTGCAGGTAAATATAATTTTCTGTTGCGGCTTTTATATTCGTAAACAGGATTCACCAAAATAGCGGGACCAAACATAAACTGGTCGCCGATGTTTTTTACTTTCTCATCAGTAGCAAAATCCATTGGCAGGCCACGCATGATGGTATAGTTGTCGAAATAAGTTTTTCCCGCCAGCGAATAGATATATGGCATGAGGCGATAACGAAGCTGATTATAATACAACATGCTTTTATAAGCTGGATGATCTTCGGGTGCTACATTATAAATTTCTCTATATGGAAATTGTCCGTGCGATCTGAAAAGGGGGCAAAAAGCACCGTATTGATACCAGCGTGTCGTTTGTTCTCTCCATTCTTCCAAATCAGCAGCATTGGGTTTTTCATATCGTTGTTCCACTGCAAAGCCACCAATATCAGTTGTCCAGTACGGCATGCCCGACATACAAAAATTTAGTCCCGCTGGAATCTGATTTTTAAAATCTTCCCAGCGACTGGCTATGTCGCCACTCCATGTGGCAGCGGCGTAGCGTTGCAAACCTGCATAGGCCGACCGGGTAAGAATGAAAACTCTTTTATTGGGATCAACATTTCTTTGTCCTTCATAAACACCTTGCGCATTTACCAGTGAAAAAGCATTGTAATATTTTGTAGATGAGCCTAGATGATTGGGCCCGCTGAATTCTTTTCGTTGCTGCGGAGAAAGATTACTGGTAACATCTGGTTCTGTGGCATCCATCCACCATGCATCAATACCTTTTGAGTAAAGACTTTTATTCATCATATCCCAAAACATTTTTCTTGCACCGGGACTGTAGGGATCATAAAAACTGGACATATATCCTTTGCCGATCCAATCTCTCTGGCGATTGGCAATGTTCCGTTTGTAAATCCAGCCACTATCGTTTAGCTTATTGTAATTAGGAATGCCTTCATAAAATTTTGCCCATACGGAAATCATTAATTGCGTATTGTATTTCTCATGTAAGGTCTTAATCATTGCGGCTGCATCGGGAAAACGTTTTAAATCAAATTCCTGGCTGCCCCATTTATCTTCTTCCCAATAGCTCCAGTCTTCCACAATGTTATCTAATGGTATTTTTCGTTTACGAAATTCAGCAACAGTGCTTAAAATTTCTTCCTGTGTTTTGTATCGTTCCCGGCTTTGCCAGAAACCGAAAGCCCATTTAGGCAACATAGTTGCTTTGCCGGTAAGCTGACGATAGCCGCCGATAACTTCATCAAGGTTGTTTCCTTTAATAAAGTAATAGTCAATCTTGTTACCAGCTTCTGATTCGAAAGCAAATTCATTTTTCTTATCTGCTAAAGGTTTTAACCAATGACATGAAATAAAAGATTCACCGGAAGAAGGATCCCATTCTATTTTGAAGGAATGTTTCTTTCCTTTTTCAAAATTAATTCTGAGGAGTTCTGTACAGGGATTCCAGCTCTGCCTCCAGCGGCTGGCGAGTAATTTTCCATCAATATAAATTTTTGCATAACCGGAAGAACGGAAGTTGAAAATATGCTCGCCGGTAAAACCACTTTGCAAAGATCCTTCCCATGTTACCAATACTTTATCCAATTTGATGCTATCCGGAAAATTTTTCATTGAAGGGATGTAGCTATAATCAATAAATGATTCTGGTCTTGTGGCTACGATTCTTGATGGATTCCTTTTATCGAAGTAGGTTGCGGTAAGCCAACCCTGATCACCTTCTTTTGAAAATAGTTTTAGTGTTGATAATTGCTCGTACTCCCTTGTATCAATCGATTTGGTAATGGAATTATTATCCCAAAGAATACCATAGTTATTTCCAGAGAGCAGGAAGGGAACTGCTACTTCTGTATTGTATTGAGAAAGTAAAACCTGTGTGCCCTTGTAATTAAAAGTTCCGTCCTGGTGCTGGCCAAGCCCATATAAAGCTTCATTGTCTGCACTGGTGAATGATTGACGGATGATATAGGATTGTTCACCATCAAGCGTAGTGCCGGTAAAAGTCTTGCCTCCTCCTTTTGTTTCCTGCAATAAAACTTTTCCTGCTTTATCGGTAAAATTTATTTCTCCGGTAGAGATAGAAATATTTGCATTAACTGATTCAGTAGATAAAATAATTATTCCATTCATCTCTTTTACAGTCCAGCTTGCGGGAGGAGGATTTACTTCTAACAACATTAAACTCTTCTCTGCAACAAAAGAATCTACAGGGCTTGCTGAAATGTGAAGAATATTACCTGTAACAACCTGCACTTTCATTATTCTCGCATCGTTCTTAGCATTGCCTTTAATGTTTATGAGAACACCATCACTTAGTTTGCTGTAGTTTTCTGATTGTGCCAGTGCCGCAAAACCTGAAAGCAGGAAGGCGAATGTTGTAAAAATTCTTCTTTTCATACCGGGATAATTATTCTTGGTCAATTTAGTTGTTTACCATTTCATCAATTTCTTAATAGCAATGGTAAGTTCTTTAGCTATTAATGTATGTTCTGCCAGGCTTGGGTGATAATCACATCCACCTGTGTAAGATTTTTCAAAAAAGAAAGTAGCAACCTTCTTATCACCTTCGCTGTTTACTTTCTTTTTAACAGCTGTTAAGCATGATACCATGAATTTCTTAAGTTCACCGCTTGTCATGGGGCTGCTTAATAATATAAGTTGTGCTTTGGGATAATAGCCTCTCAACTGTTTAATAAATGAAATATAGTTATCACAGAAGGCAGTTGAATCTTGTATGCCATCATTCTGCCCCAGGCAAACAGTAACTACATCAGGCTGATATTGCGAAAAATTCCAGGTAATGGTATCGTTGCGCATACTTATTTTATCAAATACAGGCGGCATTACGATATCCATACCACAGCAACTATGCATAAGACCTATGCCTGATACAGCAGATAAATGATATTGTGCATTTAATGTTCTGGAAGTAACGGCAGCATAACCCATATAAGCATTGTGCTGGTCTTGCCATACTCCCTTACCACAAGGAATTTGAGATTCATCGCTGCTGGCTGCGCAGGTGATGGAGTTCCCGATAAATTCTATTTTTCTTTTGGGTTTAGGATTAGGTTTTAATAATGACAGGCACCTGATACCAACAAATTCGATATAACCAATATTTGCTTCGGTGTTTTTGCAAATAGTCAATGTGTGAGTGCCATCTGATAAACTTTCTGAAAAATTAATCGTATCTCTTGCTGCTTTGGTTTGAATTCGTTTTGCTTTTCCATCCAACACTATTTCTAAGTAGTTATAATTCTTGTTCCATAAATGTTCATCGTTCAATATTATTACACATACATTTCCTGAAAACTTAAGATTGATATAAACACCCGGTTGCCAGAAACGGGGAAGTTTTGGATTTGTGAAATCAATTCTGCCTATATATTGAATATTTTCATCGTCTGCCTGATAAAACCGTGATGGACTACGTTGTGCAATAACAGCCGTAGATAGCAGTAGTGAGATAAGCAATATGCTCAATAGAATTACCGGACGCTGAAGAGTGCGACGTCCCGATATACATCGGGATTTCGCTTTGCTCAACAACAGACGACGATAGTAGTATTGCAGATCGGTCATAAATTATATTACTGGTAATTAAACTTTACTTTTTGTTTTCCAATAATGATTTCAAAATCTCCTGGTTCTGTTACGGTTTTTAATTGAGCGTTTACAAAAGCCAGATCATTCTTATCAATTGTAAAAGCAACGGTCTGTGTTTCTCCGGCTTTCAACGATATTTTTTGATAAGCACGGAGACGTTTCATGTTGGGCGTAATGCTTGCATATAAATCGTGAGTGTATAGCTCCACAGTATGCTTGCCATCCATCTTACCGGTATTTTTCACTGTAACTGTTACCGTTAATTTTTCATCCGCTTTTAAATTAGCAGTGCTGAGTTTAACATCGCCATACTCAAATGTGGTATAACTCAATCCATGCCCGAAGGGATACAAGGGATTGTAGCCGGTATGAATATCATCGTTAAAAACTTCTCTTACATCTTCGGTGGGTTTTCTATCATACAATACTATTTCGCCCATGCTGCGTGGATAACTGAAGGGCAAGATTCCATTGGGATTATAATCGCCGAATAATACATCAGCAATTGCTTCAGCAGTTTTTTTGCCGCTCCAGTAAGTCATCAATATTCCTTTGGCAAATGGTTCGATGTTGCTGATAAAACGTGGGCGGCCTTCGGTAAGTACCAATATAACGGGCTTACCGGTGAGTGCAGCTGCTTTGGCCAATGCCTGTTGATTTTCATCCAATGCTAATTCTCTTGTGTTACCAGGGCTTTCAGCATAGGCATTTTCTCCAATGCATAAAATGATAATGTCTGCGTTTACCGCTGCATTAGTCAAGGCGGTGGCATCGAAGTTCATCGGATTATCAAATCCTTTACCGGTTGTTGTTATAACATTTGCTGCACCAGCCTTTTCCTTTATGGCCTGTAAAATAGTTTTACTATCTGCAGGATACCATTCTTCTTCTTTGCCCTGCCATGTATAACTCCAGCAACCATTCAATGCACTTATGCTTTGTGCAGAGGGGCCAGCAACTAATATTTTTTTATTCTTTGATACTGGCAGAAAATTATTTTCATTCTTCAATAAGGTCATTGCTTCATGTGCAGCATCTAATGCTAATGTTTGATACTCCTGTTTCCCGAAGTTTGCAAAAGAGGCCTGTTCAGGATAAGGGTTATCAAACAATCCAGTTTTCATTTTCAACAATAAAATTCTTTTTACGGCATCATCTATGCGGGTCATTTTTACTTCGCCTTTATTTACTGCTTCAATAAGTAAATCGTAAAAAGAAAAATCTCCGGGTACCATGCTCATATCAATACCGGCATTAATACCCATAGCTACGGCTTCCCGTGGCGTGGCGGCTACACTGTGCCAGGTATGTAATCGTTTTATATCCTCCCAGTCGGTTACTATCACTCCTTCAAAACCCATTTCTTTTCTCAACACATCTGTCAATAAATATTTGCTGGCATGAACAGGTGTTCCATTTATTTCGCTGGAGTTGATCATGATGGTTGATGCACCTGCTTTTATTGCTTCGCGGAATTGTGGTAAATAATACTCTCTTAATTCTATTTCGGGTAAATAGATTGGTGTTCTGTCTTTACCTGTCCTGGATGCAGAATAGCCGAGATAATGTTTCATGCAGCTGGCAACTGCAGTTGGGTTTCGTAAGCCATCTTCTTCATAAGCTTTTATTACAGCGGCTCCTATGGATTTACCCATGTAAACATCTTCGCCATAAGTCTCAGGAAATCTTGACCACAATGGCTGCCGGCCAATATCTAATACAGGAGCAAAATTCCAGCGAACACCGGATGATCTTAATTCATTGGCAGTAACTTTTGCTGCCGCCGCTGCCAGCGCAGGGTTTCTTGTTGCAGCCATTGCAATATTCTGTGGAAATAAGGTTGAGCCAAGTGTATATGTTTGCCCATGTATTCCATCTAATCCATAAATGATGGGGATTTTTAATCTTGTATTTTTTGTCTCATCCTGTATTTCTGTAATCAGTTTCCGCCAGGTGTCTATTGGTAAAGCATGGGCTGTTGTATTCAGCATGGAACCTACTTTATAATCTACCACTGCTTTTTTCAACAGCGCAGGATCTAATTCTCCATCCAGGTTTCCCCAGCCTCCTTTTGCAAATACGGCGAGTGTAACCTGTGTCATCTGACCCACTTTTTCTTCCAGCGTCATTTGCTTCAACAATGCTTCAGCCTTTTGCAGATCAGTTTTAGCTTGCTGAGCAAATGTTACCATTGAAAAAAAAGTTACACTAAGAGCGATGGTAAAATTTTTCATTATTGTTTTTTTAGTTTCTTATTTATTACAGGTTTTGCAGCACTCAACCGTAACAACACTACATCATGCGGTTGTACTGTAACTGCTAACGGTTTTTTAGTGTCACCAATTTCTTTTTTGTTCCACACATCTCTTATATTATAAGCAGTAGCCATAAAGTTGATACTGGTCTTTGAAAAAGAGTCCACAACGGGATACTGGTTAAAATCATAAGAAAAAGTAACCGGAATTTTACTGCGGTTCATAAAGCAAATAGCTACTTCATTATTCTTCAATGGTTTTATCCAGGTATCCACACTATCTTTTTGCTGATAAAGATAACCTTGTATGCCCAATGAATCCTGGTCAATGGCAATGGCTTCTTTATCCGTGAGTGTTGCAATTGTTTCTTTATTCATCTCCCGCAAATCATTACCGGCTATTAAGGGAGCGGCAAGCATACACCACATAGAAAAATGGGCACGGTCTTCACCAGCACTCATGCCATGACCAACTTCCATCATATCAGGATCGTTCCAATGATCGGGGCCTGCATATTGACGGATATTTTTCCGCATATCAATTATATAGGTTACTCCCCAGCTTTTCCATGTACCGTGATCGAAAACACAATCAAAACAATTATAAATGTCGCCGCTGATGCGCCAGAGGTGACCAATATCTTTTGCCCACTCCCATGGATTATAAGTGCCCCATTCGCACAAGCTGAATACAATTGGCCTGCCTGCAATCTTCAATGCATTGCTCATTGTTTTATACGCTTCCTTCGCCGTAATGCCATCCGTGTTGCACCAATCATATTTTAAATAATCTACTTCGAGTGCAGCGTATAATCTTGCATCCTGGTATTCGTAACCACGGCTACCGGGATAGCTGGCGCAGGTCATAGTGCCCGCACAATTGTATAAACCAAATTTTAATCCCTTGCTGTGTACATAATCAATTACTGTTTTTAATCCATTGGGAAATTTTTGCGGATCGGGAACAAGGTCGCCATTTTTATTTCGTTCTTTGGCCATCCAGCCATCGTCGAGTACGATATAGGTATAGCCTGCCTCTTTCATACCGCTGGCAACCATATCATCTGCAATTTCCCGAACCAGCTTGTCCGAAATATTTGTTTGAAAAGTATTCCAGCTGTTCCAACCCATTGGCGGTGTTGGAGCAAGACCTTCAAACTTTTGCGCTTGTATCCATAATGGAAAAATCAGTAATGCAGCAATGAGTACTTTTTTCATTGTAGTAATTATTGAATAGATAAAACCCTCATCATTTCGTCAGCCACCATCTGGTTACCCAAATCTGAAAGATGAACCCTGTCTGTAGTCATTAAACCCTGTACTTTATTTTCTTTATTGTTTTTTTCTTCGTACTGCTGCCAGGTAGCACGCAGGTCTACAAGACCACAGCTATAAGTTACAGAAAGCTTACGGATAACATCGCTGTATTTATTAAGGTCATCATCTTGCGGGTTGGCATTGTTTTTTAATTCGCCAATGCAGGCAGGAGTTGTTACTACTACTTTTATTTTTTTTGCCTGCAGTTTTTTAATAATAGCCACATAAAATTTTTCAAACTTCTCAATATCTGTTCCTATGCCTGACGTTTTGTGCCACACATCATTTACACCTACATATATTACAACTACGTTGGGTTTCTTCGCCATTACATCATCTTCCATGCGCAGGTAGAGATCATATACTTTGTTGCCACCAATGCCTGCGCCAATCAATTCATATTTATGCTGCAATCCTTTTTCATTGACAGCAGCCTGCATGCGGTCTATATAGCCATTTTTATTAATTCCCATCTGGGTAATGGAATCGCCGAAGAAAACAATTCTTGTTTTTTTGGCGGGTAACATGGCTGTGCAGATGGCAAGGAGTGGGATGATAAATAAAAACTTCATACTTCTGATTAATTGATTAAAATGATTTAACCGATGATTGTCAAGAAAAGAATGCGAAACATTCCTCTTTTTCTCTTTTCCCTCTGGGCGATATTTTTTATTGAACCCCTTCGGGGTTCTGACACATTTATTATTTCCCTTCCCCCGATTGCATCTGAGGCTATTCAAATTTTACCCCTTCGGGGTAATTCACTCTATTCAATTAGTCACTTTCACATTTAAAAGTCTCATTGGTCGAAGTTTCCCTTTAGAGACAGGGATTATTTTTTGTCAACTGCTACAAACACCGCTGCTCTTGCGGGTACTGTTACTTTAATAACACCGGCAGCAGATGAAGAATATGCATTTAATGTTTTATAATTAGCAGGACCACCAGCTGCATTGGCGGATGTTTGTCCGTTCACTACTACCTTTCTTGAAAACTCACCATTGTCGCCCCCGCCTGTTAATGTGTACCAATAATAATTAGCCCCTTTTCTGAAATTATTTATTTTAATCTCCACTGTTTTATCGGATGCAGATTTATTAATTAATGCAACGCCGACTTCTCCGGAAGTGTAAGAGGAAGCATAGCTCTCAATATCTGTAGTAGAAGAAGTGGAGCTAACCATTCTATCGCCAAGGAATTTTTGAAAATAATACATATGAAAATAAACTGGTCTTGGACTCCATTTTGGTACTCCATCCGGCTCATCTCCACTGTTGAACATTCCATGATCATCGCCATTGCTCCATCCATTAGCCATATCCCAGCGGGATGACATACCGAATTTGTTTTTTAATAACTCCCCTAATACTAAATCGGCATGCAGCCCATTAACATGTGAAACCATTTGTTTAGAATTGACGGCAAAAATATTCCACTCATCCAATGCCATTGGTTTTTGTGTGGCACCTGCATTCTGAATAGTCAATTTTACAAAGTCCATCATCTTCTTTGTTTCCGTTAATGCTGTATTCAGAATATCGCTGGCATTTGAATTTGTATTGTAAGGTGTGTAATAATTATGTACTACACTATAATCATAACTATTATTAATAGACCCGAACAAACCTGTGTTCCATGTTTTATAAGTGTTAGTTTGCCATGATTGGGTTTCTGCTTCTACGGTAACAGCACCTATATAAATTGTTTTACCAATTTCGGTAGCAGCTTTACGCATAGAGTCAGCAAAAATTTTAAAATGTTGTCCATATAATTGACCCGTTACAAATTCAGGTTGGCCATCTTTATTGTCAGCAAGTTTAATGCGATAACCCGCTTCCCAATCACCAAAAGTTTCATTACCAATCTCCCAATATTTAGTACGCCCATTATCATAACGAACCCAATCAGCTGCAAGGTGCGCAGCTGCTGCTACCGGGTTTGTGCTTTTGCCATAGCGGGCATAGCCATAGTTAATAGTTATCAATCCCTGGTTGCCTGTTTGCAACAACATGCTATAATAATTATCCAGGGAGAATGTCCAGCCGGAATTATTTTTTCCAAACCAGAAACCAGATGGCGAAGCAACACCTGCTGCATTTAATAACTCTGTTGGTGCGTCTGCCGGCGGCACATTCGGTTGTGCATTCCAGAAGAAAACATCACTTATACTTCCACCGGGAAATCGAATGATATGAGGATGGCTGGTAGTGATATGATCCATCAACGTGGTTTCAGTTACTATCTGCGACATCCATAGATTGGCATTATTGCCAAATAGCGAACGGGGAACTTTAGTTATGATGGAACTTCTATCAATAGTAACCGTACTACTGGTAGGAGCCGGAACTGTGCCACTAACAGAGGCTGGTGCTGTAAATGTTTTCGGCTGCCAATCATCCAGGAAGAAGCCGATAGTATTGGCTGTTGGTGGATCAATTGCGGGAGCAATTACTACCGTTGTATCAACTGGTGTTGGGGTTGGCGTGGTTCCGCTATTTTTTTTGCTGCAGGAAACTGCTGCAAATTGTAGCACCATAAAATAAAACAGGCTTCTAATCATGCTTCTTTATTAAAATACTATTGAATAGATGAAATTCTTTTACAGATTTCGATGCAGGCTCTTACATTATGATACGGGCATTTCCAAAAGCCTGCTTTGTCTTTTTGCATAATGGTATAATCTTCCGCTACCCCCCAGAACCATTCACCATTTGCTTGATCCTTAATATGCTTTTTTATAAATTGCCAGCTATCAATCGAAAGCCGGAGATATTTTTCATCGCCTGATAATTGATATGCATTAAAGAAACCAATCACTGCTTCGGCCTGTGGCCAGGAATGTTTTTCTTTAACCAATAGATCATTTACGGGATCATACTCGTACCACATGCCTCCATCACTATCCAATGCTGTTGCCGCTGCGGCTGCTACCGGCAATACAATTTTTCTAAACTTATCTATGTACATCTCATTCCCGGAAATTTCTGCGCATTGATACAATAACCAGGAAGCTTCAATATCGTGCCCAAAAGATTGAAGCGTTGATTTCGATTCCCACTCTTCCGTAAAAAAAAGTTTGAAACGATAATTCGATTTATCAAGAAAGTGTTTTTCAAAAATGGCAAGGAGATTTGTTATTTTTTCCCGCAGAAATATTTCGGGCCATACGGTGTACAGGTTTGCATATGCTTCGATAATATGCAAATGAGTATTCATCGTTTTCTTCTCATTATTATCCTTTTCGCTCAGGCGCAAATCTTCAATGGGTTTCCAGTTACGTGTTAATGCTTCTGTGTAACCGCCATTAACTGTGTCGAAGCTGTATAGCTCAATTTTTTGAAATATTTTTTTTGCCAGCCCAAGTGCTGTCTCATTGCCTGTTAGTTTGTAATATTCCACCAGGCCATAGATGCAAAATGCCAGACCATAAATCTGCTTTTTACTATCCAGCATTTTACCGCTGCTGTCTACCGACCAGTAAACGCCACCATACTGCTGATCTATAAAATATTGCTGAATATATTCAAACGCTCTTGTTGCTGCTTCTTTATAGTGAGAATTATCCGTAAAATTTGCAGCCGCAGAGAATGCCCATAAAATACGGCTGTTTAATACGACTCCTTTATCAGCCTGTTCATCCTGCACATTGTTATTGGAAACAGATCCATAAAAACCGCCATTCGTTCTGTCTACTACATTATTAATCCAGTATTCCAAAATATCATCCAGCTCCTGTCGGAGTTCGCTTTTATATTTTCTCAGCATTTCTGCTGAGTAGCTTTCTGATACTTTTGTTGCGAACATTTTTACTTGCTGTTTTTGGCAGTAGATGAAGAAATAGCGGAACTGATAATAGCATCTGTATTGTTGCGATTAATAAGATCAGTCAACGTCTTTACTGTTTCAGCAGATGTGTACCCATCCGGCAACGTGTTCATTACATAATCCAGCAACTTATGGATGGTAGTAGTAGCTACATGCATTCGTGTATCAGACGAGGCGTAATAAATAAAAACTGTTCCATCATCATCTGCTATCCAGCCATTACTAAATACCACGTTGGATACATCGCCAATTCTTTCTTCATCTTCCGGCGCTATAAAGTAACCGGCTGGCTTATGAATAACTTTGGTAATGTCGTTCAAATCGGTCATAAACATATACAGTACATACCGTAAGCCGGCAGCTGTGTTGCGTACGCCGTGTGCCAGGTGCAACCATCCCTTTTCAGTTTTAATAGGCGCAGGACCAAGACCATTTTTTAATTCGTATACCGTGTGATATACTTTATGATCAATTACAATCTCTTTATCAATTTTTGCATTTTCAATAGATGGTGAAAGTCCGAAGCCAATACCCCCGCCTTTACCTGCTTCAATAAAACTATCCTGCGGCCTTGTATAAAATGCATATTGGCCATTTACAAATTCCGGATGTAATACAACATTCCGCTGCTGGGGTGAAGGTGTAATAAGATCATTCAACCTTTCCCAGTTCACCATATCTCTTGTTCGGGCAATGCCACATTGGGCAATAGCTGCTGACTGGTCACCTTCGGGTGCGGCAGCATCTCTTCTCTCTGTACAAAACAATCCATATATCCACCCATCTTCATGCTGTATTAATCGCATATCGTAGATATTGGTATCCGGCACTGAAGTTTCCGGCATTATAACCGGGTAATCCCAGAATTTAAAATGATCAATTCCATTGGGGCTTTCAGCAATAGCAAAAAAAGATTTGCGATCAGTTGCTTCTACTCTCGCTACTACCAGGTATTTATCATTCCATTTTATTGCACCTGCATTTAATACAGCATTTATTCCAAAACGCTCCATCAGGTAAGGGTTCGTCTCTTCGTTCAGATCATATCTCCAGAATATTGGCGTATGCTGTGCTGTAAGTACAGGGTTTACATACCGGTCTATTATTCCATTGCCCAATCCTGCTTTTTCATTGGGTTGATGTAAAACCTTATCCTGTTCTTTCTCCAACTCTGCCAAACGGCTAAAAAAATTACTCTTCATATTCTTTAAATTAAAATGATCAATCTTCCAATTTATTCCACCATGTTTTCTTTAATATAATAATGATAACTGCCAATATCCCTATGGTAATAAACAATGGCATGTGCATACTCAAAATCAGGTACATTGGTAAAATGGTAAGGCATAACTGTGCGATGATGCCCAATACCACATTAAACATATCCAGCTTAAACCCTTTGTTGCCGACGAATGTTGGATCATCTGCTACTACCAGCTGATGAATTGGTTTCCAAAAGCCCCATGGACGCACTGTTTTATAAAATGATTTCAATGTTGCTTCTTCTGTTGGTGCTGCTGCATAAGTACCGATGATGCACCCGGCCATTGATAACACAAACAATAAAGGCCACCAATTTAATTGGGCATGTCCTGGTATATACTTTGCCATTACCAATGCACCCACAATACCTATCGTCATTCCCCAGAAGAATCCATTTGCATTAAAGCGCCACCAATACCATTTCAAACAATTGGCTGCTACATATCCTCCATACAAGCCACCAACAATCCATTGCAGTAGATTATTTACATTGGTAGCCATGAAGCCAAAGAAAATTCCTACAGCCACTACCAGTATCCCCATCAGGTAGTTCATGGAAATGATTTTCTTGTTGCTGGCATTGGGGTTTACATACTTCAGGTAAATATCATTTACGATATAAGCCTGGGCAGCATTCAGTGTTCCGCTGAATGTTCCCATAAATGCACCAAGCAAGCCCGTTAACACAATACCCAAAACTCCTATTGGCAAAAATGTATTGATAGAAGCTGGCAGCACTCTTTCAAAATCAGTAACACCATCAGGGCCTTTCAGGTGAAGCTGGTTATAATATAATAATGCCAATACAGTAAGCCCGGTGATCATTGTATAACGTATCGGTAATAGAACAATACTTACAAAGCCAGTCATCTTACTTGCTTCTTTCGGGCTTCTTGTACTCAGCACTTTTTGCATATCATAATTAGGTGCAGGGCCAGCCAGCGAAGCGAACACTCCTTTCAGCAACATCATCATAAAAAATATTCCAAACAGGCTGAACCCATCATCGGCAATTTTTTTATTGGCATCTGCTGCTATCGCCGTCCAGTCAAGATTAAGGTTCCAGTTGAAAAAGGGATTATTCCATCCTTCGGGTACATTTAATTTATGCCCGCTTAAATGCTGCATCGCAATTACACCAATACAAATACAGGCAATCGTCATTACTATGTATTTAATCACATCACCCACCACTATACTGTGCATACCACCAAGTATTGAATAGAACATGGCGAATAGTGTAAAAACAATTCCATAGAAATGCGGCACATATTTATCTGCTACATGAAATGGAACATACTGGCTTACTACATCCCATGGAATAAACACCTGCATAAACTTTCCTAACCCGATAAAGCCATAAGCAAGAAACCCGAGGCAACCAATTAATGCAAAGGCAATAACAATGAAATGAGATCCTTTTACACCCGCTCCTGTTTTTCCAAATCTTGTCTGCAGCCATTCTGCTCCTGTGTTGGCATTACTACGCCTCAACCACTTGCTCAAAAACATCATCATAAAAACCTGGTTGAATACCGGCCATAACCACGGTATCCAGATGCTTTTTAATCCATACACAAAACATAGTGCCACCATCCACATGGTGCCGCTTATATCAAACATATCGCTGGCATCACTAAGTCCGAGCATATACCAGGGGAGTTTTTTTCCTCCCATCAGGTAACTTTCTTTATTCTCTTTTGCTTTGTTTTTATAATACCACCCAATCATTAGCATGGTGGCGAGATAAACTAAAACAATACTTATGTCCAAAAGGGTTAATCGCATCCGGTTGTTTTTACAGTTCAGTAATTAATTTTAAAATAGTTGCAGGTTGAAAAATCAACCCGCAACTTTAAAACTAACACTGCCTGCTTATTATGAGAAACTATTTGTACACTTTTTCATTATTTACTTCTTTTTCAAAAAGCGTTCTTTCAAGGTTATAAAATTTTATAAAGTCTGCTTCCGATACCTGCCCTTTGTACGGAGCGTAATAATGCATTTTATTATTCCAGCTTGCCAGGCCATGATTGCGCCAAAGCAACACATAGGATATTTTATTATCACCAATTGCTTTTAATAGTGTTTCTGTCCACCAGTTAGCAAAGGGCACTGCTTCATAACCTGTTTCCGAAAGAGCGGTAAGTTTATTTTTCTCTTTAGCAATATCACAGATAACCGTAAGTAAAGAGTTTACATTTTTTTGAAACCAATCATTCTTTTGCGGATCGTCATATTGATAAGCATCAAAACCAAACATATCAACCACATCATCGCCCGGATATCGTTGCAAAAATTCTTCTTTCGTTTTAAAATTATCTGAGGTACTATACACCCACAATAAGTTGTGAATTTGTTTTACCTGTTGCAGATAATAAACCGTATATCGCCACAGTGTTTTAAAATCATCTTCGCTGCAGGCATTCTTGCCCCACCAAAACCAATTGCCTGTTAACTCATGAAACGGGCGGAATAAAATTGGTATAAACTCCCCACTACTCCCTTTCAATGATGAAAAGAAGCTGGCCACTTTGTCAAGCCATTCTTTGTACAGTTTATTATTAATGCCGGTTGGCAATACAGAAGCCACTGTTCCATGTGTGGTATCCCATGCACCTTTTTGTGCACCCGATGGGCTACCAAGATGCCAGCTGATTGTTATAACCCCACCTCTTGCATAACCTTGTTTGATAAACTCTTTCATCTTTTTGAACGGCACCCCATCAAGGTTATTATCATTATCTGTTCTTTCAATTCCACCTAAATCCCAGCCGTATACAGCGGGATAATCGCCGGTTACTTCTTTTATATCACTTTTATTTTCTTTATATCGCCACTCTACACCATACGCTAAATCGTCCTGGTGCCCGAGCATGAAGCCTTTTTCAGAAAGCTTTTTTAAATTGTTATACAGGTTTACAGTTTCTTTTGTTGCATTTTTATCAGCAGGCTGCAACTGTGCGGACAGCATAAAGGGTATGCACACGTTCAAAATCGAAAAAAACAAAATCTTCATACCCGCTTTATTTTCACCTGTTCGTTCTTAATTATTTTTTATTCAGCTGCATTACTACACCGCACAGTTTCCCGGACGTCCCGTATTCGCCGATCAGCAAGTACAATTAACACAGAGATACAGAGGATTGGAGATACACAGAGAATCTCTCTGAGGCTCTGTATCTCCTTAACTCTGTGTTGAGTTGTATTTGCTCATCCGGGTTAACCTGCCTGCCGGCAGGCAGGTGTCGCTGGTAAATAAATTTTACTTTTCTAATTTATTTTTACTACCCTGATATTATCAAACGCCACATCTATTCCATTCATGGTAATAGCCTGCGGTGCTGATGGATTTTGCAGGATGATAATTAAATCGGTGTTTTTAAAGTCGCCGTATTTTGTAAACCAGCCTCCCCAGCCACCCATTGGCAACGTAACAGTTTTCCATTTACCACCGGTAGTATAAGGAGTTCTTATGCTGGTAGAAGCATTCCACCATGGAGCCCAGCTATTTTTTGCATCATCATTCCAGTTTGGTTTGAAATTGATCAGGCCTGTATTTATTGTTCCGGGCACTGCTACTTCAAATTTAATGGCGAGGTTAGCTTTGCTTTCATTCACATCAATATCATTCGGATAAACAGAAGCCCAACCGGCTATTGGCATTACTGACTCATCTATCCACCAGCTATCAGGACCAAAAGTTCCGGAGCCTTTCATGTGAAGATATTTTGTGCCGTTATTTTTTATTGCGGGATAAGAGCCTCCATTTTCTGTAATGATGTATGGTTTGCCCCATCCACCCTGGTAAGCATCTTTGGTATCCATATCGCATATTACATGCGGCAAATCGTACACCTGTACTCCCAATGAAGATTTACCAGTACCGCCTTTACCATAAATTTTAAGATAACCCGCAGTGGTGGTACCACCTACCGGAACTTTTACTTTTGCTTTAGTACCATCACCGGATCCTTCTATGTAAGCAGATTTTGCACCGCTCGGAAAAACAATACTATCGAGGAGATATAAATATTTTCCTGTTAGCTGCATGGTGTCTCCAACTAGCGCAAACTCATTGTCAATAGATTCGATCAACGGAGCTGGTGGTTTGATAGAAAACTTAAATGTAAAAGACCCCATAGCATTGGTGATAGTGATTTGATCAAAATCAGCAGGAGTTAACGTACCAAAAGGAATATTGGTAGGCACTACTACATACGCTGTTGTATCGGAAAAGAAAGCACCGTTAAAATCAGCAGCATGATTATCGAATGTAAGTTTTTGTGTTCCTATAAATCCTTGTCCTTTCAATACAATTGTTTGACCGGGGTAAATGGCGGTTAAAACAGAATCTGCCGGTTGACTGGCAGTAACCGCTGTAATAACAGGTGCCGAAAGTGGGTCCTGTATATAATCTTTATCTTTTACACAACCGGTAAAAATTGCAGTTGCCAGTATAATTGCAGCAAAGCTTTTTGTAATTGTATTAAACCGGGAAATGAATTCAATATGTTTCATAAATTATTTTTTATTGGTTTTATCAAAATACAAAATCAACTGGTGGCTGATTCAGGAAAGGTGCTGAAGCCTTTTCTGCTGCCGGTATTGGCAGGTATATTTTGGGATCATTATCCCGGTTATTGTCTTCGTTGAATCGTGTAAGGTTTTTAGTAGGTACACCTCCTACATTTGAAGGATCATAAACTATTGTCCATGCTGTTGCAAATGTTTCTGCATTGGGTTTGATGTAATATTGATCCTGCCCGTGTAGCTGTTCATTGAGCATTTTGGTAACCTTACCTGGTTTGTAATAATACAACCTCATCAAATCGTACCAGTATTGTGCTTCTACAGGTGCTTCGAGTCTTCTTTCAATTAATAAATTATCTTCTGTAATAGTAGTGAGATTAGTAAGGCCGGCTCTTTGTCTCATTTTATTTACATAAGACAAAGCAGTAACATCTGTTGTAGAAGCATTGTTGCCTAAAATTGCATCTGCATAAGTATAATATACTTCTGGTAAACGCATCAGGTATACAGCACCGCCTGTATTCATTGCATCTACTTTTCCACCATTATCCCATGGGCCGCCGTACACATATTTTTTAACCCACGCCCTGCGATTGGCTTTAATATTTTGCTCACCGGTTGCCATATTATTGGTAGTGTTTACAGGCACCTGCATATCTACAATTGTAGTTCCGTCTTTGGCCGGGTTCCAGCGAAAATCTGAATAATGTTCTCCGGCAAAAAAGAAAGTATATTTTCTGCGATTGTCGGCGGGATCATATTTAGAAATCAATTCGTAGGTGCCGCCTATATCACCACCCCAGCCATCCCAAGTACCGGTAATCTGCGGAGAAGTGAATGCCAGGAATGCCTGTAATACATTTTTCATTCCATACTCTCCGTTAAACCTGTATTGAAGACCAACTACAGTTTCTGTATTTATATTATTCTGCACCTTATACAAATCCTTGTAGTTTGTCATAAGCGAATATGTATTGCTTAATATAACTTCTTTGGAATACAATGCTGCGCTGTCAAGATAAAGCTGATCTCTTGTACCGGGAGTTGCAGAAACAAATCCTGCATACGTTAAGTAAGCTTTTGCCAGCATAGCTTTTGCAGCCCATTTGTTTACCCTGCCAGCAATAATAGAAGTTGCTGGCAATAACTCAGCTGCTTTCTTTAAATCACGGATGATAAATTTCCAGGCACTCTTAATGTTGTGCAATTTTGGCTCCGTAATATTCACCAGGTCTTTTTCATATAATGGCACATTACCAAAAAGCTGTACTAACTGATAATAAGCCATTGCCCTCATAAATATACATTCACCGATTGCGCTGTTTTTTACAGCGGGTGTAACTGCCTCGCCGGCATACTTTTCTATATCACCTTTAATCTGGTTGCTTTGTGCTACTACGGCATATAAGGAACGCCATACTTCCAATACCCGTGGTGAAGCATCGTTGGAAGCGAAGGGAAGAAATTCAGCATCCCATGATGGTGCTAATAAATTTCCTGCCATACCTTCTATTACATTAAAGTAGGCTTTCTGTACATAGTCGAACCATACTTTGTTGTATAAGAAATCAGTAGTTCCCGTAACCTGTGCATCTGTTTTAAAATATTGCTGTGCAGCAATAGACCCATCAGGTTTTTTATCTAAGAAACTTTTTTTACATCCTGTAGTTCCCAATAAAAGGAGTGCTACTATAAGTAAGCTTAGGTTTTTTAAAATATTATTTTTCATATAGTGCAATAATTAATGTTATTAAAAATCGATTGCGAAATTGAGGTTATACACTCTTGTAAGAGGGTAGCGGCCTGCATCAAGTCCCTGGTAGGTTCTGTCGCCGGCAACTTCTTTACCAACATATTGTCCTATTTCAGGATCGTAACCACTGTATTTCGTGAATGTGGCAAGGTTTTGAACTCCCAGCGTTATTCTTCCGCCTTTAATTACTTTTAGTTTCTTAACTATTTTATCAGGCAGTGAATAACCAAGCGTTACATTTTTAATTTTTACAAACGATCCATCTTCTACATACCATTGTGTAAAACGGTTGTAGTTACCATTAGGATCGCCTATAGTAAGTCTTGAAACCTGCGTGTTTGGATTTTGCAAATAATACTCACTGGTACCTGTTTTATTTACCGGTACTGCATAGCCTAATGCTTCCCTGTACACATTGCGGCCAAGCCTTACAGCAGTAGCATTAGCATTCAGGTAACGCATATAGTTATATATCTCATTTCCCTGCGATCCGATAACGAGGATACTTAAATCAAAATCTTTGTAGCTAAGTGTATTGGAAAAACCAAAGGTGAACTTAGGCCATGGATTACCAATCTGCGTTTGGTCGTTTCCATCGATGATGCCATCACCATTCAGATCTTTATATTTTACATCACCCACCCATGTTCCGTTTACATTAGCTGGTGTTGTAGGATCGGGTCTTGCGCTGCTGTTAATTTCAGCTACAGATTCATATAATTTTTCCGCTACGTATCCATAAAACATCCATGGTGCACCACCTACAGTAGAACGGGATTTAAAATTATTCAACCACCATATTCCTGATTCAAGGAATGGCTTGTAAGACAGCGCCTGTATTTTGGTATTGAATGTTGAGATATTAAAATTACTCGTCCATTTAAATTGTTTTTTTCTGTTATCAATATTAACAGAGTTGATGGAGAAGTTAAATCCATTGTTGCGGAGTGACCCTACATTCACCGTTGGTGCTGTTAATGCTCCCGGTGCACCTGTTCCTGTTAATGATACATCCACTGGTAATGTCATTATCAAACCATTGGTTTCTTTATTAAAGAAATCAACATCTACCTGTATCCTGTTATTCAACATAGCCAGTGTTAATCCGATGTTTTTAGTAACAGTTTTTTCCCATTTAATATCAGGATTACCTACTTTCTCAGGAACATAGATTGTATCCCCAAGGCTTCCGATTTGTTGTTTGTAAATAGTGTACTGTGCATAACCATCAGATCCCATACTACCGGTAGAACCATATTCTACTCTAAGCTTTACATCATTGAAGAATTTCAAACCAGACATTTTTCTGAAGAATGGTTCTTCTGTAAGTCTCCATGCAGCAGACATTGACGGGAAGAAAGCCCTTCTGTTGTTTTCACCAAAGGCAGAGCCACCATCATAACGACCGGCTAACTGAAGAATATATTTATTGTTGTAAGTATAATTGATGCGGGAAAAATAAGATTCCAATGCACCTTCAGCTTTTGATAGCAGACCCCTGTTTGTTTTTGCAGGTACTGTGGTATTGATATTGTCGGAATGAGACTGCCATGTCCATGCCTGTGCTTCATGGCCCAGTGTAACCCCGAGGTTATGTTTCTTAATTGTTTTATAGTATTGTAATAACTGGCCCAGGTTCCAGTAAGAATTTTCTGTGTAGGTACTGTCAATCTTTTCTTCCAGGTTTCCACTTGGAGACAGGTTATGAATAGGTGTCAGCTTACCTGCTTCTGGTTTGCTTTTATTTCCGTTGGCCGATACTCTGAACGTAAGTCCTGGTAATAATTTTGCTTCCACATATACATCACCCATCAGTGTAAGATTGTTCTGTTTATTCTTTACCAGCGATGCCATGGCTATCGGGTTATTCGGTACATACTGTATGTTACCGCCGAAACCATCACCGGATGATACCCCACCCCATGTACCATTCGCATTCTTTACCAATAAACCGGGATAAGTATTGATAGCCGTGCGTATCACATCTTCACTGGTGGAAGTAAGCTCTTCTTTTGTAGAAGCAATGCTGGCAGAAAAACCTGCTCTTACATTTTTTGTAATCTGCTGATCAATATTCAAACGGGAAGAAAGCCTTTCAAAACTGGAGCCGATAGCAACACCATCTTGTTTGAAATATTCACCGGATAAATAATAATTCGTATTCTTTAATCCTCCCGAAACACTGATCTGATGCTTGTCTAATAATGATTGTTTAAACATAGCCTTCTGCCAATTGGTTCCTTCACCTAATGAAGAAGGATCTTTATATTGCTCCGCTAAATTTCCATACTGACCGGCAGCCGTAAATAAATCTTTTGTCAACTGTGCATACTCAATAAAATTAAGTACCGGTTGTATTTTTGGTTTATCCTGCAATGCACGGAGGTAAGCATAAGAAAATTTTGCTTTCTGATTTTTCTTACCTCTCTTGGTAGTAATAAGTATAACACCATTGGTTGCCCTTGTACCATAGATAGCAGTAGCAGATGGGCCCTGCAATATTTCCATTGATTCTATATCCGATGGGTTGATACCTGCAAGCGGATTAGCAGAAGCAGTGTTTCCATATCCAACTGCACCGGGTTGAATTTGTACTCCATCTATTACATACAATGGTTGTGTTGTTCCTGTCAGTGTACTTACACCTCTTATATTAACGGAAATACCTCCGCCTGGCTGACCAGAGTTCTGCGTTACATATACACCGGCAGCTCTACCTTGTATGGCCTGATCCAGTGTGGTGTTTACGGTTTTATTTATTTCAGCATTATTAATTGAAGTCTGCGCACTGCTTAAATCGGTTTTTTTCATTCTGCCGTAACCTACTATTACTACTTCGCCCATTGAAGTAGCCGTAGACTTAAGCGTAACAGCAAAACTGGTTTGTTTGCCAATTGCTATTTCCTGCGGTTCCATACCAACATAAGAAACTTCCAGGCTTTTAGCACTGGCAGGAACCGTTAGTGAAAATTTTCCGCTTACATCGGTGGTTACGCTTGTTTTTGCACCTTTTGCAGTTACAGTGGCACCAGCGAGAGGGGCACCTTTTTCATCGGAGACAACTCCGGTTACTTTTTTATCCTGCGCAAAAATGAAGGTGAAGGAGAATACACATACAGACAGCATGAGTATCCGGAGGAATACCGTTTTTTTCATATTAGCAAGTTGTTTGACCAAAAATAACTTTTTTAGTAAACCATAAACTAATACTATTTTAACATATTTCAATATTTTTCCCGCTTCCTGTGGGTTTCATATATATTTTTCGGACTATTACACCGTATTAATTGCACAAGTAACAATTTCACTGAAAACAAGAGATTAATACTATTTTATCCATAATTACATAACTTTAATCCACAAACGATTGTTTATGCAAGCTCCCCTTATGCGGGAAATAACACCGCTTACCAGCAGCGATTGCTTTACGCTATTCAGCCGTGTAAAATCTGAATTTGATTTCCCTTTACACTGCCATGAAGAACTTGAACTCAATTTTATTATGAATGCAAAAGGTGCCAAAAGAGTAATCGGCGATCATATTGCAGAGATTGATAACCTGGAATTAGTTTTGGTAGGCTCCAACCTTCCGCATTTCTGGCAAACACATAAATGCACGAGCAAAGAGATAAAAGAAATCACTATCCAGTTTCATAAAGATCTTTTTGATGAAAAATTTTTACGCAGAAACCAGATGAGCTTTATCCGCTCTATGCTGGAACGTTCTGCAAAAGGAATTTTATTTTCTAAACAAACCATCGAGCAGGTAGCACCACGGCTTACCATCCTTAGCCAGAAACAGGGATTCGATTCTGTTCTTGAATTACTTTCCATCTTGCACGATCTTTCTGTATCCCGCAACATGCATACGCTTTCTGATGCTACTTTCAGCAATGCAGAATTTTCATATAACAGCCGTCGTATTGATGCTGCATTCGAATACATGAACCAGAATTTTCAAAAAAACATTACGCTTACCGAAGTTTCAAAACTGGCCAACATGTCGGATGTTTCTTTCAGTCGCTTTTTTAAAACAAGAACCGGTATCACTTTCATGGATAGTTTGCTGGAGCTTCGTTTGGGTCATGCGTCAAGATTATTGATTGACACAACTCAGTCGGTAGCAGAAGTAGCCTACAATTGCGGCTTTAATAATATCTCCAACTTCAATCGTCTCTTTAAAAAGAAAAAAGGTTGTACACCAAAAGAGTTCAGGGAGAGTTATAGTTACGATAGCAGGATTTTTATTTAATACAATTATGTTACCAGCTGCAGTGCTACTACCATCGTCTGTTGCGTCGCACACTTCATCGTCCAGTTCGCTATTGAACAACCCACCCCGTTTTACTATAGCATAATGTTTTCCTCAACTCGCCCCTCCGAGGAGGGGATGTGTACTAAAGCAATTATTTTTCCTACTGCATTCAATCGAAGTTTTTACAACTATCCGATAGTGAAATTAAAATAGAGGGTTCATCCCCTCCTCGGAGGGGCGATATAAATGAATTTTGTATTTGAAGAAATTGGGGTGGGTTGTATTTGCGGAATATAGATATGCAGCACAAGTGTGCGACGCAAGGGACGATCATCTGTGTTAATGTCGCTGGTTACATAAAAAAACATCCCGGCAAAAGAGCCGGGATGAAATTAGTGGGTACTGTCTTTATTTGGTTTTCCGTCCGAACATAGTTGCTCCTTATAGTTAAGGAGAGATTATTAACTGCATCCACCCTGTGTTCCGCAATTCAAACACTTGTAGCAAGTGCCGCTGCGTACTGTAATGTGTCCGCAATTGGTACAAGCTGGTGCATCGCCCTGCATTTTTTTATTCATCGCATTCATGGCGTCCATACTATTTTCTGCAGTTACTGCTGCACGTTGGCTTTTGGCTGGTTGTTGTGCAGTATTTCCTGTAGAAGCAGTAACACGTACACTCGATAATTCGGGTGCTACATACTCCAGCGAATTAGATGGAACAACATCCCACTCATCAGCTCCTGTATTCATTACTTCTGGTTTGTCGAGTACATGCACAAGATCTGTACGGCCTAAATATTCATAACCCAATACACGGAAAATAAAGTCAACAATAGAAGTAGTGGATTTAATATTCGGATGTTCTACAAAACCTGATGGATCAAATCTTGTGAAAGCAAATTTATCAACGAACTCTTCCAGCGGCACACCGTATTGCATACCGATAGATACAGCAATGGCAAAACAGTTCATCATGCTGCGCATGGTTGCACCCTCTTTTGCCATGTCGATAAATATTTCTCCAAGTGTTCCATCACCATACTCACCGGTGCGTAAGAAAATTGCCTGGCCGTTGATTTTTGCTTTTTGTGTAAAGCCCCTGCGCTTGGCTGGCAATGCACGGCGTTCAACAATGCTGGCGAGTTTACGTTTCAGTTTTGTATCAGGAGAAGCTTGTACTCTTTTTTGAACTTCTTCCAGCAAATCTTCAACAGTAAGTTTGCTCATGTCAACAATATTCGACACTGGTGGCGTTGGCTCCTGACTCTCAACTACCGACTCCTGGCTCTTCTCTTCTTTTTTCTTCTTATCACTTTTATTGCTGAGTGGTTGTGATAATTTAGAGCCATCACGATAAAGAGCATTTGCTTTCAGTCCTAATTTCCAGCTAAGCAAATACGCATCTGCGATTTCTTCTACCTTCGCTTCGTGCGGAAGATTAATCGTTTTAGAGATAGCTCCGCTGATAAATGGTTGCGTAGCACCCATCATACGTATATGTCCATGTGCATGGATATAGCGCTGGCCTTTTGCCCCGCATTTATTGGCACAATCAAAAACGGGTAAATGTTCATCTTTCAAGAGTGGTGCACCTTCCAGCATCATCGTACCACAAACATAATCGTTGGCTGCTTCTATCTGCTCATCAGTAAAGCCTAATGCTTCCAGCAAGCTCCATTCAAAATCATTGTATTGCTCAGGAGTAAAGCCAAGACGTTGCAGGCATTCTTCACCCAATGTATATTTATTAAATACAAATCCTACTTCAAATGCTGTTAACGCAGCTGCATCCAAACGTTTTATTTCATCTGCAATAAATCCTTTTTCGCTTAGCGACTGATGATTGATAAATGGTGCTCCGGCAAAAGAAGCTGAGCCTGTTGCATATTTAATTATCGCTTCTGATTCTTTTTCAGAATAGCCTAAGTTCTTTAAAGCTGCTGGTACCGTTTGGTTGATGATTTTAAAATAACCACCACCAGATAATTTTTTAAATTTCACTAATGCGAAATCTGGTTCAACACCTGTAGTATCGCAATCCATTACCAACCCAATTGTTCCTGTTGGTGCTATAACAGTTGCTTGCGCATTTCTATAACCATACTTCTCTCCCATTTCCACTGCATCGTCCCATGCTTTGCAGGCAGCTTTCAATAAATAATCGGGACAATATTTTGCTTTGATCCCCATTGGCTTCAAACTCAGGTTTTCATATTCATCGGCATCATAAGCAGCCAGGCGATGGTTACGCATTACCCGCATCATATGTGCTTTGTTCTCTTCATATCTTGGAAAAGCACCGAGTGTAGCAGCCATCTCTGCAGATGTTTTGTAAGAAATACCAGTCATGATAGCAGTTATCGCTCCTGCAATACCTCTTGCTTCTTCACTATCATAAGGAATACCGCTTACCATCAGCATAGTGCCGAGGTTAGCATAGCCTAATCCTAATGTTCTGTATTCATAACTTAATTGTGCTACTTCTTTAGAAGGAAATTGCGCCATCAATACAGATATTTCGAGTACAACAGTCCATAAGCGACAGTTATATTCATATCCTGTTACATCAAATTGATTGGTTGTTGTATCAAAGAATTTCATCAGGTTGGCTGATGCAAGATTGCAAGCCGTATTATCCAGAAACATATACTCAGAGCAAGGATTAGATGCTCTTATCTCACCACCTTCCGGGCAAGTATGCCATTCATTGATAGTTGTGTTGTATTGGGTACCGGGGTCTGCGCATCGCCATGCTGCATAAGAAACCTGGTTCCATAATTCACGTGCAGGAATTTTTTTCATTACACGGCCGTCCATTCTTCCTTTCAATTCCCAATCGCCATCTTCTTCAAGTACTTTGAAGAATGAGTTTGGTATGCGAATAGAGTTATTGGAATTTTGTCCGCTTACTGTTTTATATGCTTCATCTTCATAACCTGAAGGATAACCTGCAGCAATCAATGCTCCTACTTTCTTTTCTTCTTCTACTTTCCAGTTGATGAAGTCAACTATTTCAGGGTGATCCAAATCGAGGCAAACCATTTTAGCAGCACGGCGTGTAGTACCACCGCTTTTAATAGCACCTGCTGCACGGTCGCCGATTTTTAAGAAACTCATTAGGCCGGATGATGTACCGCCACCACTTAACTTTTCGCCAGAGCCACGAAGGTTGGAATAGTTGGTTCCAACACCAGAACCATACTTAAAAATTCTTGCTTCACGCACCCACAAATCCATAATGCCACCTTCATTCACCAAATCATCATCCACACTTAATATAAAGCAGGCATGTGGCTGAGGACGTTCGTATGCATTCTGTGATTTTTTTAATTGACCATCATTCTGATCAACATAATAGTGCCCTTGTGGCTTTCCTGTTATACCATAACTTTCATGCAAGCCGGTATTAAACCATTGTGGTGAGTTGGGCACACACATCTGATTAAGTATAGAATAAACTAGTTCTTCGTAGAAAACCTGTGCATCACCTGTAGATGCAAAGTAGCCATAACGTTCGCCCCACATTCTCCAGCAATTAGCTAAGCGATGTGCAACTTGTTTGGCAGAAGTTTCTCTTCCTAAACTTCCGTCAGGTTGCGGCACACCTGCTTTACGAAAATATTTTTGTGCAAGAATATCAGTAGCAATCTGGCTCCACTGTTTCGGTACTTCCACATTGTTCATTTCAAACACTACTTCACCAGAAGGATTCCGGATAATCGACGTTCGGTAGTCATATTCAAACATATCATACACGCTAACATCATCACGGGTAAAGCGACGGGAGAATTGCAATCCGCTTTTGGCGGAAGCCGATTTCATGCTTGACATAACTAAAAGAATTTATGAGTTATTGGTTCCGGTTCGAAAAAAAACGTCTGGTGGAAAGGTCTCTTACGAAAGTATTTTTTACAAAGCGTAAATCCAATCAGCAAATATTCACATTCTGTGGATAAGGGCAATAACCGTGCTGAAGTGCTTTATGGTGTTGAGTTCCAGCATTTTTTCACATCGGCTTTTTGATTATATGGCAAATTTTTTTTGGAAAATCCCGTATCTTCTTTTAATAAAATTGCGGACAAATACGATTGCCCTGAAAGGCCAAACAGGCAAGACTTTGTGCAATTAACTGCCCTGAAACTATTGATTTTACTGGTGTTTGCAAATCTCTTCGGCCTGAAAGCCTTGCCCAACAAGTAACACAGAGATAATACATTATTAAATTTTTATTAATACAGTTTTGTTATCAGCTGTAGTGAGAAAGTTGCCGGGTCGAGCCCGGCATGCCAGTATAAAATTCATTTGTCTTAGCAATAGTTTTGAAAATGTAAATTTCAAATTGACATAAGATTTTTTGTAATTAGTTTTTACAAACCAAAAATCACTCTTCGATGTCGCACCCCGATAGAAATCGGGGTGTCTTTCACTATTTCATACAAAAAGGAAAGTTGAAATAAATTTTGTTTTTTTGCAGCTATGAAGAAATATTTTTTAGCCGTATCGCTATTACTAACAAGTTCTGTTTTTCATCTTGCGCAAAGTCAATCGCAGTTTACAGGTTGGCTGGCAGCGTTCAATACTTTTAAAACCGGAAAGAAAACAAGTATTCATGCGGATGTACAATTGAGAAGTACGGATGAAATAAAACAGGTACAAACTTTTTTAATCCGTTCCGGATTAAATATTCATCTGAATAAAAAAACAATTGTTACAGCAGGGTATGCATTTATCAGCAATAAAAGAACGGTGAGTAATGTTAGTGGCTATTTACCCGAGCATCGCATCTGGGAACAGTTTTTATACAATCATAAAATAAAAAATGTTTTTGTTGCGCATCGTTTCCGGCTGGAGCAGCGGTTTATTTCTAAAAGCATCGTGGTAAATAATGAATTGAAAAGCGATGGCTCTTTATTTGCCAGCCGCTTCCGTTATTTTATAAGAAATCTATTGCCCTTGAAAAAAGAGCCCGCATTTAAAAAGGGAATGTTTGTGGCGTTGCAAAATGAAGTATTTGTAAATATTGGCAACACAAGCAATGTAAATGGAAAGTTTTTCGACCAGAACAGGTTGTACCTGGCTACGGGTTATCGCCTTAGCCCCAAAGCAGACCTCGAAATCGGATATTTAAACCAATACGTAAATGGCAAGAGCAACCTGTTTACCAATAATCATGTCATACAGTTGGCAAGTTACCTGCGGCTTTAAAAGAAAAAGACAAAGAGCAATTGGCAATAGACAACTTAACCTAAAAACCGCCTCTTAATTACTTCTTAAAAAGCCAACATTTTTTCGCATTTTTGCAAGAATCAAGTAAAGTACCGGATGAAGTCAGCGATATACAACACATTGACGGAGAAGAAGAAGCAGGGAAAAAAATCCTTTGCCGTCCTTATCGACCCCGATAAGGTAAACAAGCCGGTGCTTGATGAACTGATTGACCTATCTGTTACTGCTAAGGTGGATTACCTGCTGGTTGGTGGCAGCCTTGTAATTTCCAACCACCTGGATGAATGTGTGCAGCATATAAAACAGCATTGTTCTATTCCTGTTATTTTGTTCCCGGGCAGCCCTTCGCAGGTGAGTAAATATGCCGATGCGCTTTTGTACCTCTCGTTAATTTCTGGCCGTAATCCCGAATTGCTGATTGGCCAGCATGTGGTGTCTGCACCATTTGTAAAACAAAGCGGTTTAGAAATAATGCCCACCGGATACATTGTAGTGGATGGCGGTGCGCCAACTACGGTTTCTTATATCAGCAATGCGGCACCTGTACCAGCTGACAAAAATGAAATAGCCATGTGTACCGCAATGGCAGGTGAAATGCTGGGGATGAAATTAATCTACATGGATTCGGGCAGCGGTGCTAAACGTCCTATTGCAGAAGGCATGATAGAAGCCGTGGCCAAACACATAGAAGTTCCCCTTATTATCGGCGGCGGTATTATACAACCCGAAAAAGCTTACCTGAATTGCAAAGCTGGTGCTGATGTAATTGTAGTGGGTAACGCTATTGAAAAAGATGCATCGCTGATTAAAGAGATGAGTGATGCGGTTCACTCGGTTCCTGTAAAAGCATAATCAAATTTCCATGAAACTTATTATAACAGGAATACTCTGCTTATTCTTTTTAAGTAGTAGTGCGCAGTCTACACCAGAAGAGAAAATGAAAGCAACTACCAAAAAGTTGCTGAGTTATCTTGCTAGTGGTGACACGATAGCAATTTTCAAACTTTACTTTGTACCTGATTCTTTAAAACAAGAAAAAGGATATTCAGAGTCGCTTTCACAAGCGTATTCTCGTTTTTATGATGATAGTAAAACTTATCAAAAAATAGTTAATCGCCATGGAAATCCCGATATCAAAAAAATAAAAATAAATCCTGGATATATTGACTTTAAAGAACTAGAATTAAACATTTTAGATAGCCCAGATACTACACTTAAAATAAGTTCATCTAAAATTATTATTACATTTTATCCGGCTAAATACAATCTGTTAGATAAAATAGTTAATTATTCAATGCTGACTTATACAACACCTCTGCCTGAAAATAAAAAACTCATAATTGCCCCGAGCATTATTGTGCCAAAAAGCAACTAATATTAATCTATTATTACCTCAAATCTTCCACCTTCACCCTGCTTGGTGTTTCCTTTCCTGCCACAATACTTTTTGAACTTAGTGCAATAGCTTTTATAACCTGCGCCATATTTTCCATGTCCAATGTTTCTATATGGTCAGTAAGTTTATGGTAGTGAGGTTCTACATCCATTTTAGAAGTAGAGATGGTATGTGCGGGTACACCCAGTCTTGCCAAGGTAGCATTATCCGAACGGTAAAATAATTGTTGTGTCGGATATGGGTCGGGATAAAAAGTAAAGGCCGTGCCTTTTAAATCTTTGGCAAGAATCTCACCCATATTGGTTTTTTCGTAACCAGTGATGTAGGCTGAGTTTTTGCCCCATTTACTTTCTGTGCCTATCATTTCAATATTAAACATGGCCACTACTTTATCTGCATCAAACTGGCGGGAGAAATATTGTGAACCAAAGCCACCGATTTCTTCTGCAGTAAAGGCTGCAAACACAATTGTTCTTTCATTGTCTTTTAACTGCTTGAAATATTTTGCCAGCATGATTACCCCTGTTGTTCCGGCTGCATCGTCATTGGCACCATTGTAAATAGAATCGCCATCTACTGGTTTGCCTATCCCCAAATGATCATAATGACCAGAGAAAATTACATATTCTTCTTTCTTCGATTTTCCGGGAATTACACCTACTACATTGGCCATCTTCTGCTCTGTTATTTCATGCACAGCTTCTACAGACCATGTATCGGGATTCGTATCGTCCAATATAAATACTACACTCGTATTGGTTTTGAACATTGATGATTTTAAACGGGCAAGGTTACCGAAACTGTTGGCAAAACTTTTATCTACCAGCACCAATAAATTTTTGTTGCTGCGAACAAAAGCCCTTGCTTCTGTTTGCAAAATGCTACCTGCTTTTATAAATACTTTTTCATAACCCGAATGTTCGTCAATTTTTAATTGCGGCTGACAAGTAACAACCATTATGTTTTTTTGATCAATAGCTGCTTTATTAAGCGTAGCAGAAGCACTTATAAATTTTGGGCGCACCATAACAAACTCCTGGCGGTAGCTGTTACTATTGTTCCATGTTTGTAATCCAATAGCTTTAAATTCTGCAGCAATAAAATCTGCGGCTTTGTCTATATCAGGAGAAAAAGTTCTTCTTCCACGCATATCGTCGGAAGACAACGTTCTTTCAATACGATCTACTTCTTTTACAGTAATTACTTTGTCCAGATCAGACGACCCTTTTTGTGCTTTACAACTAACGGATGCCAATAAAAAAAAGGTTGCTGTAGCTAACAACCCTTTGAAACAATATTTCTTCATTTTAAATTTTTCTTTTTTAATACAGGTAATACGGAACTATACTTCATTATTCAACATTCCTCGCTTGTCTGTTCATTATTCTCAGAGGCTCATCATTTCTTTGAACTTCACTGTTTGCCTGCGGCTTACTTCAATTTTTTCCCCGCCTTTTAATTCAAGTAACAAACCGCCATTAAAATAAGGTTCTATTTTTTCAATCATGCGGAGGTTAACGATATGTTTGCGGTTAGCCCGGAAAAAAGTTTTTTCATCCAGCCTTTCTTCCAGCGCATTCAATGATTTTAAAATAAGTGGTTTGTTATTGGCGAAAAACACTTTGGCATAGTTACCCACACTTTCAAACAAGCGTATTTCATTCAGTTTTACAAACCAGCAGCGTTCGCCATCTTTTACAAATACCTGGTCGCTTTCGGTGAGTATGCTGTTGTTGAAATTTTCTCCCTCTGCTTTTATTTCTTTTGGCTCAGTCAGGTGCAGTTTCTGTACGGCATCGGCCAGTCGTTTAGGCTCTATTGGTTTTAACAGATAATCCAATGCGTTTACTTCAAAAGCTTTTAATGCAAACTCATCATAGGCTGTGGTAAAAATAACCTGTGGCGTTCTTTCCAATTGTGCCAGCATATCAAAACCGGTTTTGCCGGGCATTTGTATATCCAGGAAAATAAGATCGGGATGCAGGCTTTCTATTTTTGCAATACCTTCTTCTGCATTGGCGGCTTCGTCTATTATCTCTACTTCAGGAAATTCCTGTAACAGCTTTCTCAATTCTGTCCTGGCAAGGCGTTCGTCGTCTATAATGATTGCTTTCATGTTTTTTATTTAAGGTGGATGATGTAAGGCAGAAGGTATAAGGTTTTCAAAATTCGGAATTTTCTTAACGCTTTCAGGTTACTTTCAGTTAAGAACCTTTAACCTTTTACCTCAAACCGTATTCACCGGTATTAATACAATAGCTCTAACCAATGAACCGTTGATTTGTTTTATTTCAAAGCTGGCATTGGCACCGTACATTAAATTCAACCTGTTGGTAGTACTGGAAATACCAAAACCTTCTGAATTCATCTTTCCATTTAGCTGACCGGTATTTTCAACTACCAGTTCATGGAAATCGCCTTTGAATTCAGAGGTTACTTTTACCACTCCACCATTAATGATTTTGCTGATGCCGTGCTTAATGGCATTTTCTACCAGTGTCTGCAACATCATTGGGGGTACCGGTTGATCCAACGTGTCTTCATCAATATCATACACCACTTTCAACCTGTCTTCAAAACGCATATTCTCCAATGCGAGATAATCTTTTACAATATTCAGTTCTCTTTCAAATGGTACTGTTTCCAGTTTCTCTGCATGCATACTGCTACGAAGAATATTACTCAATTCCGTTACAGCAGCTCTTGCCCGCTTTGGATTTTCATCTACCAGGGCACGAATGCTGTTCAATGAATTAAAAATAAAATGCGGGTTGATATGTGCTTTGATGGTTTGCAGTTCCAGTTCTTTTACCAACGATTCCAGCCGAAGTGTATCCAGCTGTTGCTTTCTGCTTTTGGTAACGTAGTGGTACATGAAGTAAATCAAACTCCAGATAAAGAAAAGTATAAAATAAGAAAAACCACTGCTAAGTACCAGTACCAGCTTACTTACCCAATAGCTTACATTGGTTCTGGCCAATAAGTCCTGCTCATCTTTACGCAACAATTCAAAAGCACTGATAACTTCAATAGATATATAAGAAGTAAGTACGGCAATAGAAAAGGTAAGTATAAAAAACTGTAACACCTGCTTGTTAAGGCTCTTTTGCAAAATGCCAAGACGGTTAATAACCTCCCGCATAATGTGGGAGAAAATAATACCGAGTACAAGGAAAATTGCCAGCCTTTTAAAAAATACATCCGATAGTTTATCGAAAGAAAAGGCAAAAAAGGTGTTGATGACGGCAAAACTGCCCCACCCGATAAGCTGGAAAATCCAATATTGTGTTCTAGTGTTACCCATGAGTATCAAAGCTAACCAAATCCAAATCAGTCCTGTTCCGTAAATATAAGAGTGGCAGATAACTTCTACAAATGGGGCTAAGAGTTAAAAGGAGGAAAAAGAGGAAAAGAGAGGTGATTTAGCGTGTGAAAGTGAAAATACTCTTCGAAAATCAGGGTATGGCCTCGTTAGCAGGGTATTAGAAGGATGCTGATTAGCGATATGCAGCTGAAGTGTGCGACGCAAGGGACGATCATCCGTGTTAACCTGCCTGCCGGCAGGCAGGTGTCGCTGGGAACCCCGAAAAAATCGGGACAGACATAAAAAAAGTTAATTTAATAGGCTTCCAAGGGAAAACGTTTAATTTTACACAGCCTTTTAAACCAGATAAATGGAAATATTACCCGGACCTCTGTTAAAAACCATCGACTCCCCCGCCGACCTCAAAAAACTACCAAGGGAAAAACTTCACCAGGTATGTGATGAATTGCGCCAATACATTATTGATGTAGTGAGTGTGCATGGCGGACATTTTGGTGCCAGCCTGGGTGTGGTGGAACTTACTACGGCGCTCCATTATATTTACAATACTCCTTACGATCAATTGGTTTGGGATGTAGGCCACCAGGCTTACGGACATAAAATACTGACCGGCCGCCGCGACAATTTTGCGACCAACAGAAAATATCATGGCCTTAGTGGTTTTCCCAAAAGAAGCGAAAGTGAATACGATACATTTGGTGTAGGCCACTCTTCTACTTCTATATCCGCAGCATTGGGAATGGCAATGGCTGCTAAATACAAAGGTGAAAAAGATAGAAAAGTAGTTGCTGTAATCGGCGATGGATCCATGACAGCGGGAATGGCCTTTGAAGGAATGAATCATGCGGGTGTAGCGAATGCAGATATGCTGATTATTTTAAATGATAACGGCATTGGTATAGATCCGAACGTGGGTGCATTGAAAGAATACCTTACTGATATTTCTACTTCCCCTACTTACAATAAAGTAAAGGATGATGTGTGGAAACTGATTGGTAAAATGCCAATTGGTAAAAACTTTACCCGTGCCATGGCACATAAGTTGACGGATGGATTGAAAGGCATGGTGAACAGCCATTCCAATTTATTTGAATCATTGAAGCTGCGTTACTTCGGCCCTATCGACGGACATAATATTGCCAAGCTGGTTGATACCTTAAAAGATCTTCGGGAAATACCGGGACCAAAAATCCTGCACATCATTACCACAAAGGGTAAAGGGTATGCACTGGCAGAAAAAGATCAAACCAAATGGCATGCCCCCGGATTGTTTGATAAAATAACCGGCGAGATTCAAAAGAAGAAATACGATCTGCCACAGCCCCCGAAATACCAGGATGTATTTGGACATACAATAATTGAGCTGGCAGAAAAGAACGATAAAATTTTCGGTGTTACTCCTGCTATGCCTTCCGGTTCTTCTTTAAAATTTATGATGGACAAAATGCCTGATCGTGCATTTGATGTGGGCATTGCCGAACAACATGCAGTAACAGTGAGTGCAGGTATGGCTACACAGGGCATGAAAGTGTTTTGCAATATCTACTCATCATTTATGCAACGTGCCTACGACCAGGTGGTGCATGATGTGGCGATACAAAAATTGCCAGTGATATTTTGTTTGGATCGTGCGGGCCTTGTTGGCGATGATGGACCCACACACCACGGCTGTTACGATATTGCTTATTTCCGTTGCATTCCCAATATGGTGCTTAGTGCACCGATGAATGAAAGTGAATTGCGCAACCTGATGTACACAGCGCAATTAGAATCAACAAAAATTCCTTTTGTTATCCGCTACCCGAGAGGTGAAGGTGTAATGCCGGAATGGAGAACAGAAATGAAGGAAATAAAAATTGGTACGGCCAGAAAACTAAAAGAGGGAAAAGACATTGCTATTCTTTCGTTTGGTCACCCCGGCAATTTTGCTGCAGCGGCCATACGTGAATTAAAAAATGATGGATTAAATCCGGGCCATTACGATATGCGTTTCGCCAAACCATTGGACGAAGCCTTACTGCATGAAGCCTGTCAGCAATACGAGAAACTGGTTACCGTAGAAGATGGAACAGTGGAAGGTGGTATCGGCAGTGCTATTCTCGAATTTATGGCGCAGCATGGTTATAAGAACGATGTAAAAATATTGGGCATCCCTGATCGCCTGGTAGAACATGGTACTCCAAAAGAATTGCAACATGAATGTGGTTATGATGCAGTTTCTATTGCGGATGCAGTAAGAGAGATGATGAAAGATAAAATTACGGTGAGTGAGCTATTGGGATAATAAATGAAAGGGCAGCCAAAGTATATTTTCCTTGTCTTTGTTATTCTATCTGTTTTTTTATTGCAATGTGCCAGAAAAGAAAAAAAGCAAAAGACAGAAGAGTTTTTAACAGTCAGAACATCTCCACCCATTTCCATAGTTTTTGCAGGTAGTGTCGGCTTCCGTCGATCGTATGCTGACATACAGTTTATGGAAGATGAGAAAGAAATAGAAAAGTATTTAGATAAGCAAAGAAAAAGCAATCCCGCTTCCGCCGATTATTCTTCAAATAAATTTCTGCTAACACAATTTGAAAAATTTGGTATTGTAACTGGCAACCAGCTCTTGTTGCACAAGCTTAAATTAAGCAGTAAAGAAAATTTCTCCTTTCGTGATAGTTCAGGGAAAAATATAAATGTTCATTTTACATATTCGCTTGAAAATGGTGATCATGGAATAAACATTTATTCAGGAAAAGATTCCTCCAAAGTAAAAGTTGACGCTCATTATATAGATTTAAAATATTGCCTGCTGGATATTATTCCCGGAGGCAATAAAGAAATTGTTGTTTTGAATGAATACTATATCATGAACGGCGATAATTTCGAATTGCTTGTTTATGAAATTATAAGTTCGGTTCAAAAGTAATCTGTCCTGTTTTTTTACCCGACTGCATTACTACCCTGCCTGCCGGCAGGCAGGTATCATCGTCCCTTGCGCCTGTCCCGACTCATGCGGGGTCGCACACTTGTACTGCAATAATTCTATTCGGCATATTGCAATATTCTTTCTTCACACTAAAAAAGTGCAGCCCGTAACAACGAACTGCACTTTAGCTTATACTTCAACAAACAATTCTTACTTCTTTGCAATAAACAGTTGAAAACTGTTTTGAAGATGGTACATATCTTCCGTTAGTTGATAAGGTTGAAAAGCATTGGCAATAGTTTGCTGTACTTTCTTTTCGCTGGCATAGTTCATAGCAGCGGCAGCAGGGCCTGTACCCATAAAGCTCCTGATACCATCATTCAGCGTGTAATAAAGAAACGGACAGCTTACTTTGGTTTTGTAAACTAATTTCAGATCAAGCGACTCACAGATACCATCAATTTTTCCATCTTCTGATAAAGCAAATGGACCAGGTGTGCCTGCCGGTGGTGCTGGCAATAAGGTACCGATTGCTTTTAAAATATTGGTGGCTTCACTCATTTCTGGTTTGTCCCAGATAGCAATTACCAGGTTGCCGCCTTTTTTCAATACTCTTTTTGCTTCTGCTAATGCTGAAGTAAAATTTCCTGCATACTGAAATGAATTGAAACCTGCAACTACATCAAAGCTGTCTGCCGCAAATGGTAATGTCTCAAGATCTTCTTCCAGGAAACTATTGTGCGGATTTCTTTCACGGGCCATTTCTAGCAAACCGGGTGCTGCATCCACACCAATAACCTGTGCACCTGCTTTAATAGCCATGTTACTAAACATACCGGAACCGCAACCGGCATCCAGCAGCAAACTGTTTTCAGTCAGTTTAAGTTGCTCAATTGTTTTTTTGTAAAGTGGAGTAAAAAATGGTTCAAAAAATTTTGACCAATGTTGTGGGGCAACACTCCACAATTTGCCTTGTACTTCTTTTGTGCTCATAAAAAAATAAGGTTTGAATGATTAATTGATTTACGACACAAAAATATTTGCCCAATAATAAAATGGCTGTGCTTAAAAGCCCAACTGTATGACTGTGGGGTTCAGACTGCGACTTGCTGCTTTACATTAACAGGACTATAACCAAAATACTGACGGAAACTTCTGCTGAAATGAGAAGGATTTTCAAAGCCCGCTTCAAAAGAAGTTTCTGCAACTGTTTTTTTAAGGTTGGTGAGCAGGTGCATGGCATGGTTGAGTCTTTTCTCCATTAACCATTTGCCGGGGGTAGTATTAAATGTTTTCTGAAAATCTCTTTTGAATGCTGAGAGGCTGCGATTGGAGAGCTTCGCAAATTCTTCCAGTTTTAAATTGAAGCAGTAATTATCTTCCATTACTCTTTGCAGCGTTACAGCCTGCGGCTCGTGAAGCAAAGAACAGAAATAAGATAACAATTCTGCGTTTTTTGGATTGCCTGCAATTGTCAAAACCAATTCTCTGAATTTCAGTTCGAGTAAAGAAGGGTCTGGTTCATTGGCAGCATCAAAATACGGCATCATAGAATTGAAGAATGCCTGAACAGAGGCATCATTATCGATGGATATTACCGGATCAAATTTTCTTTCCGGTTTATAAATAGGTGTCTTTTTTGATTTCAACACATCGCAAATAAAATCATCGGGCAGAAAGAAAAGAACGAGGCAAAACCGGGTATCAAAAAATTGCTCTACAATGCTGGCACCTTTTCTAATCAGTACACAGCTGTCTTTGCGTAAATCATAAGAGCCATTGGCAGTATGCCATATTTTACGTCCTTCCACAACATACACGATGTAATTATGATAACTCCAGGTGTCATCCACATCTTTATCCAATGGACAATCGTACTTGGTAATTAATACTTCGCCGCAATTTAATTGCTTGAAGTGAATGCGGTTTTGTTTGATGCTATCGTTGAGGCTGAACAAGCGAGGCTGATTTGAAACAAAGATATATTTTTCAAAATCCCGGCTATAACCGTTGCTACCAATTGAGTTTTTTTAAGAAAATTTTTCATAAACTGCTCATTCCCAATACAAATTATTTACCCAACTGTAGTGCTACTCCCCACATTTCTGTAGGGCATGGTATCATCGTCTGCTATCGTATTAAAACAAAAGTTCCTTTCTTTTGCGCTTCAGGTTTATTATAAAATTGATACTTACAATACCATACATAAGCTCCTGATTGCTGTAAAACACCGTTATAAAAACCATTCCACCCCTGCTGTTTATTATTAGTTTTAAATACCAGGTTTCCCCAGCGATTATAAATTACTAACTCATAGTGTTGCATAGTGCCACCAACCAGTGGTTTAAACTTGTCGTTTAAATTATCATTATCAGGTGTAAAAGAATTGGGGAAATAGATGTACTGCGGACAGTTCTCTACTTTTACCAGTATGGTATCGCTTAATAAACAACCGGGAAATTTTTCTGCCACTACAGAGTAGGAAGTACTGACCTGCGGCTGAACTTCTATTTTATTTCCTGTAGTACTAATTATTCCTGTGACCGGGTTCCAGTTATAATTATAAAAACCTGCTGTGGCTTGTAACATTACCGACTCTGACAGACAAATACTGGTGTCCTTTTCTATTCGTAAACTGATCTGTTCATTTCTTATTTTAATCGTATCTGTATATACCCTGCCGCAGGCATCTGTTACTGTAACAAAATAGTTGCCGAGTGCAGTTGCAGTGAATACACTGTCCGTATTACCATCCTGCCAGGTATAGTTTTTATAAGAAGGGTTGTAAGCGTTCAATATATAAGAATGACCGGGACAATAAGTAGTGTCATTACCCAGGTTGATAGTTTGCATTGGTGCTGATATTATTATTTCTACACTGTCTTTTAATTTATCGCAGCTACTGGCTTGAGCCATTATTTTCCCTTTATAACTTTTGCTGAAACGCAGACTGAGTGTAGTATCATTTACCTGTGTGTACGATT